>Ga0075152_10000777_pt1 | contig 23261 bp, 12 predicted proteins | sample JI61114C2DNA_FD_70964 | JGI IMG/M metagenome (GOLD analysis project Ga0075152, IMG submission 70964) | Wastewater effluent complex algal communities from Wisconsin, to seasonally profile nutrient transformation and Carbon sequestration -... | ecosystem: Engineered > WWTP > Effluent > Algae...
CCTCGCGCCGACGCGGCGCCGTTGACGCCGTCTTGGCGTTGTGTTCCTCTACCGGGGATGAATGAGGCTGCTTCGACGTCGTTGAGGGGGCGGTTGGCGGCGTATCACGAGGTGAATGTGTGGGAGTCGTGGGGGAGGCTGCTGCCGACGTTGGCGCTGCTCGTGGTCGCCTGGGTGCCCTTGTTCCTGGCGCTGCCGGTGGTGGTGCGGGCGCCGCTCGCGGTGGTGGTGGCCGCGGTGCTGCTACGGCTCTGCAGCTTCGCGCACGACTGGGCGCACGGGACCATCTTGCGGGGCTCGCGGGCTGGCGGGTGGATCGCGCACGCGATCGGGGTGATCGTGCTGGCGCCGGTCAAGATCTGGAGAGACACCCATAACTATCATCATGCGCACAATGCACAGCTCGGGGCGCCGGCGCGACGCTCGGCGCGTGCGCCGCGTCATCCCCCCGGACCCGCGGCGCCCCCTGGAGGTCGCGCGCTACACGTCCATCCCGGCGCACATCCTCGACGGCGCCCTCGAATCGAACCGCCTCGTGGTTCAGCGTGGCCATCGCGGCGGCGGCACCTTCGCGCTGGTGGTCCTGATCCTCTGGTGGGTCGCGCGCCGACTCGACGTCCAGCGGGCTCGCCATGACCGTGGGCCGAGCAATCGTGCGCAGGCTACCACGCGGACGCGTGACGTCCGGCGATCGCCGCGGCCCTCGAGCGGAGGAGTCGGGGCGCTAGAATATTTCGCGGCGTCGCGGGCTCAAGGCCACATGTCGCCGGTTCGGTCCGCTCAACGGACCTCGAGTACCCTGGCACCGAGGTGCTCGTCGGTGACGAGCGGCGCGTGCAAGTGGAGGTACTCGTGGGGGCCAGGGTGATTGAACGCCGCCGCTGGAGCTGCCACTGTCCTCAACATCGGGGCGACGGAGGCGCCCTCGGGTGGGAGGGGATAAGCCGCCCCCGTCCGGATCTGCACATTTTGCCCCTTCACGTTGGTGAACCGACCCGAGATGCCCGCGCCAATTCCGTCCCGGAAGAAGTCGACGACGGACGCGATGTTGAACTCTGGATGTTGGAGGACCCACTCCCAGTCCCATCCCGAGTAGCCGGGTTGATCCCGGTGGTCGAACAGATCGACGATGTGCTCGCAGGCGGTGAGAGAGTCGGTCCCGAACTTGAAAAGCTGCGTGGGCCGGTCGGACGGGTGATCGACCCGAGCGTTCCCGCTCCACCTCATAAATCCGCTGAACGTCACCTTGAAGGCGAGCTTGGCGGTGCAGGTGTATGAGACCTTCGACTCGGTGTTGGTGACGAACAGATCGATGTCAACCTGGGACTTGGGGGGCACCGTGCAGGTGATTCCCGAGGTCTCCGCCTTCCCCTGGGTCGTGGAGCTGGAGTCGCTCCACCCCTGCTCCGCCGAGAACGTGAATTCGAAGGTCGTGCTGGACTCCGCCACCTCGGGGACCTTCGCCGTCATTGTGTGGGCGATCTTGACCCCCTCCGTGAAGCTGAAGGAGCTCGTGTGTGTGAGGGTCTCGGTCAGCTCGTACGTGAACTCCTTCCTGGCCTCGATCTGAGTGAGACCATAATTAGGGGTCTTCAAAGTGCTGATCAAGCTCGGCTCGAACTTCGTGAGCACTGGTTTCCCGTATTGGATCGTGCTCGGGTCGATCTCGAGCGAGATATCCTCGAAGATCATGACGAGCCTGTCCGTCGCCCGGTAGCCGGCGGCGTAAGGATCGCTCCCGTTGTAGTGCGCCTGCGCCCAGATCTGCTTGTCTACCCTGCGCACGTCGAAGCCGGTCCCGACGCTCCCGGTGTTGGTGCCGCCGCACCAGCCGAAGCCGAGGGCGTTGGCGAGGCTGGCGAGGTGCAAGAGCACGACTGGATCGGAGACGAGCTTGAACTGCAGATCTGCCAGGTCATTGAACTGGGTGATGGTGTACATCTGATTCGCTCCTTTGTCGGTCTGGTCGGCTGTCGAGCAAGACCACAATCTTCGCGCCCTCTCGCCGGCCGGCCCTCACCGCAGGTCGCCGAGCTGCGCCCTCTGGACGGGCGCGACAGACAACGAAAATATCGTCGCAATGATGATCCGACATCGTTAATAATGTCAACGCCCGATCGTTCAGCGAAAGCGAGCGCGCCTGGTATCTGTGGTCGGCAGCGCTCGTGTCGACGAGCTCGTCGATGCGCACAGGCGCGCGAAGAGCTGTCCCCAGGGACAGCTCCTATCAATCCCCGAGCGCGCCAGCGATCTCCGCGAACACCGCGGGATGATTGAGCAGGTCCATGTGGTGCAGCCCCGGGATGCGCACGCCGTCCTCGCCCGCGTGGGCGCTGCTGACCCGGACCATGCCGTCGCCGAGCGCCCAGCCGAGCGGGTGACCCGGCCCGCCGAGCGAGCCCGCGACGCTGTGATAGCGGGTCTGCGGGGGCCGCAGCGCCTCGCCGGCGTCGACGATCGCCCCCGCCCGCATGTCCTTGATCCCCGCGCTGCGGGCGTCGAAGACCCGGGCGAGCGGCGCGGTCACCCCGATCGCCGCCAGCACGGCCACCGCCGCCGCCCCCAGCTGCTCGAGCGGCGCCCCGAGCTGCGGCGAGCCCAGACAGACCACGTCGCGCAGCGCCAGGACCCACGCCGCACCCCGCGCCTGCCCGTGATGCGCCGCGCTGCGGGCCACCAGGCCGCCCATGCTGTGACCGATCAGCGCCAGCCGGGTGATGCCGCCAGGATACGCCGCCGCCAGCCGGTCCAGCAGCGTCGCCAGCTCCGCCCCGTTGTCGGCCACCCGCAGGCCGCTGTTGTAGCGGACCTGCAGCGCCGTGTAGCCGTGCCGCGCGGCCAGCTGCGCCGCGTAGTCGACCGCCTCGCGCTCCGGCCCGGCGCCGCGCTGCCAGCACGACTCGTCGCAGGCCAGGCCGTGCACGAACACCGCGACCCGCGGGCTCGCGGCGGGCAACGCTGCGGCCAGTGCCTCGCGGGTGAGCGCCAGCGGCTGCCCGCCGAGGCGCAGCTGCATCGCGCAGCCGAGCGGGCTGTCACCGCGGGCCAGGTGATCGCCGATCACCCCCTGCAGCGCGCCGACGACCGGCCCGGAGAGCGCCCGCTGCGGCCGCCAGCGCCCGCGCTCGAGCGCGAGATCGGCGGCCCGAAACAGCAGCCGGCTGATCCCGCGCACGCCGGCATAAATGCCGTCGCGCGCGCCCTCGTGGACCTTACGCGCCGCCTTCCCGACCGGGTGCGCGGCCGCCAGCAGATCCAGCGGCGTCGCCGAGATCGCCCGATGCATGTCCTGCACGACGTCCGTCGCCGCCGCGACGCCCTCGCCGATCAACCGCACCGCGCCTCGCAGCTCGGCCAACCGCCGCGCCGCCTCGTCCGCCGCCTGCTCCGTGTCCATCGCAACCTCCATCTCCGAGTTCCCGGGCATCGCCGCTGCACGGGCCCAGGCGCCTGTATCGCCGGCCACCACGGACCGGACATCGCGGCTTGCATAGAGTCCGCCCGCGCGCCTGTCAAGACCGTCCTCCGTCGCATTACGCACCGGGATCGTGCGGCCACGAGCCCGCAGTGATTCGCGTGACAACCTGGCTTTTGGGTCATGTATTTGGATCTGTCTCTTGGGACATCTTCATGGACGCGGTCGCCGCGGATCGGCCCGGGCTCCATGAGGCTCCCCGCGCATCGCCGACGGCGCGTTGCAGGGTCCCGGCGCCCGTAGCACGATCGAGGACCATGACCGACGTCCACCCCAAGCACGCGGCGCCGATGCTCCGCGCCGGACAGCGGGAGCCCGCCCGACGAGGGCGACGAGTGAGCCGCGCCGCGAACGCCGATTCGGGCGCCAAACCCGTTGAATTGCCCGTCTTGCGCGAATTCACAGCCCGCGCCCGCATCGCGGCCGCGCCGCTCCACCAGGTCTCCCAGAGCTGCCCCTGATGTCCACCCCCGGCGAAGTGAAGCGCGCACCCGAGTCGGCGATCCGCGATCATGTCGGATCGCCGGCTGCGCACCCACGAACGGCCTCGGAGCAGGGCGCCAACTTGACGGCGTTCTCACCGGCGACGAGCGCGGAGGATCGACCGGAGGCGTCCCTCCCGCACGAGCAGGACTCCGCCGCCTTCACCGCCGATTGCGACCTCTCCGACCCCGCCGCCTTCGGCCCCGGCCCCGACGCCTCGACCCGTCAGATCGGCGCCACGCCCGTCGACCACGGCAACTGGCTGCCGCCCGACGAGTTCGACGAGTACCGCCTGGTGCGCCTGCTCGGTCGCGGCGCGATGGGCCAGGTCTACCTCGCCCACGATCGCGTCCTCGACCGCCCCGTCGCCGTCAAGTTCATCACGGCGCTGCAGGCCGACGCCCGCGAGCGCTTCCTGATCGAGGCCCGGGCCGCCGCCCGCATCCAGCACCCGAACGTCATCGCGATCTACCGCGTCGGCGAGCTCGACGGCCGGCCCTACCTGATCAGCGAGTACGTGCGCGGGCAGAACCTCTCCGACCTGCGCGTGCCGATGACCGGACACGTCGCCCTCGAGCTCGGCATCGGCCTCGCCCGCGGCCTGGCCGCCGCGCACCGCATGGGCGTGCTCCACCGCGACATCAAGCTCGCCAACGCGATCCTCGGCGAGCGCGGCGACATCAAGCTCCTCGACTTCGGCCTCGCCAAGCTCGTCGACGGCTCCCCCGCGCTCGAGCAGGCCAGCAGCGACTCCGCACCCGCAGCGCCGCTCCCGGGCGCCGACCTGAGCGCCACCGGTCCCTTCGACGACGACGAGCGCAGCCTCGACGTCTCCCGCGACCTCTCCCTCGTCGACGCCGTCCGCGAACCAGCCAGCTCGGTCGCCATGCTGCGTGACTTCGACGGCGGCTGGGCCGGACCGGGCGCCGACCTCACCGAGGCCGGCGCGCTGATCGGCACGCCCCACTACATGGCCCCCGAGCTGTGGCGCGCCGAGCCGGCCTCGCGCCGCTCCGACGTCTATGCGCTCGGCGTACTGCTCCACATCCTGTGCTGCGGCCACCCGCCGACCGAGGCCCGCGACGCCCTGCACCTCGCCCAGCGCGTCCAGGTCCGCGAGCCCCGCGCGCTGCTCGAGCGCGCCCCCGAGCTCGACCCGCGCCTCGCCGCGATCATCGACCGCTGCCTGCGACGCAACCCCGCCGAGCGCTTCGCCTCCGGCGAGCAGCTCCGCCTCGCCCTCGAGGCCCTGAGCTCGCTCGGACGCGAGGGCCTCGCCCCCGCCGGCAACCCCTACCGCGGCCTGCGCCCCTTCGACGCCGAGCACCGCGAGGTCTTCTTCGGCCGCAACGTCGAGGTCCAGGCCCTCGTCGAGCGCCTCCGCCACCAGCCCTTCGTGCTCGTCGCCGGCGACTCCGGCGTCGGCAAGTCCTCGCTGTGCTGCGCCGGCGTCCTGCCGACCGTCAGCGAGGGCGTGCTCGAGCCCGCCCGCACCTGGGTCGTCACCCACGTCACCCCCGGGCGCCGACCGGTCCAGGCCCTCGTCTCCGCCCTCGCCCGCGGCCTCGACCTCGGCGAGGACTCGCTGCTCACCAGCATCCGCGCCGAGCCGGAGGCCCTCGAGCGCGCCCTGCGGCGCCAGCAAGGCGACATCCGCGGCCGCATCATCTTCGTCGATCAGCTCGAGGAGCTGGTCACCCTCGCGACCCCGGAGGACGCCGCCCTCGCCGCCCGCATCATCGCTCGGCTCGCCGCCGGGATCGACGGCGTGCGCGTGCTGGCCACCGCGCGCGGCGACTTCCTGACCCGCCTCGCCCAGCTCCCCGGCCTCGGCGACGAGCTGGCGCGCGCGCTGTACTTCCTGCTGCCGCTCGGTCGCGCGGGGATCCACCGGGCCGTCGTCGGCCCGGCCGAGCTCAAGGGCGTGCGCTTCGAGTCGGAGGCGATCGTCGAGCAGCTGGTCCAGGCCGGCCTCGACGGCAGCCTCCCGCTGCTGCAGTTCGCCCTCGCCGAGATCTGGGAGGCCCGCGACCAGGCCCATGACACGATCACCGCCGCCGACCTCGACAAGCTCGGCGGCATCTCGGGCGCGCTGGCTCGCCACGCCGACGGCGTGCTCGCCCGCCTGAGCCCGGCCCAGCGCCGCGCCGCCCACACCCTGCTGCTGCACCTCGTCACCCTCGAGTCGACCCGCGCGACCCTCGGCCACGAGGAGCTCGTCGGCGACGACCCGGCCGCCCGCGCCGCGCTCGAGGCCCTGCTCGCCGGGCGCCTGCTCGTCGTCCGGGAGCAGAGCGACGGCTTCGTCTACGAGATCGCCCACGAGGCCCTGATCCAGCGCTGGACGACCCTCCAGGTCTGGCTCGAGGAGGAGGCCGAGAGCCGCATCGCCAGCCATCGCCTCGCCTCCGCCGCCGCGGATTGGGACCGGCTGCGCCGCCCGCCCGAGGACCTCTGGGGCCCGCGCCAGCTCGCCGAGCTCCGCCGCCACGGAGCGCTGTCGCTGCGCCCGCGCGAGGCCGCCTTCCTCGCCGCCAGCGAGGCCCGCGCTCGTCGCCGCCGGCGGCTCCGCGGCGCCGCGTTGCTGGCGATCCCGGCGGTGGTCGTGCTGACCATCATCGCCGCGACCCTGAGCCGGCGCGCCGCGATCGAGCGGCAGGTCGATCGTCACCTCGCCGCGGCCACCGCCCTCGTCCTCGACGCTCGCCAGCGCGACGCCGAGCTCCTCCGCCTGCGCGCCGCCGCCATCGCCCGCTTCCACGCGCTCGACCGCGCCGCCGGCGAGCACGCCTGGGACCTCGCCGTCGCCGCGGCCCCCGAGGTCCCCGCCCGCTACAACCACGCCTCCCGCGAGCTCGAGACCGCCTTGAGCCTCGACCCCGAGCGCGCCGACCTCCGCCGCAGCCTCGCCGAGGTCCTGTACGAGCGCGCCGCCGTCGCCGAGCGCGAGCACGACCCGGCCCTCGTCGCCGAGCTCCTCGACCGCGCCGGCCTCTACGACATCGACGGCGCGCAGTCGGCCCGCTGGCGCGCGCCGGCCCGCCTCGAGCTGCAGACCAGCCCGCCCGGGGTCCGCGTCACGCTCGCCGACTACACCCGCGATCACGCCGGTCGGACGCGCCTCGGCCCCGAGCGCGAGCTCGGCGTCACGCCGACGACCGAGCTCCTCGTCCCGGCGGGTTCCCATCTCCTGCGCTTCTATTCGGCGGGTGACGCCCCGGTCCGCTATCCGCTGCAGCTCGAGCGCGGCGAGGCGCTGGCGCTGCGGGTGGAGCTCCCGCCCGCCGGCGCGACGCCGAAGGACTTCATCTATATCCCCGCCGGTCGATTCTTGTTCGGCAGTGCCGGCGACGAGGATCTGCGCCGCCGGTTCCTCACCGCCGCGCCGCAGCACGCGGTCCACACCGACGCATACCTGATCGCCAGGTACGAGACCACGTACGCGCAGTGGATCGCGTTTCTCGAGAGCCTGCCGCCCCTGCAGCGAGCCGCCCGCATGCGCACCGGGGACAGCGCCGTATTCCGCCAGGCGCCGACCCTCGCGCTGCACGACGGCGAGTGGCAGATCACCGTGACGCTGGGCGACACCAGCGCCACCGCCACCGCCGGTGAATCGCTGCAATTCCCCGCGCGGCGCCACCGCGCCGACCAGGACTGGCTGCGCTTCCCGGTCGCCGGCATCAACCGCGCCGACGCCGACGCCTATGTCGCGTGGCTCGACGCCAGCGGCCGGGTCCCCGGCGCGCGCCTGTGCAGCGAGCTCGAGTGGGAGCGCGCCGCTCGCGGGGCCGACGGCCGCAAGTACCCGACCGGCGATGACATCGCCCCGGACGACGCCAACTTCGACGAGACCTACGGCCGCGACTTCGCGGCGATGGGCCCCGACGAGGTCGGCTCGCACGCCGCGTCGGAGAGCCCCTTCGGCCTGCACGACACCATGGGCAACGTCTGGGAGTGGGTGACGCCGTCGATCTCGAGCCGCGACAGCGTCGTGCGCGGCGGCGCCTTCTACTTCGACAAGATCACCAGCAGCCCGATCAATCGAAACGCGGTTGTCCCGGAGTTCCGCGACGGCACGCTCGGACTTCGCGTCTGCGCGACGCCGCGGTCGCGGAGCTGACGCGCCGCCAGCTTCGTGCGAAACGGCGGCCTCGTCGGTCCTCTCTGCGCGCGCCCGGCCGCGTCCGCGCCGCAGCGACCTCGCTTGCACGTGCAAGCGAACAGCCCCAAGAACCAATAGGTTCTGGCGCGGAGGATTGGTGTATGAACAGTCGATCTGGCGAACTGATGATCATCCTATGCATGAGCGCCGCCCTCGGCGGCGCCTGCGACCCCAATAGTGCAGCTCCGAGCGAGCCGACCGAAACGCGCGATGCCCCCATATATAACGGCGTCGCCCTCAATGCGGCGGTGATCAACGGCTGGAGCCTCAACGGCTGGAGCCTCAACGGCTGGAGCCTCAACGGCTGGAGCCTCAACGGCTGGAGCCTCAACGGCTGGAGCCTCAACGGGGTGGCCCTGGACGGCACCCTGTTCAGCGGCAGCCAGGAGCTCGACGGTAAGGAGGTCGCGCGCGTCGGCCTCGACTTTATCGGCTCGACCCTCACCCTGATCCACGACGATCAGAAATATACCCTGCGTATCGACGATATCCGCCAGGACCCCAGTGACCCCGAGGGCGACGTCTATTTCTATCGCATATCGGTGAAAGACCCCGAGGACGGCACCTGGTCGAGCCTGTGCGTCGACGCCGACGGCACGGCCACCGAGGCCATCCCCCTCGCCAACCATTGGGACGCCGTCACCGGCGACCGCATCGACGAGGCGGGCACCGTCACCTTCGCCTGCCGCGGCGCCGTGCTGGCCAAGTGCGTGGAGTGGGGCTACCGCCCCTGGGCCAGCGCCGAGCGGTGCAGCGGCGCGAACGCGAAGGAGTGCAGCACCATCTCCCTCGCCGACCACCACCAGGCCTGCACCCGCATGGCCCGCGCCGACTACTGCGGCGAGGGCCTGCCCCACACCGTCGACTCCACCCCGATCGACATCCTCGACGCCCTGAGCCCGCGGATCCAGAGCGAGGGCACCAAGGGCCTCAAGGGCTGGGCGACCGAGGCCGAGTGGGGCCCGGACGGGGCCCTGTGCGTCGGCGACAGCCTGCGTCTGCACATGCTCGAGGAGCTCGGCCACGAGGTCCTGCCCGCGGACTGCCTCCCCCAGCTCGAGCTCCCCGGCTGCGGCGACTTCGCGGCGACCCGCGGCGCCCTGCTCGTCAACAAGTACTGCGAGGCCTGGATCGACGACCCCAAGAAGTGTAAGGGCGCCGTCGACGCCAACGAGGGCGCCGGAAAGCTCAAGGGCAAGCAGAAGAAGCCGAAGGGCAAGCCGTAGCAGCTCCTCGACCATCCCCGCGCGTCGTCGTCACCGGTAGATCCGCCCGGCGGCGAGGCGCGCCGCGAGAGCGCCCCAGAAGTCGTGCCGCCACGCCCGGCTCCAAGCGCTCAGCTCCCGTCGTCGCCGCCAACGCAGGGCGACCACGGCGAGCGCGACGAAGGCCAGCCACAGGCCGACGTTGAGGAGCATGACGTCGACCAACTCTCCGAATAACAGACAATCCGCGATCGAAGCGGCGACGCCGGCCAAGATCACCGCTTGGACGTTGCGGTCGCGCTCGGGTGGATCCGCTGCCAATGCGAAGTGCACGCCGACGACCACGACCTCATGGCCCCGCGCGTGAACGGTGATGTAGACCAATCTCCCGGGCTCGTGCGGCGATAGCCACCAGCACGCCCTGGCAGGGCGATCCAGGGCCTGCAGGTCGTGAGTCCCGCTCATCGAGTCAATCGCGGCGGTCACAGCGGGTAAGTCGCCGGGGAAAGAGCGCCAGGCCGTGTCTGGCCCGTCCAACCGCCAGCGAGGCCAGGGCCGCTCGTACGGTAACAGCCCTGTCCGCACGGTCGCGGCCCCAGGGTGTCCTTCGGCAGAGCGCGACAGGAACATGCGAATATCAGTCGATTCGCGCGTGGCTGGCAACGCCGGGGTGGGGTGGCTCATGGCGAGTGTCTCCCGGATCACGGGTGCCGTGACCGGCTTCATCCTGGCAGTGTGACCATCAAGATCTCGTCAATTTGTTATGACCGTGCGCCCCCTGAGGCCTGGACCAGCGACGCTGGTCTTGAGGCGAGCGCACCTCGGATAACGATGCATATCGAAGCCGGGCACGGCTCAGACCGAGAGCACGCCGGGCCAGTGGCGCATCCACGCCCGGCGGGCCGCGAGCTGCTGCCACGCCGGATCCTCGCGGCTCACGAGCGTCGAGCCGGCCATCAGCGCGTCGATCTTCGCCTCGAAGCCGCGGGCGAGCGCGGCGTCCTCGACGACCAGCAGCAGCTCGCTCTCCCAGTACGACGCGGTGATGTCCATGTTGGCGCTGCCCACCGCGCAGCGCAGGCCGTCGGCGCTCATCGCCTTGGCGTGCACATGCGGATGCACCACGCCCAGCTCGGGCGCCCAGCCCGGTTCGTCGCGCCTGGCGAACAGGTGGCCCTCCCCGCCCGCGGCGATGATCGGGTCCATCCGCGAGTGCACCAGCTCCGTCGCCACGGTCCGCGTGGCCGCCCACGGCCCGGCGAAGGGCTCTCCGTCGTGCAGCGGCGTCGGACAGCCGAGCAGCGCGCGGACCCGGACCCCGCGCCCGAGCGCGCGCAGCAGCGCGTGCTGGAGCTCGAGGACCAGCGGGAAGCCGTTGACGACGTGGATATGTGAGCGCGCCGTATCGATCAGTTCGAGGTAGGTCTCGAGCGTGCGCGCGTCGCGAAGCCCGCGGTGCACGACGACCCGCGCCGCCGAGGTCCCGGCGGGCGGTGATGGCACGATCGGGAAGTCCCCGCCGCCCGCCTCGATCCACGTCTCGAGGAACGAGGCCTCGAGCGCCGCGACGGCCGGGCCCTCGACCCGCGCGCCGGCGTCGAGCCAGGGCACCTGCCGCCACAGCGACCCCGGCGTCAGCTGCACCTCGTCGTAGGCGGTGTAGTACTCATGAGACAGGTTGCGTCCGCCGAGCAGCGCGACCTGTCCGTCGGCCACCACGAGCTTGCGATGATCCCGCTGCTTGAGGTCCGTGAGCGACGGCAGCTCCGTGATCGGACCCAGCGCGCGCAGCTCGACGCCCGGACGCGCCGCCAGCCGCTCGAGCAGCGGGTTTCGGGCACCGAACGAGCCGTACAGGCCGTGCAGCGAATCCACCAGCACCCGCACCGTCACGCCGCGCGCCCCGGCCGCCGCCAGCGCCGCCTCGACCGGGCCGCCGACGTCGTCGTCCGCGGCCATGTACACCTGAAAGTGCAGGGTCTTCGTGCTCCGCTCGATCGCCTCGAGCAGCCAGCGACGCGCCGTCCGGTTGTCCAGCTCGAGCTCGACGCGATTGCCGACGATCGCCGCCGACGTCGCCGGCCGGACCGGCCCCGCGATGAGCACGGCGCTCGCGTCGACCGCGAGGTCGGCGGCAGTGAGCGCCGCGAAGCCGAGCACCAGCGGCTCGACCGGGCCGCGATGGACGATCGCCGTCACCGAGAAGCCGGCCCGCTGCAACCTCGCGGCGACCCGCGCCAGCCGCACCGGATCGAGCGTCTCCGAGACGTCGAGCGCGTCCCCCTCATCGAGCACGAGCCGGGCATCGAGGACCCGCGGGGCGAGGCCCACCGCGCGCAGCCGCCCCCGGATCGACCGACAGCTCCGCGTCGGACGCAGGCGCACGACCAGGACCTCCGCGCCGGAGACCGCGGCGAGGGCTCGCAGCGCCTCGTCCGCGAGCTCCGCGTCGACGACGACGAGCGGACCCGGCTCGGGGCCGATCACGGCGACCCGCTCTTCGATCGCCGCGAGCGGCTCCACCGCTGCGCCCGCGCCGACGCGGTACACCCCGAGCGAGCCGGCCACCGCCCCGGGCAGCAGCGCCGCCTCGCCCATGTGCGTCGTGACCGTCGCCACCACGCGCCCGCCCGAGACGAACGCCAGCGCCTGATCGGGGACCGGCGCGAGGCTCCCCACGGCCGCGATCTGGTCGACGCGCACGCGGATCGGGCCGCCGTCGTCCAGGAGATCCGGCACGTCGATCGCCCGCTGTCCGAACGGCCGCACCACCAGACGCGGCGGCAGCAGCAGCACCGGCGCGGCCCGCAGCGCCGCGACCAGGAACGCGGTCGAGACCCGCGAGAAGACCAGCAGGTCGACCGGCCGCTCCCGCGTCCACTCCTCGAGCCAGCGCTGCATCGACGGCGCGTCGCTCAGGCTCGAGACCTCCACCGTCGCCGCGATGCCCGCCACCTGGAGGCTCGCCGCCACGTCCTCGGGCGCGAACGCCGTCGCCGACAACAACGTGACGTGCATCGAAGGATCGGCGTGGTCCCGCAGGAACGCCCCGATCTCCGCCCGGGAGCGCTCATCGAGCGCGACGCAGGCGAGCTCCCGGATCGGGCCCGAGCCCGGCATCCCCTCCGACCACAGCACCGCGGCCCGCTGGCGCTTGCGCTCCGCCGACACCACCCACGCGCTCCTCAGCGAGCGCGAGCCGAACACCAGCAGGTCGATCCGCTCGCCCTCACAGAGGGCCGCCAGCGCGTCGCCGCCGAGCTCCGGCGCGAGCTGCACCTCGACGCTCGCGGCCGCCCCCACCGTCGCCTCGTGCAAGGCCGCGACCCCCCCCGTGGCCCCGTCCTCCGGCTCGCGCGCGCGCTCGCCGAACAGCCACGCGAAGGCCCGCGTGGGCAGCTCCGCGACCACGAGCAGGCGCTCGAGCCCGGGAGCGACCCGCCGCAGCACCGCGAGGGCTGGCGCCGCGTCCTTGCCCAGCTCCGCGACGAACAGCGCGCGGCGATACCTCAAGCCGACTCCGACGTCGCGGCCAGCACCTGATGAGTGAATCCGGTCGCGGACGCATCGAGCACCCTCGCCGCGATCGAGGCGACGCGCCCGTCATCGTCGATCTCGTAGAGGTTGAAGCCCGCGCGCACGCGCAGGTCCGGGTGGTCGAGCGCCGCCGCGGTCGCGCAGACGACGTCGAGCCCGCCCGCGGGCGTCGCCAGCCGGGTGCGGCGCCGGACGTGGAGGTGCCCGTAGAGCACGAGGCCGCGGGCCAGCGGCTCGAGCCGCGCTCGCAGGGCGCTGGCGTCGACGAGCCCGCCGCGCAGCTGCTCGAGCCGGAAGCGCGAGTCGAAGGGGCTGTGATGGATCAGCACCACAGGGGTGCGGCGCGCGACCTCCGGGTCCCGGAGGACCTGCTCCAGCGCCGCGAGCTGCTCCGCGCCGAGATGACCGGCGGAGACGAAGGGCGGCCGCGGGACCGCGCTCGTCAGCCCGATGATCGCCACCGGCCCGCGCAGCTTGACGAAGGGGAAGCGGCCCGCCGGGAGATCGAGCGCGAGCGCCGGCAGGTCGCCCTCCATGAACCCCGCGAAGTGGTGCGGGAAGCGCCGCTCGCGGTGGATCGCCGGCAGATAGATGTCGTGATTGCCCGGCACCACCGTGACCTCCGTCGCGCGCGCGGCGTCCTCCAGCAGTCGCACCGCCTCCTCGTACTCATTCTCGAGCGAGAGGTTCGTGATGTCCCCGGTCACGACCAAATGATCGGCCGCGGAGGCCGCCGCCGCGAGCACCGAGTGGAGATAATCGCGGCGGTACACGCGGGCGCGCTTCATGACCAGGTTCGCGTAGCCCATCATGCGCTTGTTGAAGAGCACGCCCCGCAGCGCGACGCCGGCGGGCGCGAGCACGTGGAGGTCCGAGACGTGGGCGATCCGAAGCACTGGCGCGTCGCCACTTTGCCATAAAACCGCCCAGGCTCGGCGCGCCGCGGACCGTCAATCGCGCCACCACCACCGGCGCGCGCACCTCGGTCGGCGTGCATGTCGCTCGCCATGCACATTCACGGGCGCTTGACCCGGACGCGCGATTTGGTCCATCGTGCGCCCATGGACCGGCGCCACGTCTCGCTCTTCTTACTCCTCCTCGGCGGATGCGGCGATTCCGGCGGGGCCACGGCTGGCGCCGCGACGAGCAACCCGACCACCGTCGACCCGACCGCCGTCGACCCGAGCGGGGCGCCGACCACGACCGCGACCTCCACCGGCGAGTCCGGCACCGACACCGGGACGCAGGGCCTCAGCGGTGAGACCGGCAGCAGCGAGGCGGGGGCGACCGAGCCGAAGTTCGACCTGATGGGCGGCGCCGACATCCAGGTGGACAGCGAGGGGCCGGCGCCGAGCTGCAAGGTGGTCGACGACATGGACGCGATCGGCGACTGCAAGGACAAGGCGCCGCCGGACAGCTTCGAGCCCGAGGTGCAGTGGTCGTGGGGCTCGGCGCAGGTCGAGGGCGGGAGCTCGGCGACGCCGCTGGTCGCCAACCTGACGGACGACAACGGCGACGGCGCGATCGACCTGTGCGACATCCCGGACGTGGTCGTCGTCGCCGGAGGCGGGGGCGGGATCGGCGGCAAGATCTACGTGCTCGACGGACTGACCGGCAAGCAGCACCTGGCGATCGCCACGCCGGTCGAGAGCTGGGTGACGCCGGCGATCGGCGACATCGACGGCGACGGGCTCCCGGAGATCGTCGCGGCCACGCCGGGCGGGTTCATCAACCCGAGCGGGCTCGTCGCCTTCGAGCACGACGGCGCGCTCAAGTGGACCTCGGCGGGCACCTTCAACCACGATCAGGGCGGCGCCGTCGCGCTCGGCGACCTCGACAACGACGGCGACGTCGAGATCGTGGCCGACGACCTCGTCGTCGACCACGAGGGCAAGACGGTCTTCATCGCGCCCGAGCAGGCGGGGTGGGACTTCGGCTATCACTGCACCGCGACGGCCCTCGCCGACCTCGACGGCGACGGCGACCTCGAGGTCGTGCTCGGGCAGGCGGCGTATCACCACGACGGCTCGGTCTACTACAACAACCCGCAGCTCAAGCCCGGCTTCCCCCAGATCGCCAACTTCGACGCGGACCCGCAGCCGGAGATCCTGCTGATGAACATCAACGGCATCACCGTGCTCGAGCACGACGGGGCGGTGAAGTTCAGCGACATCCGCCCGACCGGCGACCCCTCCGGGGCGTGGTTTCGTCCGGCGACCGTGCACGACTTCGACGGCGACGCGGTCAGCGAGTTCGCCGTCAGCTCCGCGGCGCACTACTCGATGTTCGAGCCCGGCGGCAAGGTCGGATGGACCGCCGACGTGCAGGACGGCTCGGGCTGGGCCGCGGGCACCGCCTTCGACTTCGACGGCGACGGCGTGGCCGAGGCGATGTACGCCGACGAGGCGACGCTCTACGTGTTCGACGGCGCCGGCCAGCCGCTGCTCTCGGTCGCGCGCAGCTCGAAGACGCTGATCGAGTACCCGGTCGTCGCCGACGTCGACAACGACGGCTCCGCCGAGATCATCGTCGTCTCCGACCGCAACTTCGACGACCAGCAGACCTCACCGACCGTGCAGGTCATCCGTGACAAGGGCGACCGATGGATCCAGGCGCGGCGGATCTGGAATCAACACACGTATCACGTGACCAAGATGATGTACCCGGTTTAGATCCGCCCTGCGCGGCTTCGTGCGGGACTTTGTGTCCCATAAGACAGGTAGTTAGACGCTCGATCTTGTCTCGATCTTGTCTCGATTTTTTGGGTAGGAGGAGGGGCCATGATCACCGCTGCGTTCGTGCGCGACTGCAAACCTCGCGCGAAGATGTATGAAGTCACCTGTGACGCCCTCCCGGGCTTCATCCTGCGGGTTCTACCCACCGGCAAGAAGGTCGTGCTGGTGCGCTACCGCGTCGGTGGCAAGGACCACCGGGCGAAGCTCGGCACGCTCGGTCCCACGCTGTCGCTCGAGGAGGCGCGGCGGCAGGCCGCGGTCCTGCTCGCAAGCGCTGCCGTCGAGGTGAGCGAGGACGTTACGCCGAGCCCGCCGGCCGCGGTCAAGCCCGCTCTATTGGTACAGCCGGAACCGGCGCCGTCCAAGATCATTACCGTACGCGAGCTCGTGGAGCGCTTCCTGCGGGTGCATGTCGAGGTGCATCTGAAGTCTGGCTCGTCGGTGACCTACCGGAGCCTGCTCGCCAACGAGATCCTGCCGGCGATCGGTGATCGTGACTTTCGCAGCATCAGGCGGGCGGACGTTCAGGAGATACACGCGGCCATGAAGGGCCGCCCCGGCGCGGCGAATAACATGGTCTGCGTGATCAGCAGCCTCTACACCCGGATCATTGAGGACTGGGAGCTGTCGGACATGCGCAACCCGGCCCAGGGCGTCCGGCACTTCGCCATGCAGAAGCGCAACCGCTTCCTGACCCCTGAGGAGCGGCAGCGGGTCCACACGGTCATCCAGGCGGGCCTCCAGATCCCCGCCGGTCGTCGCGGCCACATCAAGCTGGCGAGCGTATGGGCGCTCGACCTGCTCGCGCTCACGGGCCGCCGACGCAACGAGATCCTGACGCTGACCTGGCCGATGGTCGACTGGCAGCACTCTCTCTTGAGCCTCCCCGACACGAAGACCGGCCACCTCGATGTGCCCGTGTCCGCCCACGTGCTGGCGCTGCTGAAGCACATCCACGAGCAGACCGGGAGCCCGCTCACGGGCTACGTGCTGCGGACGCCGAACGGCACGCGGCTCCGCAGCATCAACCGCACCTGGGAGAACATCCGCGCCGCCGCCGGGCTCAACGACGTCCGTCTGCATGACCTGCGGCACTCCTTCGCCAGCGACGCGCTCATGAGCGGCGTCCCCCTGGCCGTGGTCGGCGAGCTACTCGGCCACAAGACGACGAGGACGACCCAGCGCTACGCCCACCTGGCGAACCACGTCGTCCGCCAGGCCCTCGAGGTCGCCACGAGCCGCATCGTCGCCGCCGTGACGCCGATCGCCGCTCTCGCGCCCCCTCGCTTCGAGCCGATGCGCGACGCCCAGTGGAAGGCGATCGCAGCGATCGTGGAGAGCACCCGCGGCCGTTGCGGCGGCCCCCGTACGGACCTCCGCCGCACGGTCGACGCGATCCGCTGGGTGCTCCAGACGGGGGCCAAGTGGCGCGAGCTCCCGGCCGAGTACGGGGCGGCGACGACGTCCTGGCGGTGGTACGAGCGGTGGTGCGGCGACGGCACCTGGCAGCAGATCGCGGCCGCCCTGGAGCTGCCGCCGGCTGAACTCGGCCGCGAGCCCGGCCACCGCCCGCCCCGGGCCAAAACGCGGCGGAGCACCGCACTAATCGACGTCGAGGCGGTCTACGCAACGCGCCTGAGATAACCGCATCTAAAGCCTCACGGGGCTTAGCGAGGCCGCGGCCAGCGGCACCCGCCACATCCGCATCCTCGAGAAGCCTGTACTTCCGCAAAACGCGTGGATCTCCGCGAATCGGGGTTCGAGAGTCAGATTTCACTCGTAAACGGCGATGGAATCGTCATTTTCGCTCCAATCTTCTTGGTTCGGTGTAGGATCCGCGCATGGTGAGAAGCGCTTGCGCGGGGCTCGACGCATTAACGCTACGGACTACGCCGCAGCCCAAGCAGGCTCACGAGAGGCGGAGTGAACGGCTTTTGGCGAGCGCATGAACCCGGTCTGGGAGTCTCCTCGAAAGAAGTTCAGACCAAGACCTAAGGATCTACCCCATGTCCGCTACTACACTGCAGCATTTCTTGTTCCTGCGACTACCCGTGGATGCCCTCAGCGAACTCACAGGCGAGTCGCCAGATCACGTCATCCAAAAGACCGAGACGTCAGAGCAGCTCTTCGCCTGTCGGGCATATGTCGGAGCCAATGTCGCAGATCTGCGACGGGGCTTCGAGAAGCTCGAGTCGACGGGTTCGCTCGCGCGCAACTCGGTACAGACCCTCCTCAGCGTGCGTGCCAATGCCGCCCTAGACAGAGCGCGACTATCCCCGGCCGAGTTCGATGAATATCTCGACATTCTTCCGATAGCCGAGGAGCACGTGAAGATTGTTTCGTTGCACACGCCAGAGCGCCTTTCCTCACAGGAGAGTGAGGTCGTCAAGCGTTTGCTGCGCGAAGGCCATCCACTTCAGACCGCCAAAGACCTCCAATCCGCGAGGACCACGGCGCATACCGTCGTTCTCCTACTTGCTCCGCAGCTCTTCGGAGTCTCTGTAGACGCTCGTCGCGCAGCAGCTCTGTTCAGCTCGTTCGCCCCCGTGGCTACTACACAAGCTTCGAAGTTGAATACCGCGCAGCGAAACACGGCGCTCCTCAGTGCACTCAGTAGCTACGGGGCGCAAGTGCTTACGTCCCTTGCAATGATGGCTCCTGCGTCGAAGAAGCTCGAAGCATCGATCCCCGGCATCCAATGGCCGAGCCAGAAGAGCGTGGAACTCGAAGATGCAGCCAAGCGTGTGCTCTCTCGACCATTTCGTATTGCATTCTACGGGCGCTTCAGTGCGGGAAAAAGCTCACTCATCAACGCACTTCTGTCGTCATACCTGCTCCCCACATCTGATCAGCCAACGACAGCGACCATCCACTCGATCTCGTTCGGCGAAGGCGCCGATGAATTGACGACGGTGCGCTTCAAATCGGCAGAAGAGGTCGCCCAAGACATAGATGATATTCTTCGCATCTGCGGATTCCCTGGAGAGGGTGAACAGATCGGCGATCTGACGGATGCCACAGGACGCCTTGAAGATGTGTTTCTGGGTCTTAGTTCCCTCCCGTCGCTCACCGACGAGCAGCGACGCCTTATCCGCGATACACGCAATGCGATCGACAGGGATCTTCCAAGATGGAGATCGTACCTGGGGACGACATCCGAGTGGAACGAGCAGCAACTCGGCGAAGTGATTTGCGGGTCGGGTCCCACGTTTTTGATCCTGGACGTAACCACCAGACGCAATATCAGTATTCTGGCCGCCGGGTTGCAGCTCATCGATCTCCCCGGCGTCGATTCCATGACGCCGTCGCACGCGCGCATCGCAGACCATGTGATTCGGGAGGCCGACGCCGTTGTCTATACGATGAATGCGCAGCAAGCGTTCAGCACGTTCGACCATGAGCGACTACGACGGCTGTATGAGCAGCGCGAGGCTGCCACCGTCATCTTGTGTGCTAGCAGGATTGATCAAGCTGAGAATCCTGATGAAGTCGTCCGAAGTGTGATTGCTCAGCACGAAAAGGCGTTTCCCGGCTTAAAGCCAACGGTCGTGCCAATCTCCGGTCTGCTCGGCATGTGCTCGCGCCTAGGAATTAATGATAGCCTTAAAGATCTAGCGAATCAGAATATTTATTCTGAATACCGGAAGTACCTGAAGAGTGCTCCGGGACTTTCGCATCTGGATTGGCTCGAACTAAGCAATATTCTCGCACTCGAGGCCAGCATCGGCGTGCTCGCGGAGCGCCGCCGCGGTGTTGCTGTGGCGACTTCGGTTCTGTCTGCAATCGACGAGTACCAACGCGAAGTCATTAATGAATGTGACCTGTTGTTTGCTTCCTGGGATTTTGCCTTGAAGCAAAGCCAGACGCAATTAGACCGCGCGCAGGCCGGTCGTGCGCGGCTACTGGAGCTAGCAGAAGTTTCAAAGACGAGGCTCACCGAAATGGCCTCCGTGGCGGCGAACCGGGCGAAGGACCAATTGAACTCATTCGCCACTATCCATGCCATGCAGATGGCGGAAGACTATCTGGCTGAGTATCGTGAGATTCGAAAGCTCATTGGTGCGAATGGCGCCCTCGCGTTCCTAGACGATGATATATTTCTGGGCTTCCGTAAAATCTTTGAGCAGGGCATCGGAGCGCAGCAAAAAGAGGTTCTGGACCATTTGGGAAATGAACTGCAAAGTGTGCGCGACGAAGCCGCCAAGCTCGCGCGGACCATCGAGGCAAACTCATTCGCCGCACTGACAGGCATATCAGGAGAGATTGGGCTAGGCAGGCGCGAGACGCCGCCTACCCGCCTCACATTGGTAGAGGAGGAGGTGTTGCAAGCAGCGCGCACGGTGACGGACGCGCTGTTCCTTGCTTTAGACCCGACCGGTAGCTTCGGGGCGAGATTGCTTCGTCAGAAGGCTGACGTGATGGTCTCTGAATTTACGAAACAGAGTCTCGGGATCGTCTCTGCCAATGTCGATAGGCTTTCAAAACAGATGGGCCGCCTCGCCGTTACAATCATTCAGAAACGTGTCATGGAGGCGGATGCCCGACTGTGCGGTTTCCTAGAGCAGGCGAAGGTTCTCGGTGAAAGGCACAGCGCATGGAGTGATGGACTTCGAGAATACGTCGATACGATCAGTACGATCGTGGCCGAGGTAAAGAATATTTCCTGGACGAGTTCAGCCACGACATGAGAATCAAACGCTCATGAATACACCCGCATTTTTCGAAGAAATGGGCGACTGGGACGGCCTCGTCGACCTGTTAACGGTGCAAATCCGGGAGGCAATAGATATTGTCTCAAGAGCTCGTCTGTATGCCTACCGCGCGGACATTTTTCTCAATCGACAAGGCCGCGTTGACAGAGCCATCGACGACTACCTAAAAGCATCTAAACCCGATCCTGCGGGCGAGGGGATTCGTAGCCTCCCAAAGAGAAGGCGTGCCCATGAGATCTTGGGCCAAAGCCGGTTGGTGCGCAAGTGCATCGAGGGCGAACTGAAGCACGCAGACAAGGCTTCCAGGCCGGCCCTGTGCCATGACCTCGCGGACGTTCTCTGCGATCTCGGACACCATGAAGAGGCTGTCGATTACTACCGGGCAGCTTCTGCCGAGGCGGAGGGGACAGTCCTTGGGCGGCTAGCGCGCGAAGCCTTAAACGATCTAGTATTGGGCAGGCATTTGTGGCTGTATCGGAGTCGCGAGCTCGCAGAGGCTGGCAGATCTTCCAGTATTTCGAGGAATGATCGATCTCGACTTCACATGCGAGCCGCCAGGATGCTGAGTGGACTCTATCAACCAGTCGAAGCGCCATTGGAGGAGGCATACATTGCTAATCCTCTGTGCCCACGCGCGGTGGCCTGCTACGAGGAGCATTTGACGTCCCCCCCAGCCCGGTGGGGCAAACTTGCGGAGGTGCAGGAGAGAGCGCTGGAGGGACTCAGCGCGGCCGATCGAGCTCGAGCTTCCCTCGGCTTCGGCACCCGTTGGCACTTCCAATACAAAGATACCGCTCGCGCTAGCCGCTTTCTCGAGGAATCCTTCGCGGCTAGTCCGAGCGAGGCCTGCTTCGCGCTGTTGCGCAAGATCAAAGGGGAGGGGGACGGCTGTTGGGCGGAACTTGCAGGGTTGGCGCTTCGCGGTGCAGATGTCGCACAGAGGGACCAGGGGCTCGGTGGCGCATCGGTATCGGCTTACTTGCTTGCGCACGCAGGCCTGATCTATTGGCGAGGGTTGACCAACGTGTCGGGTGCGCAGCAAGCGTTTCGCGCGCTCATGGCAATTTCACCCAAGCATCCGAGTATCGCGGCGTTTGAGGCCGAGAGCGGAACTCGGGTGATGCGAGATGCTGCGGCAATACCAGTGCTGCGGCCATCATCGACCGGGAGTTGTAGCACGACATCGTGTCTGAAAGTGACGTCTCTATCCATTGGGGTGAGCACAGTCAGGATCGCCTCGACTGCTCCTGCCTTTCCTCAGCCCCTTCTTGACGCCTACCGTGACCACCGGCTCGGTATTCTCTTCGGATCGGGCCTGTCCCTGGCCGCCGACGTCGTCGGCAACTTCCCGCGTTGGGAGCACCTTCCCGCGCGACTCTTGGATATTGCGGAGAAGCAGTGCGTTTGGACGCCGAAGCAGATCAACAGCAAACGTGAGTTTTTCAAGGAGCACGTGTCACTGGAAGCGATGCTGTCCGAACTGGACAGTATCAAGGGCGCGCTCGGTGGCCCCCAGGGGTATCGCGCAGCGCTTGCTTCGCTGTTCCGGCCCAAGCTAGAGGCGCCCGGGGACGTGCATCATGCCCTCGCCGCGCTCGACATCGATGCTGTCTTGACGACCAATTACGACCGGCTCTTCGAGAGCGTCGACCGGGCACGGATCGCCTACACTTGGCAGCAGGCAAGCCATGCGCTTGGCGACGTCCAGAATGGCCGCTCAGTGCTCTTAAAAATCCACGGTTCTGCGGAGGATAATGAGTCGGTGGTCTTGACGCGGTCGGAGTACGATATGGCTGCGAGGCATGAGCCTTACCGGGACACGATGAGATTTCTGTTCCAGAGCCACACGTTCCTGCTTGTGGGCTACGGCATCAGCGATCCGCTCGATCTAGATGTGGTTTTCGGTCTCAACAAAAGGGCCTTCGGTTCTGCCAGTCGCCGGCACTACGCGCTGATGCCTAAGTCCGTTAGCTTGACCGATCGGGACCGCTGGGACCGTGATCTGAGCATTCAAGTCATCCCTTATGACGACCACAGAGATCTACCGGCCATCTTACGTGAGTTGGCGAAGACCCGCGTCTAGGGCGGTCACGTGGGTGCCGCACAAGCATGAACGGGCACAGCAGACAGAAGAATGACCTCGCGCATTCTCGCGGGGTGCTCGGCACAATCCCGCGAGAAATATCATCGGCCGCTATTGCGTTGAGATCTTCGCAAATTCGCGCAAGATCGTGGGCAGATCCCCGTGATCCTCATACAGGATGACCTGAATGTTCAAATCACGGTCCCACCGGTCGCGGTCGGTCGAGCTAACGGTTTTAGGCATCAGCGCGTAGTGCCGACGGCTGGCAGAGCCGAAAGATCGTTTGTTGAGGCTGAAAACCAAGTCTAGATCGAGCGGATCGTTGATGCCGTAGCCCACGAGCAAGAACGTGTAGCTTTGAAGCAGGACCCTCATCGTATTTTGGTAGGAGACGTCCGCGGCAGCGGCGATATATTCAGCATAGGTCAGGACCACCGATGTATTGTCCTCCGCCGAACCGTGGATCTTGAAGAGCACTGAGCGACCATCCTGGATGTCACCAAGCGCATGGCTTGCTTGCTGCCAAGTGTAGGCGACCCGTGTCCGGTCGACGCTTTCGAAGAGGCGGTCGTAGTTGGTCGTCAAGACAGCATCGATGTCGAGCGCGGCGAGGGCATGATGCACGTCCCCGGGTGCCTCTCGCTTGGGCCGGAATAGCGAAGCTAGCGCTGCGCGATACCCCTGGAGGCCACCGAGCGCGCCCTTGATACTGTCCAGTTCGGACAGCATCGCTTCCAGCGACACGTGCTCCTTGAAGAACTCACGTTTGCTGTTGATCTGCTTCGGCGTCCAAACGCACTGCTTCTCCGCAATATCCAAGAGTCGCGCGGGAAGGTGCTCCCAACGCGGGAAGTTGCCGACGACGTCGG
>Ga0075152_10000779_pt1 | contig 23252 bp, 22 predicted proteins | sample JI61114C2DNA_FD_70964 | JGI IMG/M metagenome (GOLD analysis project Ga0075152, IMG submission 70964) | Wastewater effluent complex algal communities from Wisconsin, to seasonally profile nutrient transformation and Carbon sequestration -... | ecosystem: Engineered > WWTP > Effluent > Algae...
GCTGGGCTTGCCTTGCCATGCGCCGTGATAAACTCGCGCTTCACTTCTCCTCATTGCTCGCTTTCGCTGCCGTTATCGACTGGATGCAGCCGCTAAAGAGGTTTTAAAACACTGCCTAGGCTCCAAGACTCAGATACTCACGCACCGTATGATTCATGGCTCGACGAGCGGGCGGAAAAGCGCTGGCCACATGAGCCAGCGTGTCATCCAGCGCAAACTCCTCGGCTAGGGCGTGCTTCCCAGCCGCTTCAAGATGGCTGATCACCACCTTCTCATAAAAGTCCACATCAGGCGCACCGCGACGCTCGGCACGACGATGCAGGAAGTCGGGATAGAGGCAGGTCAGGACGAGGAACTGGTTCGCGCACTGCACATGAATGAAGAAGCGCTCATGCGGACCGGCATTCTCCAAGGCTTCGATGTAGTCAATACTGTAGAGGCTTTCCAAACGATGAGCTGGAAGCTGCTGCTGAGCTGTGGCAGGCAGCCCGAAGTCCGCACACACGACGGCGATGTAGTCCGCCACCTGTAGATCATCCACGCCCGCGCGTTTCAGTGCCTGCCGCACCATGACGAAGAAGAACAATTCCGGCGAAAGGATGGCCGCTTTGCGTGGCATGATCATGGCCTCGAAGAGCTTGGGGTGATCCAAAATCATTCTCACGGCATCAGGGTCATCCAGCAGGGCGATGAGACCGTCGCGATCTCGCTGAGTGAGGGCGAGTGAGTCGCGGATAAAATTCCAGTCGGTGTTTGAAAACCGATACCAGCAACCGGGGCGGGGGAATCGAGCAATCATGATGGAGAGTATGTTTCATCAGGTCTCCAAGCATGGGTCATGCCAGAGCCTCATGTCATCCTTCGATGCTGCGGGCCGATGCTTTGTTCGATCCGAGCGAAGCTCCCTGGACTGCGGCAGCCTGCTGCCGCTTTTGCCAAGCCAGCCCTGCTGGCGGGGAGTCCAAAGAAGGGCATTCGCTGGAGTGGCTGCCATTGTGAACTTCGGCGTCGGCAAGCCGACTCGGTGAAAGCGGTGGCAAGCCACCGCAGTCCAGAGCGGCAGCGCCGCGTGACTACGGCATCGCCACGTTGAGGGCGTCAGCAAGGCTTGTTCTACGAACAGGCATGGATGGCACCACTTCTGCCTTCACAGGTTTGAGCTGTGAAGCCCATTCGCGCACCTGCTCCACACTCACGCCCACTTCATGGGTCACACGCAGCCAGGAGTCATCATCCCTGCGTAGCAAGGTGATCCATAGTCCATCCTGCTGACACTGAATGGCACGGCTGAGTCCGCTTTCCTCAAGCGCGGAAACAGCCGCCTGGGTAAGCACTGCAATGGCGGTAAGATCGCCGGAAAAGTCCCCGAAGACGACCTCCGCACGTCCATCATGGTGAATGAGTATCGCATTCATAATCAATGCGCCTCCAACCAGTTCGTGCCGGTGCCTGCCTCCACCTCGACGGGCACATCGCCGAGAGTCAGGGCGTTGCTCATTTCTTTCAGGATCAGCGAGCGTGCCTGCTCCACCTCGCTCTCTGGCACTTCAAAGAGCAATTCGTCATGCACTTGGAGGAGCATTCGAGTTTTCAAACCAGTGCGCTCGAGCTCACGAGCGATGTTGATCATCGCCAGCTTGATCATGTCTGCCGCCGTGCCCTGGATCGGGGTATTCATGGCCATGCGCTCGGCTCCACCGCGGATGGTGGCGTTGGCACTGCCGATGTCTCGGATCACGCGACGACGTCCGGTGATCGTCTCGACGTAGCCGTGCTTCTTCGCGTCCTTCACGATCTGCTCCATGTAGCGATGCACGCCGGGGAACTGCTTGAAGTAGTTCTCGATGATCGTCGCCGCCTCACCGCGCGGGATGCCGAGCCTTTGGGACAAACCAAAGGCGCTGATGCCGTAGATGATGCCGAAGTTCACCATCTTCGCCGTACGGCGCATCTCTGGCAGCACGCCGTCCAGCGGCACACCGTAAACTTTCGCCGCAGTGGCTTGGTGAATGTCCTGTCCTTGCTGGAAGGCCTCGATCATCGCGGGATCTTCGCTCAGCGCCGCCATCACGCGCAGCTCCACCTGGCTGTAGTCCGCGCTCATGAGCACCCAGCCCGGCTCACCGGACACGAAGGCTTTGCGGATCTCTTTGCCGCTGTCAGAGCGGATGGGGATGTTTTGCAGGTTCGGATTGCTCGATGCCATGCGGCCCGTCGCGGCCATGAGCTGGTGGAAGGTGGTGTGTACGCGGCCATCGACTCGCGACACCGTCTCCGGCAACGCATCGACATAGGTGTTCTTCAGCTTCGTGACCTCACGATACTCCAGGATGTCCGCGATGATCGGGTGCGTGCCCATCAGTGATTGCAGCACTTGTTCGTTCGTCTGGTATTGGCCGGTGGCGGTCTTCTTCGGCTTCTCGATCAGGCGCAGCTTTTCAAAGAGCACCTCGCCGAGTTGCTTCGGGCTGTTCAGGTTAAAGGGGCCGCCTGCGGCTTCTTGGATGCGCTTGTGCATCTCGTTGGCCCGTTTTTCGAGCTGAAGCCCGAACTCATGCAGTGCGGAGACATCAATCTTCACCCCGAGATGCTCCATGCGTGTAAGCACAGGTAACAACGGACACTCGATCTCATAAAAGACGCGCTCGGCTCCATGTTGCGGCAGCAGTGGACGCAGCTTCTCCGCGAGCTGCCAGGTCACATCGGCATCTTCGGCGGCATAGTCGGCGATCTTCTGCGGATCAGCCATGGCGACATCGGCCATGCTTTGCGGGCTGAAGAGATCCTTTTCCTTCTCCGTGTTGATCAGCGCTGAAATGGGAACGGGCGTGTAGCTCAGGTAGGTCTCTGAGAGGTAATCCATGCCATGACGCTGATCTGGCTCGATCAGCGAGTGGGCCAGCATGGTGTCGAAATACGGCCCCGCGACCTCAATGCCATGCGCGAGCAGCACGCTGAGGTCGAACTTGAGGTTGTGCCCGATTTTCTCGATTCCTGCGCGAGTCAGCACTTCACGAAACTCTTCCAGCACGGCCTTCGCTTCCGCTTTGTCTCGCGGGAAAAAGACAAAGTAACCTTCGCCAGCTTTCCATGAAAAGGCGATGCCCACGATCTCGGTATCGCGTGGGTCGAGCCCGGTCGTTTCGAGGTCAAAGCAATAGCGCTCCAGCTTGCTTAGCTCGGTGATCAGGCTGGCACGCTCCTCGGCTGTGCGCATGAGATGGTAGTGATGCTCGGTGTCCGCGATCGTGCGCAGTTTCGGAGCTGCTGCGAAGAGATCCACCTCATCAGCAGCGGGAGTGGATTGCTCCCCTTTCGCCAACATGCGGCCACGTCCGGCTTTGAACTCATCGCCAAAGACACGACGGCCCAGCGCATTGAACTCAAACTCGGTGAAGAGCGCTTTCAGCTCGGGTGTGTCGTGGCCTTTCTGTTCCAGATCATCCAGCGCGATGTCCACGGGCAGGTCGGTGAAGATCGTGGCGAGCTGTTTGGAGAGCAGCGCCTTGTCGGCGTGCTGCTCGACCTTCTCCTTCTGCTTGCCTTTGAGCTGCGCGGCATTGGCGATGAGGTTCTCCACGCTGCCAAACTGCTGGATGAGGCTCGTGGCCGTCTTCTCGCCAAAGCCGGGGATGCCGGGGATGTTATCCACCGCGTCTCCCATGAGCCCGAGGATGTCGATCACCTGCTCAGGCCGCTCGATGCCCCAGCGTTCGCAGATTTCCTTCACGCCGAGGATCTCCACATCACTGCCCTGACGGCCGGGTTTGTAGATATTGATCTTGTCTGTGACGAGCTGGCCGAAATCCTTGTCTGGCGTGACCATGAAGGTCTCCTCGTAGCCTTCCTTTTCTGCGCGTTTCGCGAGGATGCCGATGATGTCATCCGCCTCCAGGCCATCCTTCGTGATCAGCGGGATATTCATCGCTGCGCAGAGTCGATGAATCAGCGGGATGGCGGTGGAGATGTCCTCCGGCATCTCCTCACGCTGCGCTTTATACTCCGGGAAAATCTCATGACGTGGGGTGGGTGCCGAGGTGTCCAGTACCACAGCCAGATGCGTGGGCTTCTGGGTGCCGATGATGTCCAGCAGCGTGTTCGCAAAGCCGTAGAGCGCGGAGGTATTCACCCCATCACTGGTGCGGATGGGGTTCTTGATGAAAGCAAAGTGCGCCCGGTAGAGCAGCGCCATGCCATCGAGGAGGAAAAGACGTTTCGACATTCGATGGCGAGCGTGGCGAGTAGCGGAGCCGGGGTCAAGGCTGCACGCCATCAGGCTGCCACGTCAATTCGAGTCCGATGTCGCCGGGTTCTTGCCAGGCGGGTCGAATTCTACGTCCACTCCGGCCTTGTTCAGGCCCTTCTTCACGTCATCGGCGAGCTGCGCATAACTGCGTCCGCGCATGAGATGTTTTTCGATGAGAGCTTTGGCATCAAAGCCCCGCTCGGCTGTCTCCAGTTCACGCAGCCAAGCGATGACATGCTCGGCTTCACCTTTGCCATCATGATGGTAGAAGTAATACGTCAGCAGGGCTGCGGAGCCATAGTTCTGGCTGGATTGATTCGCCTCTCCACCGCTCACGTTGGGGGCCTTTACCTTCAGGGTCAGCGCCGCCGCCCAGGCACCGCCTTTGATCTCCATGAGCTCCTGGAGATCCAGCATCTTGAAGGGGCCCGGATTGTAGAGGTTCTTTTGGCGGGCAAAGTCGGTGAGCCGCTTCCGCAGGCCCGTCCAGGCAAACCTTCCTGTGGGAAAGTATTCCGGCAGCTCGGTGTAGTCGGCGCTGCCTTCAATGAACCACACGGGAAGCTTCGCGAGCCAGTGATTCATCATCTGGTGGGTGATCTCGTGGATGAGGGTGGCGTTGGCTTTGTCATCCGCCTTGTCCAGGCTCACGCGGCTGCCGACCATCTTCACGCCCAGGCTTTTCAGCGGCACTGAGAGAGCCTTTTGCCCACGCTGATAAACTCCGGCTGAGCCGGGGACGCCGCCCGACTTCATGTAGTCCTCTTCATTCGTGTAGAGCTTCGCCAGGAAGAACTCGCGCAGTGGTTCCGGCTTGGGTTTGATGTCCAACGGCAGCTTGCAGTTCAGGAGATAGGTGGCCTCAAACAAGCGGCCAAATTCACGCACCACATTCGCTCCCAGCTTGGAGTCGCATTCAAATTCATAATGCGGGGAGCGGTAGATGAACTTCTTCTCCTTCTCGTCCTCCTTCACGACGATGACCTCCGGCTTGTCAGCGATGGACACGCTCTTCGGCCAGGTGGTTTCAGCGGCGGGAGATTCTGAGGTGTTCGGTGCACCGGCTGGTGTGGCAGCACTGGCGGTCTGCGCTTTCGCCCAAGCCTGATCTTCGGCAGAGAGCCGCTCCAACGGCACGGAAAAGACGGCTCCGTTCCGTCCTTTGATCTTCACACTGGCACCTTCGAGCCCCAGGAAGGATGCCTCCACCTCCCGCCCGTCGGTACTTTTCCAGGTGCGAAAAGCATCCTGCTGGGCCTGAACGAGCATCGCTGGCAGAATCAAAGCAGCCAATAGGAGGCGAGCGGAGGTTGGGATCATGGTGATCGAGAGTAATGATCTCCACCTCTGGCTGACAAGATGAAAAGACAGTCACAGCTCTGCTGGCCAAACCTATCCACCCTAATCCGTCGTGCTCTTTATCGCAGCCTCTACATGACTGTGGAATTCACGCCAGCTCCAGGCGGATTTGCTGAGGCCCCAGGACTTGTTTTGTGGGAAGTCGGTCTCGACCTCGGCGGTGATGAAGTCTTCCACCTGACGGCGGCTGCGGACGAGGATCTCGCCGCCGGGGTCCATGATGTAGCTGTCGCCATAGCCGACACCTTCGTTGCGGGTGATGCCGCTTTTGGCGGGGTCCAGCACCACGTTGTTGCCACGCACAAAATAGACGTTGTTCTCACTGGCGCGAGCGGTGTGATCAGCACGGACTTTGGTGAAGTGGGAGAGCAGGCCGGTATCCCGGATGTAATTGAAGTGCGGGGCGAAGATTACCCGTGCTCCTTTGAGCGCGAGGATGCGGGCGGGCTCAATGTAGCCGCCATCGGAGCAGATAAGCACGCCAAACTTCAGCCCGCGATGCTCCCACACCGGGAACTCACGCCCCTGCTTGTGAAACTTCTGATAAGCCGTGCATTTGCTGAAGGTGCCGAGCAGGTGCCCGCGATGCGCGACGACGACGGTGTTGTAGAGGTCGGGGCCGCGCAGTTCGTTGTAGCCGACGATGGCGAGGGCCTCATGGCGGCTGGTGACATCCAGCACGCGCATCATTTCATGGGAGTCATTGGCAAAGGCACCAGCACGGGCGTTTTCTTCAGTGTCGGGATAGCCGGTGAGGAAGCATTCGGGGAAGCTGACGATGGCGGCTCCTTCGGCATCGGCACGCTGGAGTCCTTCTTCGAAACGTTTCAGATTGTGTGCGAAGTCTGCGCACCAGGACTCGAACTGGCAGTGGGCGATTTTCATGACCCGAGTGTGCCCCGAAGACGGCCTGTGGCACAAGCGCGAACATGCGTGCTGAAATCACCTCTTGCCCACTGCCTCGGCTCCGCTAAAAGCAGCCACATGGTGCGACTCACAGTTCTCGGCAGCGGCAGTTCAGGCAATTGTGCCGTCGTGTCCACGGAGCGCACCACATTGCTGATCGACGCGGGCTTGAGCGCGAAGCAGGTCTGCCTGCGGCTGGAGGCTGCGGGCTATTCTCTAGATCAGCTTGATGGTATCCTGCTCACGCATGAGCATCAGGATCACACCGGCGCACTGGAGGTCCTGAGCGGCAAACGTGACCTCTGCCTGTATGCGACAGCGCTCACGCAGGAAACACTGCTGGGCAGCCTGAAATTCCGTGGACGTCCGACATGGAAGGTGATGACGACGGGTAGCTCCTTTGAGCTGAGAGATCTGCGAGTTGAGTGCTTCACCGTGCAGCATGATGCGGTCGATCCTGTGGGCTTTGTGATCGCGGATCAGGAATCCCGCCTCGGTGTGCTCAGCGATGTGGGCAGCATCACTAATCTGATCAAAGATCGGCTGCGTGGCTGCGACAGCCTCTTCATCGAGGCGAACTACGATGCGCAACTGCTCGATGCGGACACGAAGCGTCCATGGGCGACCAAGCAGCGCATCAGCTCGCGACATGGGCATCTTTCCAATGATCAGGCAGCGGAGCTGCTGGAGGCGGTGGCGCATCCCGAACTGAATCATGTGGTGCTGGGGCATTTGAGCGATGATTGCAATGATCCAGACCGAGTGGTGAAGCGGATGCAGGAATCCCTGCATCGGGTGGGCGTCAAAGACACACGCGTGATCTGTGCGGAGCGGCATCAGGCCACACCTACAGTGGAGGTAGCTCGTCGGCGGATCGTGCAGATGACGACGATGTGCTCGACACCGCAGCAGTTGGCGCTGTTCTAAAACGGTGGGGTAACCAAACCCGAACTATGTCGCCTTCTTTTTGGCTGACTTTGCTTTTGAAGAGGCCTTCGGCTTGGCATCTCCCTTTGTCTTGCTGGGAAAGCCTGCCTGAACATGGGCGACGATGTCCACCAGCGTCTCTTCACCGATGCCCTCCACCTGAACGAGATCCACCGGCTCCAGGACTGGTCGTGCTTTCATGATGGCAGCGGCACGCGTCGCACCAATGCCGGGCAGGCTTTGCAGGGCTTCGGCGTCACCTTGATTGAGCAGAGTCAGCAGCCTGGTCTTCTGGGCTGGAGTGAGACTCTTCGCCGCCACCTGAGATCTGCCGGATGGCTTGTCAGGCTTTTGAGCAGGCGCTGGCGATCCTTTCTTAGCCTGGGGTTCAGCAGCCATGACTGGCATGACCAGCAAAGACAGGATCAGCAGGATGAAGCAGTGTTTCATAAGGATGAATGATGGATCGCTCAGAGACAAAACACTACGGCTGAATGATCCGCGCGCCACGCTGCCAGGTGAAGTAAGACCACACCCAGTGCAGGAAGACCGTGGCGCGATTTCTCATACCCATCAGGAAGACCAGATGGACAAACAACCACATCAACCACGCAAGGAATCCGCGCACATGCATGCCTGAGAAGCTGACTACGGCCGCCTTTCTTCCGATCGTGGCCATGCTGCCTTTGTCCCAGTAAATGAAGGCTCGGCGCGGCACCGCCATGCCTTCCTCAGGGATCAGTTTGGCAATGAACTGGCCCATCTGGATCGCCGCTGGAGACACGCCGGGCACACGCACGCCATTCGGGTCCGTCAATGCCACCAGATCACCCGCCGCGAAGACTTCTGGATGACCCGGCAGACTCAGATCAGGCAGCACCTCGATGCGGCCGCTCCGATCCAGTGGGACGCCCATCAGTGTACGCGTCACCTCGCTGGCCTCCACGCCAGCGGCCCAGATGATGATGTCAGACTCGATGCGTTCGCCCGCCATTTGCACATAGCCCTTCCCTACTTCCTTCACGGGTGAGTTCAGATGCACGGTCACTCCCATGTTTTTCAATCGCTCGCAGGTGTAGTCAGGCAGATCGCCAGGAAACATCGGCAGCAATTTGGGGCCGGCTTCGATGAGATGCACCTTCGCCAGAGATGGGTCGATGCGGCGGAAGTCATCCTTCAGCACCACCTGCGCCAGCTCCGCCAGCGAGCCCGCCATCTCCACCCCCGTCGGCCCACCACCTACCACGACCATGGTCAGCAGCCTTGCTGTTTCTGCCGCGTCGGCGGCGGACTCCGCTTTCTCATAGGCCAGCAGCACTTCCTTTCGGATGTCCATCGCGTCCTTCAGGCTCTTCAGCCCCAGCGTGTGCTGCGCCCATTCATTGTGGCCAAAGTAACCGGTCTTGGCTCCCAGCCCGATCACCAGATAATCATAGGCCAGCACATGCTCCTTCAGATGCACCTGCTTGGCCTCCAGATCGATCCGCGTCACGTCATCCATCAGCGTTGTCACATTTTTATGTGCTGAAAGGATCGCTCGTAGCGGCTGCGCCACTTCCGCCATCGTCAGTCCTGCTGTAGCCACCTGATAGAGCAGCGGCTGAAACAAGTGATGATTCCAGCGGTCCACCAGTGTCACCCGAAAGCGTTCATCCGTCAGCCCCTTTGCACATGCCAGCCCCGCAAAGCCACCGCCAAGAATGAGCACATGTTGTTGTTTCATGGGTGCGACAATGACGAGGGCGATTCCTCAATCAATCATCATGATCGGCTTCATGAAGCATGTGCTGACGCAGATCCATTTTTCAGCCCGCACGGCGCATCTCGGCGATCCACTCTGGCGGCGTGCCCTGACCAGGAACAGACGTATCCGGCTGGCGTTTCAGCCTCAGCATATGCGCCAGCAGCCACTCCAGGCCTTCCCAAAAGTGCAGCGTGTCGAGCACGGGATTCAGCACATTCGTGATGGGGCAGTAGCGCACCTCCTTCGGGTTGGTGTGATGCACGGCATGATGATGCGGCGTTTGCAAAATGCCTCTGTCCTGCAGCCACAAGATCAGCCGCCCATTTTCCTTCCGAGTGCGATGGGACCACTTGTGTACCTCGTTCGCATTGCCTCCCACGATGGCGAAGAGCCACACCTGCCAGGTCAATCGACCGAGCAGGGCAGCGCCGATTATCAGAAGACTCGAAGCCAGCAGCAGATCACGGTTGCTCTGCCACCAGGAGTTTCTCGTCATGCGGCGCGGCAGATGATGATGCACCGTGTTCGGCCTGCCGATCCATTTACCAATCAGGGGAGTGCTTTCGCGGATGTAGGCATCCTCGAACCAGTGGACGACTCCGGCGACAAAGTCAGCGGCGAGAACAACAGCGACGGCCTGCAAGGCGAGTGTGATGAGATCATTCATGACCCGCACCACATAGCCATCGACCCACCAGGGGTGATATTGATACTCCAGATGTCTGAATCGAGCCGGTCAATGATCGCGATTGATCTGTAAGATGCCCTTCCCCGAGGCCCAGGTTCTTGCTGCAATGAAATATCGACAAGGAAAGTCTGGAATAATACGTTATGCAGGTAATTCCGACATAAATTGCCGGGATGTCAGGAACTCAACAAGCCAAACATCCAAACATCCAAACATCCACCCATGAAATCGCTCCTCACCATCGCCCTCCTCTCGTTTGCCTCCGCAGCCATGGCGGCGGACAAATGCCCCATCAGCGGCAAAGATGCTGACCCAAGCATCACCGCCAAAGGCAAGGACGGCAAAACCGTCGCTCTGTGCTGCAACAAGTGCAAAGCCAAGTTCGAAAAGCAGAACAAGTAATCCCCGGATCACCCTCGATCCCCGCAGAGCGGAGCCAGGCAACTGGCTCCGTTTTCTTTTTGTGGCGTTGCTCCTTCTCAGCAAGCTTCATACCCCTCTCTGTCAAAGGCTGCTCTAAATAGCGCGACATCGATCCAAGATCAGCAGATCTTCAAATGCACTGCATTGATCCGCTCCGGCGACAGTTCCGGAGGGATGGAGCACTCCAAAACGCTGCCGCGCCACTTGCAACACCCCTCCATCTTTGGCATCTCAGCTTCATGCCCATTTACGAGTTCTACTGTCCTCAGAACAACACACTCTATCAGTTCCTTGCCCGCAGCCTCGCATATCGCGATGCGGTGCCGCTTTGTCCAGACAACCCTGAGTTCAGGCTGGAGAAGCGTGTCTCCCAGTTCGCCGTCATTGGCAAAGCGAAGGAGGATAGTGCTGATGATCCCTTCGCCGGGATCGACGAATCCAAGATGGAAAGCCTGATGAACGAGATGGAGGGGGAGATGGGCGCGCTCGACAGCGACAATCCGGATCCGCGCCAGCTCGGCCACTTCATGCGCAAACTAACCGATGTGATGGGAGACAAAACACCGCCTGAACTGCGCGAGGTGGTCCGCCGACTCGAATCCGGCGAAGATCCCGAGAAGCTGGAGGAGCAGTTCGGCGGCTTCGATGAAAATGATCCAGGGGCCGACCCCATCTTTTCCCAGGTGAAGAAGATGATTCGCGGAGCCCGCCAGCCGGTGCGCGATCCAAAGCTCTACGAACTGACAGACTGGCTGAAAACGGCTTAACCAACTGCCGCCATGCCCCGAGCGCTTCTCATCGCCATCGTCCTCATCCTCGCGGGCATTTTGGTTCCTTTCTTCATTTGGGGAAACCACTTTGACACGGTGTTCAGCCTGGAAGGTGCGCAGACCTGGATCTCACGCCATGGCTCCTGGGCCTGGCTGGCAGGGATGCTCCTGCTCGTCAGTGACATCGTTCTGCCCGTGCCCAGCACCATCGTGATGTCGGCGCTTGGCCTGATGTATGGCTGGTTCGTGGGTGGGCTGCTGGCCTCGGCGGGCTCGTTTCTGGCCGGGCTCACCGCCTACTTCGCCTGCCGTTGGTTGGGCCGTCCGGCGGCGCTTTGGCTGGCAGGTGAAGACTCCCTGCGCCGTGGTGAAGAGCTTTTTGCCCGGCGTGGTGGCTGGCTCGTGGCCTTGTCACGCTGGATGCCCGTGCTGCCAGAGGCCATCGCCTGTCTTGCGGGTTTGGTGAAAATGAACCTCCGCAGCTACCTCATCGCCCTCACTTGTGGTTCGCTGCCAGTGGGCTTTGCTTTTGCAGGCATTGGTGCCCTTGGGAAAACGAGCCCAACAGCAGCCGTCGTATTGAGCGCCATTTTGCCGATCATGCTCTGGTTCGGGGCTCAACGTTGGTTAAAACAGCGCTGACATCTTCAAATTGGGTCAAAATGTTCTACAAACCCCTCCAAAGGGTATTTTTCGGATTTATTTGGCGAAAATCAGCACAAGTGCAGCAACTCGACTTTTTGTGAACAAGTCTGGTATTTTTCCGCATTCTCCTCTGATTGGGGCCAATAAACACCCCATTTGTTCACAATTCGCTGGTTTTCAGGGACTTTACTCAGGTGCGAAAACATTCTCAAAATTATAGATGTAAACTGCCTTTGAGGGCTCCAAAAAAAGTTTTGGCCGTGGAACACCCGACAATGCGTTGTGAAACGTTCCCGACACAATGGGTAGGGTAAAAACATCTCGACCACACACAAGATATTGTGCATTCTGGCAACCGGCCCGCGCAATATCTGGTGTTTATTACCAATTTGAGCTGGTATTTAGCTTTCCCGAAACAACCTCTCCCGAACGACATGGAAAAGACCTACAAGATTGGCAACCGCGAGTTCCCTCTCGACCAAGACAAAGCTGAAGCAGCCTTCGCCGACAAGAAGGTCATTAATGGCCGCAAGAGCATGTGCTTCAATCTGCTGCCATTGAAGTATCAGTGGGCCTACGATCTCTATCGCACGATGAAGGCCAACCATTGGGAGCCTGAGGACATCCAGATGCAGAAGGACGTGGAGCAGTGGCGCTCGAATGAGATCAGTCAGAATGAGCGCTGGATCATCATGATGGGCATCGGCTACTTCAGCGCGGCGGAAGGCATCGTCGGTGACAACATCCAACATGTTGTGCGCGAACTCGTTACCGCTCCCGAGCTTAAATTGGTGCTCGGCCGTCATGCCCACGAGGAAAACATCCACGCGGATTCGTTGCTCTACATGATCTCATCTTTGGGAATCAACCCGCATGAGTGCGAGGCCATGTTCGAGCAGATCCCGACCATCGTGAAGAAGAACGAGTTCGTCACTGGCATCTCCGGCAACATGCGCCGCGACCTCGACCTCACGAAGCTGGAAAACAAGCAACTCCTCGCCCGCAACATCTTCATGTTCGGCCAGTGCATGGAGGGCACCCAGTTCTATGGCCTCTTCGGCATGATCCTGGCCCTCTACCGCCAGAATAAGTTCCCCGGCATCGGCCAGATGTTCCGCTACACCCTGCGGGATGAATCCAACCACATCGAAGTCTTCCGCAATCTCTTCATGGACCTCGTGGAGGAGAATCCCGACCTCTGGACCCCCGAATTCCGCGAAGAACTCGTCAACACCATGCGCGAGGCCGTCACGCTGGAAAAAGAGTTCATCCGCGACTGCCTGCCCGTGAATGCCGTCGGCCTCAGCGCCGATGAATTCTGCCAGTACATCGACTTCATCGCCGATCGCCGCCTCGCCGGTTGTGGCCTGCCAGCTCTGAGTCCTGGTGCCACCAATCCGCTCCCCTGGCTGGCTGAAATGATGGACCTCCGCAAGGAGCAGAATTTCTTCGAAGGCAAGGTCACCGACTACCAGAAGTCCTCCGCGCTCGCCCACACCTCCGACGACGACCTGTAAATTTCCTCTCCCGAAAGTCTGCGCCGACGCTCCCCCCAGCGGTGCGGGTTTTCTATCCTCAAAAGTACCCCGCATTGGTTAAGTAAAGTCACTCCTCAATCCGCTCCCGCCATGATTGCCAACCTGCTCCAAGAAGACAAAGTCCTCCGCACCGTCACCAAAACTCCCAAAGACCAGAAGCCGCGTTTCGACTGGAGCGCCCTGGCCGCCGGAGTCACCACCGCTCCCACCCCCAGCGCCATCAAAGTCAACGTCGGCGGCACCGAGCGTGACTTCGACATGGGTGAGATCGCCGACACCATCGGCAGCACCCTGACCGACCTCTTCCTGGCCCGCAAAAAGGAGGGCGACATCTACAATGACACCAATCGTCAGCTCGTGCAGACCATCGCCCGCGCCGTCGCCGAGGAACTCCACCAGCGCACCACGCAGCTTGCCGATGGGAGCGGCAAAGCAGCCGCCCTCAGCGCGCGGGACATCCATCATTGCATCGAGCGTGCCTTGGTGAAAAACAACGCCCACGACGTCGCCCGCACTCTCGCGGAAAAGCGCAAGCACAACGCCGAATACGATCCCTTTGCCGACTCCGCCACTCCACAGCCGCTCATCGTGAACACCAAAGTCATCCGCCGCAGCGGCCAGCTCGTCCCCTGGAACCACAACAAGATCGAGATCGCCGTCCGCAAGGCCTTCCTTTCCCTCGAACTCGACTCCTCCCCCGCCGTGCAGGTCGCCGAGACCGTCAGCAGCGCCATCGTTTCGGAAAACAAACAGTTCGTTCACATCGAAGACGTCCAGAACCTCGTCGAAGAAGAACTCATGAAGGGCGGCTTCTTCAAAGTCGCCCGCGCCTACATCCAGTACCGCGCCCTCCGCTCGAAAATGCGCGAGGCTGAGGAAGAGCAGGCCGCCATCATCAATGAGCAGGACAGCGAGCAGCAGCAGGCCCTCATCCTCGTCAAGACCGCCGATGGCAATTCCTTCCTCTGGGATGGAGCCGACCTCAAAAAGCGCATCGACTTCGCCATCCTCGGCCTCGACCTCTGCATCCCGCGCAACGAGATCGAGATGGAACTCCGCCGCTCTTTGAACAGCGACATCACCATCGAGCACCTCCGCCAGACCGTCATTCTGAATGCCAAGACGCTCATGCAAAAGGACGCCGACTTCGCCAAGTTCGCCGCCCGCATCCGCCTCAGCTACATTTATGAGGAAGTCCTCGGCTGGGACATCGTCCGCGATGGCATCGAGTCCCTGCGCGACTTCCACCGCCGTGCCTTCCGCCGCAATCTCTCCCGTGGTGTCGAGATCGACCGCTACAATCCCCGCCTCCTCGAGTTCGATCTCGACAAACTCGCCGACGCTCTCGATCCCGCTGCCGATATGGACTTCGACTTCCTCGGCATCCAGACCCTCTACGATCGCTACCTCATCGTCGATAAGAAGGTTAAACCTTCCAAGCGCCTCGAAACACCTCAGCTCTTCTGGATGCGCGTCGCCATGGGCCTCAATGTCGGCGAAAAAGACGGCAACGCCGAAGACAAGATCATCGGCATCTACAAGATGTACAAAGGCCGCCGCTTCTGCTCCAGCACGCCCACTCTCTTCAATAGCGGCACCCATCACAGCCAGCTCTCCTCCTGCTACCTCTACAAGGTGGATGACAGCATCGAGTCCATCATGATCCGCGGCATCGCTGAAAACGCCTTCCTTTCCAAATGGGCGGGCGGCCTCGGCGGCTCCTGGACCAGCGTCCGTGGCACTGGCGGTTATATCAAAGGCACCAATGGCGAATCCCAGGGCGTCATTCCTTTCCTCAAGCTGCACAATGACCAGCTCATCGCCGTGAATCAGGGCGGCAAACGCCGTGGCTCCGGCTGCGCCTACCTCGAAGTCTGGCACAACGACATCGAAGACTTCCTCCAGCTCCGTGTGAACACCGGCGACGAACGCCGCCGCACCCACGACCTGAATACCGCCAACTGGATTCCCGACCTCTTCATGAAGCGCATGGAGTCCCGTGGCGTCTGGACCCTCTTCCGCGCCAACGAAGTCCCCGACCTCCACGAGCTCTACGGCTCCGCCTTTGAAAAGCGCTACGAAGAATACGAAGCCCTCGCCAAGGCCAACCCCGGCAAAATCTTCGCCCGCGAGATCCCCGCCATCGATCTCTGGAAAAAGATGCTCAAGTCCATCTTCGAGACCGGCCATCCCTGGGTCACCTTCAAAGATCCCTGTAACGTCCGCAGCCCGCAGGACCACACCGGCGTCATCCACAGCTCCAATCTCTGCACCGAGATCACCCTGAACACCTCCGCTGACGAAACCGCCGTCTGCAATCTCGGCTCCGTCCTCATCGACAGCCACCTCGACGACGCCGGCGGCATCGATCACGCCAAACTGCGCGAGACCATCCGCGTCGCCGTCCGCATGTTGGACAACGTCATCGACATCAACTTCTACCCCACCGAAGCCGCCAAGACCGCCAACAGCCGTCACCGCCCCATCGGCCTCGGCGTCATGGGCCTCCAATACGCCCTCTACCGCAAAGGCATCGCCTTCGCTTCCAAGGAAGCCGTCGAGTTCAATGACGAGATCATGGAAGCCGTCGCCTACTACGCCTACGAGGCCTCCTCCGACCTCGCCGCCGAGCGTGGCACCTACTCCACTTATAAAGGCAGCAAATGGGATCGCGGCCTCCTCCCCCAGGACACCGTCGATCTCCTCGCCCAGGAGCGCGGCATCGACATCGAAGTCCCCCGGGGTGGCAAAATGGACTGGTCCGGCCTCCGCGCCAAGATCGCCAAACAAGGCATGCGTAACAGCAACGTCATCGCCATCGCTCCGACAGCGACGATCTCCAACATCATGGGCTCCAGCCCCTGCATCGAGCCCCTCATGAGCAACATGCTCGTGAAGTCCAACCTCTCCGGCGACTTCATGGTCCTCAATCCCTACCTCATCCGCGACCTCAAAAAGCGCGGCCTGTGGACCGACGAGATCCAGAACAAGCTCAAGTACATGGACGGCGAGATCGACGCCATCGAAGAAATCCCCGTGGACCTCAAGCGCCGCTACGCCACCGCCTTCAGCATCGACTGGAGCTGGCTGGTCGATGCCGCCGCTCGTCGTCAGAAGTGGATTGATCAGAGCCAGAGCGTGAACCTCTTCTTCGGCGGCACCGAAATGAGCACCCTCAGCCACATGTATCGCGGTGCCTGGAGAAAAGGCCTCAAAACCACCTACTACCTCCGCACTCGCAGCGCTTCCAACATCGAAAAGAGCACCGCCGAAGTCGAAAAAGAAATGCGCGGCATCGTCGGCCAAAGCATCGCCAAACGCGAATACACCGCCGAAGAAGCCCAAGCCTGCAGCATCGAAGCCATGCGCAATGGCGGGACCTGCGAGGCGTGTCAGTGATGTAAAACGAATTCCCAAATTCGTTCTCATCTCACTCAACGGCGGGCCGAAAGGCCCGCCTTCTTTGTAGAAACCCCGCACCATGCTCGATTCCACACAGTTTGATCATTTCGAACTCCTCGGAGGCTTCATCATCATCCGCATCGATTTCGATGATGAACCACTCATCGACGCCATTGGACGCGAAGCCATTGCTCGCACCGCCATCATCGGTCACGAGTTCGAGATCACTATTTGTCCGGGCCTTTCCGAAAAGGAGCTTTCCGTCACACTTTATCACGAAGTCCTCGAAGCCGCCGCAGTCGCCTCCGATGATCCGCCTGAAAGCCTCATCGAATTCAACGAAGGTGACTTTGAAGCCGCAGCCTATGCCGCCCATGACCGCTTTGGCTTCGTCACTCCGGCGAATCTGAACCTCATGTTGCAATCCCATGGTTTTCACGAACCTTAATCTCATGCACGCCGACACCATTCAAATCACGTTGCTCAAGCTCAAGGACGGTACCCGCCTCCTGCGACTGACGGAGTCAGAAACCGGTCTAGCCTTGGAAAGAGCATTGAATCCCAATCACCCATTGCTGCGGCAGAAACAGCAGCTCAAGTCTCTGTTTGCCTCCACTTTAGATCGGGCGGCTTCCCTTGTGGCCTGAATGTTCTTTTGAAGCCAGTGCTTGGCAAACACCCCCGACATCCATGACGCAATTGAAGCTCGCAGTGGTAGCTGCCTTGGCTATGGCTGGTCTTACCACCATGGCAGACGATCACTCCGTAAAATACGACAGCGAAGGATTCCCTGAACTCACACAGCTCTCCGAGGAGGGGTTTGTAGACATGGTGTTTCGGATTCGTGAAACGCACTTGGATGAAAACGGCTGGTACACCCTGACTGCCGATTCCAAACATCAGGGAGAGACCGTAGGGCTGAGCGTTGCAATCCAGCCCAACATGCGTCCAGGCATTGTGGACGACAAGATCGACAAAACCGCTTTCTACTCTCAAGGCGTTCTGTTTCTGCGTGATGGGGTGAATTCAGACCGATTGCTCCGAGCCTTTGAAAGCCTGTATGGTAAGCCCGCCCGGAAGTCGAAGTTCAGGGAGCGGGCCGAGCTAACCACGTTTTCTCTCATGGGTGATCCACAGACACTGAAGACCAGCTATGTGAAGTTCAAAATCTTCCATGACGATCAGGACGAGCATGGTGAGTACTTCGAGCTCTACCTTCACATCAATCTCCCTGGTGGCTTCATCGCCCTGAACGAGAAGGATCAAGAATACCGGCCAAAAATCCTCAAAGGACTCGTCGCAGGCCAACGCCAGAAGAAGTCATCGGCCAAGGAACCTTGATCGCAAGGCACAGACCTTGGCAAACCGGAGAATGATGTCAGGGTGCAAAAAATCAACAGTCAGACAGCACCGCCGTGTTTGTGAGACACCCACCTGCTACCCCCGAACTCGGGTCAAAGGATGGAGGGTAAATCATTTCCAAACCCCATCGGCTGTCAGCCCTCCTTGCCATGGCTCAGCGGCGGGTGGTTGGTTCATCTCGTGCCATCAGCCGCCCGTTCGGACCTTGGGTTGATTCTTGGAGCGCCAAGCGCGCGACTCATCCCAGCCTGGGGCGGTCAGCCCCAGGTTCCCAAGCCCCCTCAAACCCGCCCTGACCGAGGGTTGAAGGCCCGAGCCATGCACGAGACGACGGGAGCCTAGTGGCTCGTATCAGTAGAGTTGCCGGGTGAATCTCCATGCCGGAGGCATGATGGCTGGTAGCCGGTGGTGACAACCACCGGAAAGGGGGGAATGCGGCACGCATTCATCGACGCGTCCCGGCAGGGACGCTGGAAATCCGCGCTGGCCCGTGCGGGACACGAAGTGCGGGAGATGATGGGATAAGCACTGACTTCCGGCGTCCCTGCCGGGACGCCATCCTGATGAGGGTGAACCCTTTGTGGCACCGGTGGTTCCCGTTCGCCAAGCCTCACTCCACCACCGGCTACCAGCCGGGATGCCTCCGGCACCCAGCAACTTTGCTGAAACGAGCCACTAGGTCGGGCTTTCAGCCCTCCACGGATCGGGCGGTCGTTGTGCCTGGTTTCCTGGGCCGTTGGCCCAGGCTGGTATCGAGCGGGCACGTTGGCCCTGAGAACTCCGCAGGCTCACCACCTCATGGCTGTCGGTCCAGGCTGACCGAACAAGAAGGGCAGCCCCTCCCAAGCTCCCCTTTTTCTGCCCCCATCTGCGGTCAGCCCTCCGTGGTGTCGAGCCGCGGACTCAAGTGCCTGTCCCTGGATCACGCCTTCGCCCTCAAGGTTTGCAATCTCGCCGCCGAACCACCAAGCTCTCCCCATGTCCTCCCGTTCTCCCGCCACCCATCCACCGCTCACCCGCTCCAAACGCTTTCTCTGGATGCTGACCTTGGTCGGCGGTTTCAGCTTCGCGATCAAGTTCATGGGCATCTTCTCCCGGCAGGAGCAGCTTTTTGAAGAAATGCTGGGCGACAGGTCCAAGCTTTCCTTCCCGACCCAGGTCGCGATTCAATGGCAGCATTGGTTGGGTGCAAATCTTCTTTACCTGATCCTCGCAGGCTTGATCGTCCTCATCTGGATCGGCTTCGCCAAGAGCGCCCGCCGGGTCCAGATCGTCGTCCTAACCCTGACCGCCTTCCTGGCGCTGCAAGGCGTCATCTCCGTCGTTGTGCCCTACCCCGAGATTCTAAAGCTGATCCGCAGCCTGTCGAAGTTCGAGGGGAACGCCGTGAGGGTGCAAAAAATCAACTAGCAGCCTGCACCGCCGTGTTTTTTGGGGACCTACCTTCTGACCCCGAACTCGGGTAAAAGGACGGAAGGCCAAAGATGTCCAAACCCCTCTGCTGAACCCTCCTTAGACCCGCCATCCTTCGACCCAAGAAAGGGCGGCAGCGAGGCGGAGAAGGAGCGCGGATTTCCAAATCCGCAGCATCGGGGACGCAGGCAGCAGGTGGAGATCTCCACGACGAGTCCTTCGAATCCAGGTCTCAGATGGAAGACCCCGGAGGGCAATGAACGGGTGTCGCATGTCATCGACCTGCTGCGGAGTCGGAACTCCGCGCTCCCCGGGGCGGCAGCGAGGCGCAGAGGCCTGCTCACCCTGCGGCAGAAGGAGCGCGGATTTCCAAATCCGCAGCATCGGGAACGCAGGTGGCAGGTGGAGATCTCCACGATGGGTTCTTCGAATCCAGGTCTTGAATGGAAGACGCCGGAGGACAACGACCAAGTGCCGCATGCCATCGACCCGCAGCGGAGTCGGAACTCCGCGCTCCACCGGACTTCAGCGAGGAGCCGGTGCTTGCTCACCCTGCTGACCAAAAAAAGGGGGCAGCCCCTCCCAAGCTCCCCTTTTCCTGCCCCCATCGGCTGTCAGCCCTCGGAAATCTGAGTGTCGGTTTTCCGAATTGCCTTTTTCAAGGTTGCTTCAAACTCTTCCCAACAACACCCTCCACGCCTCTCAACGATGCGCACCAAGGAGGGTTATTTTTTTCGGGGAATCGACCCAGAACAGTCCATCTCTTTATTCTACAATGAATCGTCCCTCTATGGTCCATGAATATCGCTGAGCTGTATGATGAAAAGCGGTCTGTCACCTACTCCACGATCCTGGGTGTGTGGGCGATGGTGGCTCTCTATGCCGTTCTTCACGATCAGTACATCGCACGAATCGCGCCGGAGCACTTCACGGAGTATCATCCGCAGATCTGGGGCATCGAAGACCCTTACCGACTCGCGGCGGCCCTCGCCTTTTGCGCATCCTTTGGCCCCGGCTTGCTCCTGGGCACTGCCTGCCTCTTGGCTGCCCGGGTTGGATCGTTCCCCAAACAGCCGATCAAGTCGGTCTTTCAAGGCGTCTTGGCTGTCATTGCAGCCACGGAGTTTTTGTCGGCCTCTTTAGGTTGCTGGGTTTACTACACCAAGCGGCCCCTGTTGCCGACATGGTGCTACCCTGACCATTCACTGCCTTTGCTGATCACCCAGACAATCCAGATTTCATGCTACCTTCTCGGCGCACTTCTTTCCGGGGTGCTGCTGGTGTTCATCGTGAGCACACGTTATCGTCAATCCCATCGGCTGTCAGCCCAGGCCTGAGTTCCCTTCCTCGCCGCCTCGGCTTCCCTGAGCCCCTTGTGACCGAGCTTTGACAGACTCAGAATGTTCTTTGGCAGACTGGGAATGTTGTACCACAGACTCAGAATGTTCTTCGGCAGACTGAGAATGTTGTACCACAGACTCAGAATGTTCTTTGGCAGACTGAGAATGTTGTACGACAGACCCAGAATGTTCTTTGGCAGACTGAGAATGTTGTACCACAGACCCAGAATGTTCTTTGGCAGACTGAGAATGTTGTACCACAGACTCAGAATGTTCTTTGGCAGATCGAGAATGTTGTACCACAGACCCAGAATGTTCTTTGGCAGATCGAGAATGTTGTACCACAGACTCAGAATGTTCTTCGGCAGATCGAGAATGTTGTACCACAGACTCAGAATGTTCTTTGGCAGATCGAGAATGTTGTACCACAGACTCGGGTTGTGCGGGTGCTGAAGCCTGTCTGCGGGGGATGAGGTGCTTCTTTCAGGGGATCTGACGCTTAGAACTCGCTTTTCACCCTCAGGAGCGTGGCCCAGATCTCGGATCATCACAGCACGTCCTCCCATCCCGGAAACACGGCCTTGAACCGCGACGCGGTTCCATCATGCAGCCCCAGGGTGCCGAGCCTGTGGCGAGTGCTCCCTGGGGTCAACATGACATATCCCCACCCCCGATCCCGGACCGCAACGCGGTCCTGTCAGAAGGACGCCGGAGTTGGAGACGGCATCGTGGCCCCATCGAACCGTGACGAAACCTCGTTGAGGTTCGGCGGTGAATAAGGGTGCGGGGTGTTCGAGTCCCAGGGGAGCGCTCGCCCAGGCTCGGCACCCCTGGGCTTCATGACGCAAGCCCGTCGGGCTTGGAAAACTCCAGGACGCTGCCGCGCTTTACGGAGTCTTGGGCTCGACGGGGAGGGGGAGGGCCTTGGGTACGTTGGGGGGAGCCTTGATCACGGCTTTGGGCCTGGGCTCTTCCTGGGGCTTGAAGGACTCGAAGACGAGAGCGCCTTTGAGGGCATCGACGGCGCGTTCGAGCTGCTTGTCGCCGAGGTTGGCGATCTCGATGGCGGCGGCTTCGCCGGTGCCGTGGTTGCTGCGCCATTTGGCGACTCGGATTTCCTCCTCGGTGCTGAGCACGGAGACGATGTTTGGCTCCACGCCGTGCTCGTGGATGGTGCGATGACTCGGCGTGTAGTATTTGGCGATGGTCATGCGCATGGCAGCACCGTTTTTCATGGGGATGATGCTCTGGACGCTGCCTTTGCCAAAGCTGGTGGTGCCGACGACGATGGCGCGCTTCAAGTCCTGCAATGCTCCGGCGGTGATCTCGGCGGCGCTGGCACTGCCGTGATTGATGAGCACGGCCATGGGGTAGCGGCGGGGCTTCTTGCCCTCGCGTGTGGGGGTGCGGTAGGGCGGCGGATTCTGCGAGGCGATGCGGCCCTCGGTGGTGACAACGACGGTGCCCTCGGGGAGGAACTCGCCGCAGACGGCGACGGCGCTGTCGAGCAGGCCGCCGGGATTGCCGCGCATGTCGAGCACGAAGGCCTGCATGCCCTGCTTCTCGAGTTCGTCGAGCGCGTCGCTGAGGTCTTTGGCGGTGGCCTGGGTGAATTCGGAGACGCGGGCGTAACCAATCTTGTATTCGCCCGCGAGCTTCGGGGTGAAGAGCAGGGCGTCATGCACGGAGGACTCGCTCATCGTTTCACGCACGAGGGTGAATTCGAGGAACTGCTTCGTGCCGGGACGGCGGACGGTGAGCTTCAGGGACTCGCCTGCTTTGCCCGTGAGGAGCTGGATGGCCTCGGCGACGCCAACGCTGTCGGTGAGTACTTCATTGATCCGCACCATCTGATCTCCGCCGATGATGCCTGCGCGTGCGGCGGGGCCGTCTTCACGGACGCTGATGATGGTGAGTGTGCCCTCGCGCAGGGCGACGCTGATGCCGACGCCCTCGGACTCGTCCGCCTGCTCGCGGCGCATGTCCTCAAAGAGGCTCTTGCCCATGTATTCGCAATGCGGGTCGAGCTTGCGCAACATGCCTTCCAGCGCGCCCTCCACGAGCTGCTCATAGGTGATCTGGGACTCGTTCACATAGCTCTGGCGGATGGTCTCCATGGCGCGTGTGAGCAGCTCCATCTGGCGGTAGGCATCGTCCGGTGGCGGCTTGATGGGGGCGTCCTTTGGCTTCTCAGCGGCGGACTTTGGTGGTACGGGATCGTCCATCGGAGTCGCCGGTTTGGCCGGCGCTGGCTTCGGCGGCAAAGCATTCGCCGGGGGTGGTGTCGGCGGCGTGGCGGCAGGGCTGGCGGCGCGGAGAGTGTATCCCGCGAGGAGGCAAAAGGTGACCAAAAAGCTGCGCATGAGCCGAGTGTGCATCATTCTGGAACGAGGAACAGAGCAAAAATCGTGCTCAGAGCCGATCAACCGCCTTGCGGCCTGCCTGCGCTCCTCGATCGCGCTTACGGTCCGGCACTGTGGCTGCCATTC
>Ga0075152_10000780_pt1 | contig 23249 bp, 17 predicted proteins | sample JI61114C2DNA_FD_70964 | JGI IMG/M metagenome (GOLD analysis project Ga0075152, IMG submission 70964) | Wastewater effluent complex algal communities from Wisconsin, to seasonally profile nutrient transformation and Carbon sequestration -... | ecosystem: Engineered > WWTP > Effluent > Algae...
GCTCCCGTACCAGCGGCGCAACTTCGTCACGCCCGCCTTCCCCGGCTTCATCTCCGGCCATAGCACCTTCAGCCGCGCAGGCGCCGAGGTCTTGACGCTGGCGACCGGCAGCAGCTACTTCCCGGGCGGCTTCGCGGAGTTCGTGGCCAAGCCCGGCGAGTACCTCGTGTTCGAGGACGGCCCCGCCGAGGCGCTGCGGCTGCAGTGGGCCTCGTACTACGACGCAGCTGATCAGGCCGGTCAATCGCGCCTGTGGGGCGGCATCCATATCTGGCCGGACGATCGGGTCGGCCGCGTGCTCGGCAGCCAGGTCGGCATCGCGGCCTTCGATCACGCCAGCGCCTTCTTCGACGGCAGCGCGAAGCCCTGACGGCTCACAGGGGTACCCGTGGGCGCTCGAGCGGGTGGCTCAGCGCCGGTCCACCGCGAGTGGCTCGGCGCCCCGTCGGCCTCGCTGGTGGCGAGCATGAAGAATTGTGCCGGCCGACTTCCATCGGCTCCTGACCTCTCAGTGGATCGCGGTGGCGAAGCGCCGACGACGACCGAGAAGGCCCGCGAGGCCGGCGAGGAGCCAAAGGCCGGAGACCGGGCGCTCGCCGCTGATGCAGCTGCAGCCGTCTGAATCGTCATTCGGCGTCTCGCCCGCCGTCAGGGGCGACGTGCTGGTGCCGGTGGTCTCGTCCGGCGATCCGCTCGTGGGGGCACCGTCATCGCCGCTGCTCTCGCTCCCCGTCGAACCGCCCGTGCTCTCCGGCGCGGCCGTACCGACGTAGAGGGTCACCTCATCGGCGCCGATGTTGCGATCATGATCGATCGCCTGAACACGGACGACATAGGTCCCCGCCGAGAGGCCCGCGAGTTGCCACGACTCCTCGAACCAAAACGCCGGGCTCTCCTCCACGAGCACCCCCTCCTTGTAGATCATGATCTTCCAGCCAGCGCCATCATGGTTGTCCGTGACCTCGGCTTGGATCGAGACGGCCGCGCCTTCCGCCAATTCGGCGCCATCCGCCGGCATGAGGATCTCGACTGTCGGGGCCTCGAGGTCGGGAGAGTTGGGGCCAAAGTAGGCCATCAGCTCGGCGACGTCGTTCTGGGCCCCTCCGCCGCAGAAGATGTCGTGGGTCGCCTTGCAGTTGATACCGCCGGTCGCGTCGTTGTACTTGATGCAACCGTCGGCCCAGCTCCGCTCCTTATTGTCGACGTATGGGTGCATGATGTACCCGGAGTTCAGCGCCGTGTCGATGTGAGCGAGCCCGAAGGCATGGGCGGCCTCGTGCAGCGCGGTCGTCGCCAGGGTGTTGATCTGGCTCTGCGAGGCTGCATCGGTGAAGGCCAGAGTCGTGTCGCGCCACCAGCGGTCGCCGCAGTCGCTGCTGCACGAGACCCCGAGGATCCCCGCGCTCATGCCGATCATCTGTGGCGTGCCCCCCATCATCACCATCGCGTAGGGCAGCTCGGGCGGCGGCGCCTCGTCGTAGGCGAGCCGGACCCCGTAGGGGGCGAGTTGGCTCTTGAACGTCTCGATGATCGCCAGAGCCTGCGCTTCGGTTCCGCCGAAGCCCGGGTACTTGAAGTTCCCATTGATGCAGGTGGACTCCATCAACGCGGAATTGCCGCCATTGCTCAGATCTCCGCCGAAAAAGTTGAGGAAGATCGTCGCGCGGTGCGGCGGGTAGTCCCAGTCCGCAGGTGCCTCGGTCCCGGAGCCACCCGCGAAGAGCTCAGGCGGGCCGATGATATCGCCGTGGGTCTCCCACCCGCGCGCTTTGAGCATCGTCTCAAACTCGCGGCGACGCTCCTCGATCGCTTTCGTGCCGAGCGCAGGTGCCTCGTGCACGGGCCGACCAAACAGCGTCTTGCCGGCCGGGGACCCCACCGCGGGCCCGGCGAAGCCAGCGAGACAGAGAAGCGCACAGGTCACAGGCACACCGCGATGCAGCATACAGACATCATAAGAGACGGGGCGCGTCCTGGAACTGCGACTGATGGTCGCAGCTTCTGCTGTGGCCGCGGCCCTGCCTCGCCCGGGCCGCGGCTAATTGGTTCGAGCCGCGGGCCAGGCCCCAGTCGTCGGGGTGGAGCGGGCAAGGTGGGGAGCTCGGAGCCCGTGCCGGCGCCAATGGACCGTTTCACTCGCGGCGACTACAGTCGCGGCATGGTGGAGATGACCGAACGGCTGTTGACCGACGCGGGCATCGGGCCCGGCATGCGCGTGCTCGACGTGGGATGCGGGCGCGGTGACGTCGCGCTGCTCGCGGCGAAGCTGGTGGGTGCGCAGGGCGAGGTGGTGGGCATCGATCGCGACCTTGGTGCGCTGGAGGTCGCGCGGGGTCGCGTGCGCGAGGCGGGGCTCACGAACGTGACCTTTGCCGCTGGCGACCTCGCCGCGATCGGTCCCGAGCACGGCGTGTTCGATGCGGCGGTCGGACGTCGCGTGCTGATGTACCAGGCCGACCCCGTCGCCGCGTTACGGGCGGTGGTCAGCGTGCTCCGACCAGGAGCGCTCGTCGTCTTCCAGGAGGCAGACGCGACGATGGTGCCCGCGTCGCGCGTACCGCTGCCGCTCAACGCACGCGCGAATCGCTGGATGTGGCAGACGGTCGAACGCGAGGGCGGCAACATCCACATGGGCTTCGATCTCGCGCCGGCGCTCGAACAGGCGGGCCTGATCGTCGAGCAGGTGCGGGCCGAAGCCATCGTGCAGACGCCGAAGTTGCGTCATCCCGTGGGCATGATCATCCGTATCATGCTGCCGCGCATCCTTGCGCACGGCGTCGCCACGGAGGCGGAGATCGACATCGACACGCTCGACGAGCGCCTTGCCGCGGAGTGCGCGGCCGCAAACGCCACGTATGTCGGCGACATGGCCTTTGGCGCGTGGGCGCGTGTGCCGGCGAAGTGACGACACGAGCGTGGCTGTATCTCACGGCCTCGCGGAGCCCGGCGGACGCCCCTTCACATCCGGACGCCGAGGCCGTGCGCGAGGCTCTCGGCGAGCCGCGCCACGAAGGCCCGCTCGTCCTCGGCGTCGATCTCCTCCGCGATCTCGTTCATCAGCGTATACGCCGACGACACCACGAAGCTCAGCTCGATCGGGTCGACCGCCCCGCCCGCGGCCAGTCGCTCCAGCATGCGCACCACCAGCGGATGCCAGCGCTGCACCACGATGCCGCGCTCGAACGCGACGAGCCCGCCGACGCGCGTATCACCGACCGTCAGCCGATCCAGGCCGAGCGCGTCGAGCAGCGTCCCGTGCCGCTCCCGCGCCCACGCCAGCTCGGCCCGCAGCGCCGCCAGCAGCCCCTGCTCCGGCGTGAGCGCGGCCGCCGCGGGCATCGGCGCTCCCGCGGCTCTCGCCGGCCTCGACACCGCCGCTGATCCCCCCGACACTGACGGCGCCGCACGTGACGCGGCCGACCTCGGCGGAGCAGCCGACGGTGACATCTCCGCACCCTCCGCAGATGGTGATATCTCCGCACCCTCCGCAGAGATCTCCGCACTCTCCGCAGATATCTCCGCACCCGACGTTGATATCTCCGCACCCGACGCCGCAGACGGTGATATCTCCGCACCCGCCCCAGGTGAAGCGCCGCGACCCGCACGCGCCGTCGGCTCGGCCGCGCGCATCGGCGCTCGCTCGCGGCGCATCGCCGGCGAGATGAGCCCGGCCAGCGCCGCCCTCAGCTGCTCGAGCGGCTTGCCGAGCTCCGCCAGCAGGGGATCGCCGGCGGCCGTCAGGGCAGCGTCGACCTCGACCAGCCGCGCCAGCGCCCGCTCGCGCTGGTCGAGGGGCAGCCGACCTGCCCGCAGCGTCTTGGCCAGCGTCTCATAGAGCGCGCAGATCTGCTTGGCCAGGCTGCCGCGCTGACGCCTGTCGAGCTCCACCCCCTCGCCGCCGATCGTCAGGCCCTTGCCGCTCACCACGCCGGAGCAGGGCAGCGCGGCCAGCACGGCGAGCCGGCCGACCTCCCGGCCCGCGCGCGTGAACACCAGCGCCTCCGCCTCCGCCGGCGCGCGGGCGATCCACAGCTGCGCCTGCAAGCCGCCCGCGATGGTCGCCTCGCGCTCGACCCAGGCCACGCGGCGCAGGTCGGGCAGCTCGAAGCGCGGGGCGCGGGCCAGCTCGCGCAGCGCCGCCAGCTCGTCGTCCCAGCGCTCGTCGAGCCGTCGCACCCGGAGCACCGCCGCGAGGCAGCTCGCCGCCGCCGCGTCGACGCGAAGGACCGTCTGCTCGAGCTCGAGGCCGGGCTCCGGGGCCGCCGCCTCCGGCCCGACCGCGTCGACGCTGCCGCCCGGCTCGAGCTCCGCCAGCGCGTGCGCCCGGCCCTGGACATCGACGAACAGCGGCAGCCCGCGCACCGCATCGAGCCCGCGATCCGTGGTCACGCCGCCCGCCGCGACTCGCCGCAACATCGCGGTCGCGTAGCCCAGCAGCAGCGCCCGCGCCGACGCCCGCGCCTCGGCGTCCAGCGATCCGAAGCGCGCGCACAGCCCGACGATCAGGCCGGGCACCGCCTTCCGACAGCGGCGCAGGTGCTGCCCGTACCGCTTGCTGCGCTGATCGACCTTGCCCTGCGCGTCGATCGGCAGCGCCTCGTCGGCGAGGATCGCCACCGTCGGCGCCGGCACGTCCGACTCCGTGAACACACCGACCTGCCGCCCGCGCGTGCACAGCACCAGCGAGAGCCCGCCAGCGCCCCGCTCGCGCGCCAGACCGATCTCCCCCGCGATCCCCGGCTGACCGCTCGCCAGCGACACCCTCGCCCACACCAGCGACGCGTCGAGCTCCGCGCGCGCCACCGCCGGCAGGCCCGCCAGCTGCTCGTCGCGCCCGCGCCGACGCAGCCGCTCCTCGCCGTCCACGACGCTCTTCGCCCCGAAGCGCAGGCGCATCGCCGTCATCACCTGCGCCGTCTCGCGCAGCACCGGCGGCGCCCCGAGGTCGATCGTCGGCGTCGTCGGCGGCACCCACTCGATGTGCCCGTGCTCGCGCAGCACCGCGTCGACCGCGTCGATGCTCATCGCCCCGCCATCGAGCGTGTGCAGCAGCGGCAGCGCGGTCAGCCCTGGCCACCGCGCCGCGAACAGCTCCCCGTCGGGCGCAGCCAGCCGCTGCAGCAGCGGCACCGCGACCCAGCGCCAGCGCGCCAGCGCCTCGCCGTGGTGGGCCAGCAGGCCGGCCAGCAGGGCCCACGCCGCCTCGCGCAGCGCCGCGACGATCGCCTCGACCGCCGCCTCGTCGCCCGCCTCGTCCCACTCCGGCGTCGGCTGCAGCGCCGTCGACGTCGCCGCGCCGACGAGCGGCCACAGCCCGAGGTCGAGCGAGCGGGTCTCGAGCGGCCGCCCCTGAAAGCGCAGCTCGATCTGCGCCAGGCGCGGCTCGACCCCCGGCGGCACGCTCCCGTGCGCCAGCATGATCACCGCCTCCACCGGCCCCACGCGCAGCGTGCGGGACCACAGCGCGGGATCGAGCCCGGCCGCCTGCAGCTCGGCGTGCATCTTCGCCGCCAGCTCCGCGATCGTCTGCGGCGGCGCCGACCAGAACTTCCGCTCGCGCCGCCGCACCGCCAGCGACGGCACCCACGAGCGCAGCGCCTGCTCGCCCCCCAGCAGCCCCGCGAGGATCTTGCGGTCACCCCGACCGAGCCACGCGACGTCGCGACCCAGCGACGGCTCCGGCGCCACCGCGCGATCGACCTCGTCCAGCCGGCCCACCTGCGCCTGCCGCCGCGCCAGCTCGTCCAGCGACCGCGGCGCGCCGTCGAGGTCCTCGAACAGCGGCATCTGCAGCAGCACGTCGAGCGCCCCGCCGCCGGCCCGCAGCAGCGCCGGCGACGGCAGCACCGCCTGCACCGCCGCGAGCTCCGGGCGCAGCGCCCCCGGCACCTTCAGCGCCTCCCACAATTGTTCGCGCGCCTGCGCGTCCAGCACCAGCAGCAGCCAGGCCTTCACCAGCCCGCGGATCGCCGGCGCCAGCGCCCCGTCGCGCGAGCCCTCCACCAGCGCCGCAAGCGGCACCTGCAGCCCCGCGATCACCTGCAACGCCGCGGCCACCAGCGCCTGGTCGCGCAGCACGTCGTCGTACAGCTCGCCGGGCTCGAAGCTCCCCTCGAGCACCACGTCGAGCGCCGGCACTCCCCACGCGAGCTCGACGCGCAGGAGCAGGCAGCCCTCGCGCAGCAGCCACAGCGTCCCCTCGGCCTGCGGCGCCTCGTCGCCCGCCTGGACGCCGACCCCGAGCTCCCCGCGCAGCCCCGCGGCGGCGATCGGCGCGCGCACGAGGTAGCGGCGATCGTCCGGCAGACGGGCCGGCATCGGCCGCCGCAGCCAGGCCTTGCGCGCGACCACCCGCGCGCTCCGCTGCGCGAGCTCGACGTCGCAGACCACCGGCGCGCAGGCCAGGATCCGCCCGAGCTGCACCGCGATCTCCGCGTCGATGCGGAGGATCGGCGGACCCTCGGACACCAGCTCCGGGTACTCCTGCCGCGCGTACGCCAGCATGCCCGGCACCTCGCCGTCCCCCGCCTGCGCCGCCAGCTCGGCCAGCGACACCGAGCGCAGCTCTCGCCCGCCCGTGCGCGCATCGGGCCAGCGCAGCGTCTCCACGACGAGCGCGACGTCGGGCCGCTCGCGGAGGTCGCGGGGCCGGAGAAACTGCAGCACCTCGGCCCGCACCCGCGCCAGCGTCGGCTCCGCCTTCGGGCCGCCGCGGCGCGCCGCCTCGACCAGCCGGGCCATCAGTCCCCAGCGCTCGCCGCGGACCCGCGCGATCGCCTGCGCCAGCGCCTCGTCGGCGACGATCTTGGCCAGCGACACGTCCTTGCGCAGCCGCTCGCCCTCGAGCACCGCCACGATCCCCGGCCCGCAGCCCTCGAGCGGCAGCGTGTCGATCCAGACCCCGTCCTTGATCAGGCGCAGGGTCGCCGGCGCCTCGCCGGGCACCAGCGCGATCACCCCCGACATCTCGATGGTGACGAACTCGTGCTCCGCGATCGCCCCCGCCACCGTCAGCCCCCCAGGGAGCCCGACCCCGTCGAGCAGGACCGGCATCTGACAGTGCAAGCAGCCCTCGCGCAGATACTGCTCCTCCGCGAGCCGCCCGGTGATGTTGCGCAGGAAGTCGACGATGATCCCGAGCCGCAGCCGCTGCTCCACGTGGATCGTCGTGCCCGCGACCAGCGCGCCCGGCTCGAGCGCCGTCAGCACCTCGTCCGCGTCCGGGCGCAGCACCAGCTGATGCCCGCCGCTGCGCACCGTGATCCGCCGCGGGTTCAGCCCCAGCGCCGCGTTCAGCCCCAGCGCCAGCTGCCGCAGCCCGCGCAGCAGCGGCTCGTCCCCGTCCGTGAAGATCGACGCCCACAGCTCGCCGAGCTCCTCGGCGCGGAAGCTCTCGCCGTCGAAGCGCATCCGCAGGTCGTCCGCGTCGATGTCGAATCGCAGATCGATCGCCCCGCGCAGCAGCGCCGCCTGCACCAGCTCGAGCACGTAGCGCCGCGCGTCGACCAGCTGAAACTTCTGCATCTTGGCCCGCGCCTGCGCGCGGTCGAGCGTGAATTGTCCGTGCGAGTCGTGCTGCCCGCCCGCCCGCAGCTCGCCGAGCAATCCGCTCAGGTCGTTGTCCGTCGCCATCGCGCCTCCGCGGCGGAGGTCGCCAGCCGTGCGTCCACCGCGAGGCCGAGCTCGCCGTGCAGGAAGAACGCCTTGATCGCCAGGTACGCCGCGAGCTCCGGCTCGCGCCCGGCGACCGCGCGCAGGTGCAGCAGGGTCGGGTGCTCGGCCGACAGGACCAGCACTCGCCCGCGCGTCAGCCAGCCGCTGGCCAGCTGGCCGGCGTCCGCCAGCGGCGTCAGCTCGCCGAATTCGGCCTGCGAGATCGCCAGGCGGTCGGCCACGGGCGAGTCCGGATAGTTCAGGGACCCGACCGCCACCTCCCGCACCTTCCACCCGGCCGCCTTGATCAGCCGCGCCATCGCCTCGCGCAGCGCCGCCCAGCCCGCCAGCGCCGCGGCGTCGATCGCCACCGCCGTGCACAGCCCCTCGGTCCCCGTCGGCCGCGCGCCGACGCCCGCGCTCACCAGCGCCTCCACGTCGTCATCGGCGGCGCACGCCACCACCCGCTGCCCCGACGCCACCAGCCGCTCCACCACCGGCGACATCACCCGCGCCCGCCACAGCTTGCGCCCGCGCAGCGCCGCCAGCGCGGCCGGCGGCGCGCCCAGCATCGGCACCAGCGCCGCCCGCAGCCAGCCGGGCTCACCCGCCCCGCGGCCGATCTGCCGCGCCGCGCAGCGATACAGCAGCGCCCGCGCCCCCGGCTCCATCGCCGCCCCGGCCGCGCAGCGCTCGAGCGCCGCCAGCAGCGCGGCCGCCAGCCGCGTGCGCGCGACCTCGCCGACGATCGTCATCGCCTTCGCATAATTCTCGTCGCGGATCACGTTGTCCCGGGTCAGCGAATGCTCGAGGTATCGCGAGTCGATCTTGAAGGCCACATGCGGCAGCGCCTCGTCGCGCTCCTCATGCAGGGTCAGACCGCCGTGATAATAGCCGCGCAGCCCGGCGACCTCGGGCACCAGCGCCATCACCAGCCGCGTCCCCTCCTCCGCGTGCTCCACCTTGCACAGCCCCTCGACGTCCATCGCCCCGCTGACCAGCTCGCCGTCGAGGCGCAGCTCGATGCGCACGTGCTTGCACCAATACTCGAGGGTGGCGCGGGCCCGGGCGCGCGCCGCCTCCACCTCGTCGACGCTCGCGGGCCGGTACAGCCGCACCGTCGTCCCCTCGACGGGGCTCGTCAGGCGGATGCGCTCGAAGCTGCGGTCGCGGCGAAACACCACCCGCCACCACTCGCCCTCGCGCCCGGTGTCGACGCAGACCATCGCCGGCTCGATCGCAAACACCGACACGAAGCCGATGCCGAAGCGCCCGATCTTCGTGAAGTCCCCCTCCTTCGCCGACGAGAACAGCCGTGTCAGCCGGGTGTCGATGATCTCCCGCGTCATCCCCTCGCCGGCGTCCGCCACCTCGATCACCATCAGCCCGCGGCGCGCCTCGTGCTCGATGCGGACGTCGATCTGCTCGCTGCCCGCGTCGATCGCGTTCTGGATCAGCTCCCGCAGGAAGGCCCACGGGTCCGCGAACTGGTGCACGAGCCCCTCGAGCGCGTCGCCCACGCTGCTGATGTCAGGGGTCTGCGCCGGCATCGATCGCCCGGCATCGTACCCCTGCTCCGGGGTCGCAGTCGAACGCGCGAACTCGCCCCGGGCGACGTCCACGCAGCCCGCGTTCGGGCCGGTGGATCGCCAAGCGGTTCTGGCGCAGGCTCCTAGGCGATCTTGTGCTCGTGGACCCGCTCGGTGTGCATCGTCGCCACGTAGCCCATGAGCTGATTGGCCGGGCCCTTCAGGAGCGGGCCGGCCGTGTATACGCTGACCACGTCGAGGCGGCCCTGCGACTGGATGACCACGAAGCCCTTGGCGAAGTTGCCGAGGTTCATGCCGCTCGCCTTGGCCGCGAACAGGAGGAAGTCGCAGTCGAGCTCCATCGCCTGGTCGGGCTTGAGCTCATACTTGAACCACGCGCTGACCTGGCCCCCGATGTGCGGGTTGGCGTAATCGACGGCCTGCGGCGCGTGGGCGAACTTCACCCACAACGGCGCGAGCCCGGGGCCGGGGTTGTGAATGTTCGTCGCGGTGGTGTAGTAGCCGGGCCCGCAGGGCGGCATCGGCGGGGCGACCGGCTCCTCCGGGATGACCCCGCAGACGACCTTGGCGGCATACTCGTAGATGCACTTCTCGGGCTGCACGTTCTCAGGCATGCCGACATTGTTAGCAGTCCCCGGATCGAAGAAGCAGCGCAATGACCCCCAGCGGCCGTGAAAACCGTGCAGGCGCGGCGGACGGCGACGGCAGGGCTTGCTGGCGCGCTCACGCACTCACGCACTCACGCGCTCACGCGCTCGATCAGAACGCATCGATCCGACAGGCGCGACCCGGCTCGGCGCACTGGATCGCCTGCTTGTCGAGCGCGCCGTGGTTCTTGAGCGTGACGCTCGTCCTGACCGCGGTGGTATAGTCGTTGTTGCGCTCGCGGCGGGCCGTCTGACACTCCCAGCGTTCATTCGCGGCCAGCTCGCTCGCCAGGCAGCTCGTGCACGCCCGGCGCGGCGAAGACCGGCCGCGGCGAGCGGGGACGCCGCAGACTCGTGCGCTCCTGCGACCGTCCCCGGGGGCCGCTCAGGCGAGCTGCCTGAGCATGGTCTCGGCGCTCGAGAGGTCGAGCTGGGGGCCCTCCTCGACGTTGACGCGCGTGACCACGCCGTCGTCGACGAGCAGGGAGCAGCGACGCAGGCGCACGCCCATGCCCGGGATGTCGACCTCGAGCCCGAGCTTGCGGGTGAGCTCCGCGGAGCCGTCACCGAGCATGCGGATCTTGCCGATGGCGCCTTGCTCGCGGCCCCAGGCCGCCATGACGAAGCCGTCGTTGACCGACACGCACCAGACCTCGTCGACCCCTCGGGCGCGCAGCGCGTCGAGCTGCTCGAGGTAGCCGGGCACGTGCCTGCCCGAGCAGGTCGGCGTGAAGGCGCCGGGGAGGCCGAAGATGACGATGCGCTTGCCCTTCGCCAGCTCCGCGGCGCTCAGCTTCTGCGGCGGCATCGGGCACGAGTCGCCGAACGCGGTCGACTCGGTGAGGGTGGCATCGGGGAGGGTGTCGCCTGGCTTGATCATGGGCCGCACCATAGCGGAACCGCGCCCGGATTTCGCGGCTATCGTCCGGCGGCCGCCGACACGCCGCCCGCGCACCTCACTCGGCGAAGGGATCGGCGAAGCGGGGATCGGTGATGAAGTCCCAGTCGGTGAGGCTCTCGAGGAACGCGACCAGGTCCGCGCGCTCCTGGTCGCTCATCGTGAAGCCGCCGACGAAGCCGCTCTTGTAGGGATTCTGCGAGCCGTCGCCCGCGTACATGCCGCCCTCGATCGTGCGGCCGCCCGCGGCGTAGTGGTCGAGCGCCTCCTCCAGGGTCGCGACGCTGCCGTCGTGCATGTACGGGGCGGTCAATGCGATGTTGCGCAGCGTCGGCGCCTTGAAGCGACCCATGTCCGCGGCCCGACCGGTGTGCTTGTGCAGGCCGGTGTTGTCGGCCGGGTACGCGCCCTGGCCGTCGAGGCTATAGAGGCCGGTGTTGTGGAACGGGGTGTCGTTGAAGGCGTAGCCCTCGAAGCGGATCGAGTCGCTGAGGTTGAAGCCGCCGTGGCAATGGTGGCACTCGTGCGTCTCGGAGAAGAACAGGCTCATGCCGCGCCGGGCCGCGTCGGACAGCTCGGCGTCGCCGTAGAACGATCGATCATACTCGGAGCTCCCGGAGATCAGCGCGCGCTCGAAGCAGGCCAGCGCCCTGGTGATGTTGCCGAGCGCGATCGGCTCGACCGCGTCGGGGAAGGCGGCGCGGAACATCTCGGGGTAGCGGTCGTCGGCCAGCAGGCGCGCGAGCAGCTCATCCTCGTAACCCACGAGCCCGAGCTCGACCGGGAACTCGCCGAACATCGGCACCAGCGCCTGCTCCTCGAGCTCTCGCAGGACCGGGTTGGCCCAGGTCAGCGTGGCCGCGTAGCCGACGTTCACGAGGCTCATCGCGCTGCGCGGGTGGACCTCCCCGGTCGAGCCCTTCGGGTGGGCCTCCCCGTCGGTGAACGCGAGCGACTGATCGTGGCAGCTCGCGCACGCCTGCGTCTGGTTGCCGGACAGCCGCTTGTCATAGAAGAGGCGCCGCCCGAGCTCGAACTTGGCGACGCTCATCGGGTTGTCCTCGGGCACGACCGGGGTCGGCAGGCCCGCGGGCAGGTCCCACGTCCACCCCGACGCGTCGGGCCCCGCAGGAGCGTCGCCGCAGGCGGTGGCCAGCGCCGCGAGCGTGAGGACGAGGAGCTTGGCCCGCGGCGTCATGGAGGTCACGACCTAGCGCACCGAGAACAACGTCTGCGTGGTGGCGGGCGACCCGGCGAGGGGCAGGCCGATGGCCGCGAACACCGACGAGCAGTCCAGGTCGCTCGGCTCCGACATGCAGCCGGGTGCCGTGTCCATCTGGTTGACGTCGACATCGGCGGTCTTGAGCATCTCGGCGATGTCGACGGTGATCGGCTTGAGGGTCGGGTCGAAGCCGGTCAGCTCGACGGTCACGCGGTTCTCGGCGGCGCAGCTGGTGACCTTGTTGTCGCCGTCCATCTCGCAGCCGGTGCTGCCGAGGTGGATCGCCCACAGATCCAGACCGGCGGTCTTGAGGTCGACCCGCAGGAACTTGTAGCCGCCCTGCCAGCTCCAGAACAGCGGCGTGATGTTGAGCGGCGAGGGGGCGACCGCCGCGTCGCCGTGGTTGAGCGCGAACGGCACGCCGAGCACGAAGCGCACGCCGTCGTAGCTGCCCGCGGGCGCCTTGCCGACGGCCTTGCTGTTGCGATCGCTCGAGCCGTTCGCGCAGCTCCCCGAGGCGTCCTCGAGGTCGATCAGCGCGACGTCCTCGTGCTGCCAGACACCGTCCTGCGTCAGCTCGAGCGGCACGGCCGAGCCTTCCTTCGTCAGCAGCTCGATGCCGTGGATGTAGAAGCGGAAGTCCATCACGTCGACCGTCGAGCCGCTGGTGCCGACGCCGCTGTACGACTGCGCGCACGAGAACACGTCCTGGCCGAACGCGCCGTTGAACTCGAGGGCCACGTCGACCATCGCGTCTCCGTCCGTCGGATCTCCGGTCGGATCGGTGGCCGCTCCGCTGCTCTCCGTGCCGCCGGTATCGGCGTCTTCGCCGTCGTCGGCAGCGCAGGCGCCAGCGAGCGCGAGGAGAATGAGAGGGCTCAGGTATGTAAACTTGGTCATCGGGATAAACTCCACGGGGCGAGAGGGCCTCGGGCGGCGCGACGCTGCAGAAACTGCGCCTGCGCGCGGGCGGTGAGGACGCGACACATTATCAATAATGTGGGGTCTCCGCGCATCTTGAGAATGCGCCATGCGACACCGTGCCGCACCGCGGGTTTGTGTTTGCGCCGAACGGCTGCGACACCGTGTCGCAGCGCGCCAAGCTGCCCGGTACGCCCGCGCAGCTGCCCGCTCAGCCCTCGAAGCAATACAGGTGATACGCGCCGCCGCAGGCGCGCGGCTGCTTCGTGTCGGTCCAGGACAGGCCGGGGCCGCCGAGCGCCGGGTCGAAGATCACGCCCACCGCCGCGACGCCGGTCTGGGCGCTCCAGTCGTCGCAGGCGTTGTTCTCGCCGTCATCGGAGTATTTGCCGAAGCTATCGGTGTTCGTCCACACGACCGGGAGATCCACCCCGGAGGGCAACAGCGGCTCGCCGGCCTCGGTCACGTCGATCGCGTGCTTGGGCCCGAACTGGATCTGCGACCGCGAGGCGAACACCTCCGTGACCTCGTCGATCAGCGTCCAGCGGCCGTCGCTCGCCAGCCGCGAGATCGCGTCCACGCCCGACGTGGACACCCAGGCGACCCAGGTGCCGCCGAGGCTCGCCGAGGTCGCCGCCGCCGCGCACAGCAGGTCGGCCCCGGCGAGCCCGTCGGCGCCTGCGCCCTGCTGCTGCAGATCTCCGTGGAACGACGCGGCGGTCACGAAGACCCGCTTCGCCGCGACCACCCCGCCGCTCGTCGACTCGTCCGCGCTCGTCGTCGGGGTCGTGTCCGCGCCCGTGCTCGTCGCGTCCGTGCTCGTGGCCGTGGTCGTGCTCGTGGCCGTGGCCGTGGTCGTGGCCGTCGCGCCCGTCGCCGTCGCGGCGGTGCTGCCCTCGCTCTCCGAGCCGCCGCCGCCGCCGTTGCAGCCCGCGAGCAGCCGGGCCGCCAGGAGCCCGCTCAAGATATGTGCGCCAGTGGTGTTCTTCATGCGTCGTCTCGTGATTGTGGATCTGTGGCGCCGGTTCGGGCGAGGATCGCCAGGGCCTGCTCGACCCGCTCGGCGCCGGCCGAGCGCCAGCGCTCATGGGCCTGCTGGACCGGGAGCCGCAAGGCGCCCGCCAGCAGCGGCCAGGCCGGGCTGCCCCGCGACTCGTGATGGGCGGCCTCGTAGGTCGCCCGCGCCGCCGCGTGCTCGGCCCGCAGGTCGAGGTACTGGCGATACAGCGGCGTCTCCACGCGCCTCGACGTGACCGCCCCGGTGGCGGGGTCGACGACGTCCACGGCGTGGAACAGCAGCGCCTCCGCGGCGCTCCGTCGCTCCGCGAGCGACGGCTCCGGCGGTGGATCGGATGGTGATCGCATATCCCTCCGAGGCGTGCGCGTCGCCGGTCAGGGCGGCGACAGCGGGGGCAGCTTCGGCATCACCCGGGAGACCCAGGCGATGATCTGCATGCCCTTCACCTCGAGCGTGTTCTGATTGAGCGAGCCGTCGCGGATGTCGAAGAAGCCGAACGAGGTCGCGTTGCCGAGGTTCTGCCGATCCTCCTGCGACCAGTTCGCGGTGATCTTGAGGTCGCGGATCACGATGAACGAGGTCGTCAGCAGCGGGAACATGCCGGGGTTGGGGTCGTCCGCGCCGGTCGAGTACTCGCCCTGCTGCGTGTCGAACATCCACCAGTTCTTGGTGCTCAGCAGCGCCAGCTTGAACCACGGGCGCTCGATGTTCACCCGGCAGAACTTGAAGGAGATGCTGTAGCCGTCCGTCGTCGGCGACGCCGGCTTCGCCGGCAGCTGCTGGTCGAGCAGGTGCTTCAGGACAAAGCGGTCGGCGAGCCGGTGCACGCCCAGGTCCCGCTTGCTCAGGTCGACGCCCGCGAGCCCGGCAGCCCGGCTCGCCACCGCGCTGGTCGGGGCGATGCGGCTGAACAGCCCCTTGCTGCGCTCGAGGTTGAGGCTCTCCGCGAAGCTCGGGCTGCGCAGCTTGTCAGGGGGGATCGGGAGCTTGAACGGACGGGCCAGCGCGGCGACATCGCGGGCGAGGCCCGGCTTGGCCACCCCGCTCGGCTTCGGCGCGACCCTCCCGGCCGGCTTCAGCGCGACGGGAGCGGCCCTCCCGGCCGCCGCGGGGACGCGAGCGCCGCCGAACTTGGCGACGGACTCGAGCATCCGCGACTTGATCGCCCCGGCGTCGGCGACCTGCGGCTTCATCCGCCACACGCCGTGCTTGGTCAGGTCGAGGCCGCCGCGCCGCGCGAACGGAGAGGACGCTGGCGTCGCCGGCTTCACGTCGGTCTGCTTCAGGGTGATCGACGGCCACGACGCCGCGGCCGCGTCCTCGTACCAATTGGCGGGCGTCGCCGAGCACGGGTAATAGAAAGAGTTGGGGTCGTCATGGAGGCCGCGCCGCGCCTGCAGGAGCTCGTACTGCGCGTCCGAGAACAGGCGGTGGATCGGATTGGCCGGCAGGTCCGACTGCACGACGCCGGTCGGGATGGCGCTCGAGATCAGGATCTCGTAGAGGTCGTCGAGCTCGAAGCCGGAGTTCTCGAAGCGCGCCTTGCTCATGACCGGGGCGATGTTCGCCAGCTGCGAGAACGCCTCCTTGGCGGCGTCGGGGTCGTAGGGGCCGTTCGGGGCGTCCGAGCGCTTGAAGTCGGAGGGGCTCAGCGAGTATCCCGGCCACGCCATCTGCATGACGATCGACGGGGTCGAGTCGCTGATGCTCAAGATCTTGGCCAGTTCGTCGTAGACCGCGCTGATGAAGTCTGTCGTGTTCGCCATGACGCCCTCCTCGCTGATTCGCTGCACTCGCGGGCGCCCGCGGCCCCTTCACCGGGCGCCGCGGGCCGTCTCGATCCTTCGCCGCTCAGGCGGGGGGACCGTAGGGGACCACCTGGCTGATGACGCCGATGATCTGGACGCCCGGGACGGTGATCTTACCGCCGGCGATGGACGACTGGTAGGTCTCCTTCGAGTGCGAGCTGGTGTACGAGCCGCCGATCGAGAACGGCCCGATCGCAAAGCCCCCGCCGCCGCTCGTCTTCGACTTGATCAGGTCGAGGTCGGCCTTCGACCACGAGGCCGAGATCACCACGTCCTTCACGACGACGAAGGAGGTCGGGAGCAGCGGCCACACCGCGTTCGTCTGCCCGGCCTTGGTGCCGTTCGACAGCTTGCCCTTGGTGTAGAGGTTCCCGAGGTTCCAGCCCTTGGTGCCCAGCAGGTTGTAGGTCAGCCACGGCCGGCGGACCGTCACCAGCGTGTAGCTGAAGCTGATGCGCAGGTCCTTGGTCTCCGCGCTCGCGTGCTGGCTCTGGGTGCTGTGCCCGGCCGAGCCGCCGATGCTGAACAGGCCCAGGCTGAAGCCCGCCGAGCCGCCGTAGGACTTGTAGTCCGAGGTGTTGCTGGTCGCCGTGCTGCTCGCGGCGGAGTCGTAGCGGGTCCAGCCGGTCGAGCTGGTGCTGTGCCAGTTCGAGGGCAGGAGCGAGCTGCGCTGGATCGGCGTCGAGAGGCCGGTGCCGGAGTCGTCGAGCGCCACGCCGTAGCCCTCGAAGGTCTTCTTCGCCGAGTCCCACGCCTTCTGCAGGGCGTTCTGCGACGAGGTGTTGATGATCGCCATGGCCTGCTCGACCTTGTCGGCGCCGCCCGAGCGCCAGCGGTCGTAGGCCTGGCGGACCGGCAGCTGCAGGGTCGTGGCGATGAGCGGCCAGGTGTTGCGGCCCGAGGTGGTCTTCTGGGCCTCGAGGTACGCGCCGATGTAGCCGATCCTCGCGCTGTTGTAGGCGGCCTGGTTGTCGAGGTAATCGCGGTACAACGAGGTCTCGACCCGCTTCGCGGTGACCTCGCCGGTGTCCGGGTCGACGGTGTCGACCATGCGGTAGAGGACCGCGTCGGCGTCGCTGAGCTGCTTCTCGATCGCGGCGTTGGCCGGCTGGGCCGGGATGCACACGCCGTCGAGGACCTGCTTGTAGACCTGGCTGATCGTGCTGCCGCTATCGGTGTAGATGGCGGACAGCTTCGGGATGACATCGACCAGGCGCGCGGTGTTGATCGCCGCGTCCATGCTGCCGCTGGAATTGCCCGGGGTCCACGGGTTCCTGAAGTCCTTGGAGTTGATCGCCATCCCGGGCTTCATGAGCGACAAGACAGTGGTCGAACTCGACATGACCGGCTTACCGCCTGGCTCCGCCGTGGTCACCGAGTTGAAGATATTGTCGAAGATCCCCTGGATCAGCTTCTGAACTTCGTCGATCGTCATTGCTGCAGCCTTCTCGAAGCGCTCGCACGCGGTTGATTCGGCGGACCGACCCGAGTCGATCGGATAGCCCGCGCGTCGGCGACTTCGTGGGCACTGATATATGTACGCACCTCGATCACGACAAGCGAAAAACCTGCGGCGCCCCGCGCATTTGCGTCCGCCTCGCAACGCTCGATTCAGCGTCCACGGAAATGTCGTCAGGCGATGCATGTCCACGCGGCCGACGAGCGCGAATATTACGACATCGGGGACGACCCGCCGCAAAATCCGCGGCAGGGTCTCCGCGCCCGCCGCCCTGACTGCCAACATGCAGCGAGACACAGAGCCCCCAGAGTGAAACGACAGGGCGAGAACACGAACCAGAGGATGAACGCCGGACGAACAAGAGGCTGAGCGATAGCGAGCGACAGCCGAGCACCACGGAGCTCCTTCGGGTCGAACCCGGTCAGGTCACGAGCCAGAGGCCCGACGACGAGCAAGACAAGACGACGAGCGATAACGAGCAATCGTCGAGGGCCAAGAGCCCGCGGGGAGCGACGGCGGGGCGCTGCTGAGGGACAGGCCGCCGAAGCCTGGGACGATCGAGCTCAAGGGTCAACGGCGAACACCGCCACTCTGTCCGGGGTCGGTATCGTCGCGGTGCACCGTCATGCCGTCGCGGCTGCGCCCTCACTTGAGTCTGCGAGTGCGCGCAAAAAGTGTGAGCTGATTCGATGTTCGGACTGATGCGCGGAGTCGTCGGTTTTAATGCAATGTGAGCGATGCCGCGAATAATGCTAAATACAATGTTCGGACAGCTGAGCCCGGCGGCGATCCGCACGAGTCCCCGCAGCCCGCGAAGCCCTCGAGCTCCCCCGTCACGAACGCCGGCAGCGGACCCGCCCGCTCCTCGCAGCGCTCGAGGAACTCCGCGAGAACACGAACCAGCCCGGCGGCCGTGGAGCGCCACGCTCCACGGCCCGCGCGGTCACTGCGGGAAGACGTTGTTCTGCAGCGAGAATCCGGTCATGTCCGAATACGTGTACGCGCCGACGAGGCCGCCGTAGGTGACGTACACGCCGGTGTCAGGGTCGATCTTGCTGGCGTTCTTGCCGTTGGCGACCACCCACACGAAGCCCTTGAAGTCGATGCTGACGCCGTAGGAGCCGGCGGCGGGCCAGGTCTTCTCGACGGCGAGGGTCTCGCGGTTGACGCCGACCACGCCGTTGCCGTTGGACAGCCAGATGAGACCCTCCTTGCCGGTGTCGGCCATGCACCCGGTGTAACCGCCGACGGCGGCGGTCTTCCAGGTCTCGGTGAGCGGGTCGAAGCGACCGACGGTGTTGCTGCACAGCCAGACGATGCCGTCGGAGTCGACGGACATGCCGTACCAGTGCGGGCCGGCGGGCGTCGTGAAGATGTCGTAGGACATGTCGACGCGGTTGACCCGGATCAGCTTGCCGCCGGTGCCGAGCTGCGAGCCCCAGAAGTTGCCGTCGGGGTCGACCGCGCCGCCGTAGATGCCGTAGAAGTCCTCGCGCAGGCTGTTGCCGCCGGTCGGCACGTTGATCTTCTCCTTGATCGTGCCGTCGTCGCCGTCGAGCACGAGGATGTCGATGCCGGCGATGCCGCCGCGACCGGAGGTCCACAACTCCTCGTCCTCGTACACGCAGGTCTGCTTGTTGAACACGCCGGGGCCCCAGGCGACCGGGCGCTGGCTCTGATAGTTGAAGGGCTGATACCAGGCGACGCACTCGTCCATGCCCCAGGGCAGGAAGTTGGCGTCCTTCGAGGTCTGGATGCCCGCCATGCCGTTGTTGTCCGGGCACGCGGCCTCGTTGCTGTAGATCTTGGTGACGCCGCCGGAGCGGTTGGCCACCGCGACGTGACCGCTGATGCTCACCGAGGTGCGCGACGGGCTCCCCGCCTTGTCCGGCCGCACGATGTAGCGGCCGACCTCGGTGACGCTGTCCGTGTCGATCTTGGAGATCGTGCCCTGAGAGCTGTTGGCGGCCCACAGGAAGCCCTTGTCCGGCATGCCCATGCCGCCGCCGCAAGGGTCGATGTCCGGCATCATCACGACGCCCGTGCTCGAGTCCCCGCTCGTGTCCCCGCCCGTGCTCGTGCTCGTGCCCGGGTCCACGATGGTCGTGCCCGACGAGCTGCCGACGCTGTCCGTGGCCACCGGATCGGTGGTCGACGAGCTGCCGGGGCCCGTCGTGCCCGTCGCGCTCGCGTCCGTCGTCGCGCCCGTCGTCGGCGTGGTCGCGCTCGACATCGTGCCGCTGCCGGCGTCCTCCGTCGGGTCGGCGACCGTGGCCGACGCGCCGCTCGTGCTCGAGCTCGAGCCCGTGCCCGTGCCGGGGCCGGTCGCGCCCGTGCTGCCCTCACTCGCCGACGCCGAGGTCCCGCCGCCGCTGTCACCACAGCCGACCGACACCATCAAACCGAGGACACTCACCAGGGGACCAACCGAGTACTTCATCATGATCTTCGCTCCGACCTGAGGGTATCCCCCGATCGGCAGGCCCCGTCAAACGACGTCGATGACCGCTGTCGAGCGGGCCGCGAGCGGGGAGCAGGCTCCGATGGCCCGTCCGCGGGCCGAGGGCCGCGGGCGAACGCCGACGCGGCCCTCGGATGATGAAGCGCACGTCCCGGACACAACTCCACGCGGGGCCTCACGGCGCCAGTGAGACGCAGATGCCGAGCACGGCGCTGCAGAAGCCGAACACGCAGTAATCGTCGCACTCCGCGTCGCCGGTGCAGGCGACCGGCCCGCAGATGTTCGCCGCGCAGCCATAGTTGGCGGGGCAAGGGCTCTGCAGGTCGCAGCTGGCCGCGGTGCAGCGCGCGTCGTCGCCGCAGCGCTGCGCGAGCCCGCATTCCATATCGGTGAGGCAGCCCGGCCGGCACACGCCCATCCCGCAGCAAGGATCCTGCACGCAGATCTGCGGCGATTCGGGCGTACCGCCGCACGACGGGTCGTCGACGCAGGCCTCGCCGTTGAGCGCGCAGCCGGTCGCGCCCCCGCATTGCACCGTGCCGGGCCAGGTGCAGGTCTCGCTGTCGTCGCAGTCATTAGCGGTCCGACAGGCGCCCTCCGGCAGCGAGCCGGTGGTGCCGGAGGTCGTGATGGCGGAACCGGTGGTGCCAATGGTGGTACCCGTGACGGCGGTGGTGTCGGCGTCGGTCGTGGAGCCCGACTTGTCGTCGGGGCAGCCAGAGGCGACGAGCGCGAGGAGGACGGCGAGGCGTTGCATCGACTCCCAGGGATGCCGGAGCGGAGCGCGGCTGTCCAGCGCCCGCCGCCGCTCAGCCGCCGGGCGTGAGCAGCGCTATCGCGCGCATCTCCAGAGACTTTCGCACCAAGCGATCGGCGGCCGCCGTGGCGCGCGCGCGCCAGGCCGTGGGGTCTTCACCGCGACACAGGGCCGGGAGCCTGGCGCGGCCCTCCGCGATCGCCACGTCCATGGCGGCGATCGCCCGACGCAGCGACGCGGTGGCCGGCTCGCGCTCCGCGTCGCCGCCGTCGTCCGCGGCGAGGGCCCGGGCCGCGGCCGCATCGTCGCCACGCAGCACCGCGCCGATCGCCGCCGTGAGCTGGCGGTATCGGGCCGCGGCCCGGGCCTCGCCGGGCAGGATGAACGCGCCGTGCGGCGTGCTCAGCGTCTCGAACACGTAGGCGGTGCCCGCGTCGATCTCCGAGCTGAAGTACCAGCGCTGCGCCTCATCGTGGAGGAAGGTCCAGAGATCGTTGACCCGCATGTCCGGGCGGCGCCGCAAGAACGAGTCGGTCGGCAAGCCGTATCGCAGCTGATGGGCGCGGCGATCCAGCGTACGTCGGTCCATCAGCGCGAGCGGCCGGGTCACCTGATCCAGCGGGATCCATAGGTTGACCAGGAAGACGCGGGACCGGCGATTGCTGCGATCGGGCGAGTCGTGGTGAAACAGCCAGGGCGCGAGGCCGCGGAGCAGCTGCCGCAGCGGCGTGCCGTCGACGTCCTGATCCGCGTGCACCGTCACGGCCGCGTCGTGACCGTTCCTCCCGTGCCTCTCCCCGTCGTCGCCGAGCCGCAGCCCGTCGGGGCCCGCGCGGCGCATGAAGAAGCCGTCGCCGGCAATGTAGAGCACCCGCAAGCGGGCACCGCCCGACAGCGCCAGCGAGCGACCGAGCAGGCGCCGACGGATCTCCGCGGCGTCGGCGTCGCCGAGGCGGCCCGCGACCCGGACCCGCTCGAGCGCGGCCTGCAGCCCGCGCTGCCGCGAGAGATCGGCGCGGGCGAAGCCGTGCTCGCGGAGGTCGGGCTCAAAGCCGTCCAGCGCCGAGCAGTCCCACGCCCGGCACACCCGCCGGTCGTACGCGCCCGGGTCCCGCGACTCCTCGGCGTCGAGCGTCCTCGCCCGCCGCTGCCCGCGGCCCGTGGCGTCGACGACCACGTCCTCGACCCGGGTGAAGGCGAGCTCCGCCTCGACGGCGTGGATCGGGTCGGCGTCGCGGACCATGCGACCCTCAGCCCCGCGCCAGCCGACGCAGCAGCGCGTGCACCTCGTCGCGCGCCGCCCCGACCCGCTGCGAGCGGTAGACCCCGTAGGCCCCGCCGATCAGCGGCCCCGTGATCATCCCGATCACCGGCAGCACCGCCGCCGCGAGCCCGATCTTCGCCCCGCTGGCCGCGGCACCGCCCGGGCTCAGGCGATTGTGCAGATCGAGGAGGTCGTCGTGGAGCTGCTGACGCCCGTCCGGGTCGAGCGCGCCGACGCCCGCGACCCGGTCCCGCAGCGCCGCGAGCTCGCGCTCGAGCGCCGCGTCGCTGAACGGCGCCACGTCGACCGCGTCACGCAGCTGTTCCCCGCGCTCGCGGGCCCAGCCCTTCGGGTCATCACGCAGGCGCTGCGCCTGGGCCTTCGCCCAGCCCTTCGGATCGTCGAGCAGTGACATGGCCGGCGAGCATAGCAGCCGCCGCGTTCATGGCACCCGGGGAACACCGCCCCGTGGTCCGCGCGTTGGCCCCCCCTCATGCCCCTGCTCCGCCGCAGCCTGCTCGCCGCGCTCTCGACCCTGGCCGTGGTCCCCGCGGCGCAGGCCGGCTTCAAGCCGCCGAGCAAGGCCGACCGCCGGGCGGCGATCGGCCCGCTCGACGACCTCGAGCCCGCGCTGCGCCGGGCCTTCACGCTCTCCGCCGACGACCCGCCGATACCGCGCCCCGGCCCGTCCGACTGGCTCAGCAGCCACGACGAGTCGGGCCAGACCTTCGCCCAGTTCAAGCGGGCCAGGCCCAACCGCCTCGGCCTCGTGCGCAACCAGATCGTGCTGCAGCCGATCGGCGCGCTCGGCGAGGGCAGCCCGGCGCTGGCCACCCTGCTCGGCTTCGCTAGCCGCTACTTCGGCCTGCCGGCGGTCGCCGTCCCGCCGATCGCCATGCAGAGCCTGCGGGCCCGCTCGCGCGTCCACGGCCGCCGCCAGTACCGCAGCGGCGACCTCCTGGACGCGCTGCACCTGCGCATCCCGAGGGAGGCCTACTGCCTGATCGGCGTCACCCAGGAGGACCTCTATCCCGGCCCCTCGTGGAACTTCGTATTCGGCGAGGCCCGCTTCCACGACCGCGTCGGCGTGTACAGCTTCGCCCGCTACGACCCGGCCTTCCACGGCGAGGCCCGCACCGCCCAGACGCCGACCACGATCCTGCGCCGCGGCTTCAAGCTGATGGCCCACGAGATCGGCCATATGTTCGCCATCACCCACTGCGTTCATAATCACTGCGTGATGAACGGCAGCAACAACCTCGAGGAGACCGACCGCAGCCCCCTGCACCCGTGCCCGCTGTGCCTGCGCAAGCTCCACGAGATCGTCGGCTTCGACGTCCGCGAGCGCGAGCGCAAGCTCGGCGAATTCTATCGCGCCGTCGGCCTCGCCGACGAGGCCGAACAATGTGAGCGCCGCATCGCTCACATCACCGGCGACTGACGGCGCCGGCTCGAGCGAGCATCGTCCAGACCCAGTGCGCAGCCCGGCTGAGCCATCAGGCGCGCGTCAGCGCGTACACCGCGTCGCGGATGCCATGCTCGTCGGGCTCGCCCCGGACCCCGACCTGCTCAGTGAAGCCCAGGCGCCGGA
>Ga0075152_10000781_pt1 | contig 23245 bp, 13 predicted proteins | sample JI61114C2DNA_FD_70964 | JGI IMG/M metagenome (GOLD analysis project Ga0075152, IMG submission 70964) | Wastewater effluent complex algal communities from Wisconsin, to seasonally profile nutrient transformation and Carbon sequestration -... | ecosystem: Engineered > WWTP > Effluent > Algae...
GATGCGGCTCTAATACCACCTTCATAGACCGTTGCCTTAAAATCTCGTAGCGGCGTATTATCGCCAGGCTGTGGTGCCCCGTTATCACTTGAAAAAACAATTAGGGTGTTTTCTCTCATCCCTGATTTTTCTAAGGATTGCAGAATTTGACCAATGGCTTCATCCACCGCAGCCAACATACCAGCTAACTTTTGCCTGTTTCCACTTAAGTTGGGATAGGCTTTTAAATAGGCATCTGGAACTTGGAAAGGGGAATGGATGCCGTTAAAAGGTACGTATAGAAAAAACGGTTTCTTCTGATCATTGGTCTCAATCAACTTACAAGCTTCTTTGGCAATTAATTGTGTGGAATAGCCTTCCTCTTTTATGGGAACACCATTGCGATACCAATCTGGCACTTCATTTCTAGCATGACTGAAGTAGTCAATATTGCCAAAAAAATGTCCGTATTGATAATCAAATCCTCGGGCATTGGGTTGGTATTGTTTGTCTGTTTCTCCCAAATGCCATTTGCCCAAAATTGCCGTAGTATAACCCGCATCTTTTAACGCAGCAGCCATTGTTCTTTCATTTAAGGGTAGGCCAACTGCGCCTGGGGCGATAATGCCATATACGCCTGTATGGGTTGGGTATCTACCAGTTAACAAACAAGACCTAGTAGGAGAACAAACAGGTTGTACATAATTATTTTCTAAAATGGCTCCGCCCGCTGCAAGCTGATCAATCACAGGTGTTTTAATGATTTTGCCCCCATTGAACCCGCATTCCCCATAACCCATATCGTCTATTAAGAGAAAAACTATATTGGGTTTGGTTTTAGAAATAGATTGGGACAAAAGCCCCAATATTGGAATCAAACAAAACAGGGTTACGAGTACTTGCTTCATATGGCTTTGGCATTCAATGATAGCTGTAAGTTAAGTGATTCTATTTTCTTGACTTACCTACCGATTTTAGTGTAAAAATCTAATTGACATGATTTATATTCAAGCCATGAAAAAAATGATCCTACAAGTGTTCCTGCTGGTTGGCGTTTTGTTGACCCAGCAAGTTAACAGTCAATCAAGTAATAGCAGTTTGTATTTGCAAAGCAGTGAATTACACGATTTAATGGTTCAATACAGGGCCGATATGGGTAATATCACTCGTTTCTATGCCACATCTCCCAGTTTTGGATTTGGTGGAGGTGGTAGAGGTGGCCAACAATTTAATACCACTTATAATTCTCCGGAAAGAAGAGAAAGGATGCTGCAACTGATTGCCGACTATGAGAAAAAAATGGACGCCATTAATTTTGACAAGATTAGCATCTACGGAAAAGTTGATTATATCTTGTTTAAAAGAGTGGTAGATGACGCCAAAGACGCTTTGATCAAAGAGCATGAAGCCTATGCCAAGATTAGCAGATTACTTCCTTTCTCAGACAATATCTACAATTTAGAAAAGCCACGCAGAAGGGGTTTGAATGTAAATGGTGAAGCAGTAGCCAAAGACATGAATGGGATTCGTAAAATGGTTCAAAAGGCTAAAGCCGATTTGCAAAAAGAAGAAATGATGGATAGCAAGCTTGCATCCTTGGCCGTTGATGCAGTAAAAGCATTGCAATTTGCACTAAAAAATACCTTTGACTTTTACAATGGATATGACCCCATGTTTAGCTGGTGGGTACCAAAAACCTATTCAGATTTAGACAGCAGTTTGGCTTCTTATGCAACGGCTCTCAGAGGAAAGGGCAAGAATATGGATGCCAAACCCAAGGATGATGGTAGTGGAATTACGGGCATTTCTGTTGGAAGAGATGAATTGGTAAGACAATTAAAAAGAGAATACATTCCTTATACTCCTGAAGAGTTAATAGAAATTGCCAACAAAGAATTTGCTTATTGCGATGCGGAATTATTAAAAGCCTCTAAAGAAATGGGCTTTGGCACTAATTGGAAAGAAGCGCAAGAAAAAGTCAAAAACACTTTTGTGGAGCCAGGCAAACAGCCACAAGAAATGTTTGAACTATACAAACAGTCTATTGATTTTTTAAAGAAGAATAACTTGCTTACCATTCCAGAATTGTCAGAAGAAAGCTGGAGGGTAATGATGATGAGCCCTGAACAACAATTGGTCAATCCTTTCTTTACAGGAGGTGAAACACTGACCATTTCTTATCCAACCAGCACCATGGGTTATGAAGAAAAACTCATGAGCATGCGTGGGAATAACCCTGCTTTTTCAAGGGCTACCGTACACCATGAATTAATTGCTGGCCACCACTTGCAGGGTTATATGTCTGCTAGGAACAAAGTTTACAGAAGAGATTTATTAGGTACCAATACCCCATTTTGGGTTGAAGGCAGTGCCCTGTATTGGGAATTGTTATTATGGGATTTAAAATTTCCTAGAACCCCTGAAGAGCGCATTGGTATGCTATTCTGGAGAATGCACCGTTGTGCTAGAATTATTTTCTCTTTGAATTTTCACTTGGGTAATTGGACACCCAAACAATGCGTTGACTTTTTGGTTGACCGTGTTGGATTTGAAAAAGCCAATGCTGAAGGTGAAGTCCGTAGGTCATTTGTGGGCAGCTATCCTCCCCTATACCAATTGGCCTATATGACAGGTGGTATGCAATTGTATGCCATGAAAAAGGAATTGGTAGACAACAAAAAGAAACTGACACTCAAACAATATAATGATGCTATTTACTCAGAAGGCAGTATGCCAATTGAACTGTTAAGAGCCATTATTACCAACCAACCAATTAAAAAAGACTTCAGTACCAACTGGCGTTTTTATGATCTAGGTAAATAATACATTCCAATTGAAAGTTGCCGATTGAATTAATATCTAATAGATATAATCAGTAATTTTAATTGGATATATCCAAAACTGTAATCCAATGAAAAGAAGGAAAGCGATTGGTCTATTATTATTAGCTGGTGGCGGAACTGCCGCTAGTTTGGGTGGGCTAAAATGGTACCAATTAAACCATACCCCAGATCTTGATTATTTAACAGGCAAGTTTACTTTACTATCGGCTTTAGCAGAAACCATTATTCCAAAAACTGATACACCTGGTGCTAAAGAAGCAGGCGTAGGGCAGTATCTGATGGATATGATTAAAGATTGTACCGATAGGAAAACCCAGAATAAATTTTTAGATGGATTAAAAGACTTAGTTCAATACACCCAAGACAAGTATAACAAGCCTTATGAAATCTGTTCTGTAGAAGAACAGATTGTTGTGATGAAACATTTTCAAGAAAAAGGCAAACCCTATAAAGGCATTATTGGAAAAGCACAAAACAAATTTTTGGGCAAATCCTTTTTTACCACACTCAAAGAATATACGGTTACGGGATATTGTACCTCACAGTTAGGCGCTACTCAGGGACTTGCTTATTTGCCTGTACCTGGACCCTATATAGGCTGTACTACCTTAACCAAGGGACAAAAATCTTGGGCTACCAAATAAATCCATAAAAGCTGTTCTATGCAAGAATATGATGCAATTGTAGTTGGCTCCGGAATCAGTGGTGGCTGGGCCGCCAAAGAACTTTGTGAAAAAGGTTTGAAAACTTTGGTCTTAGAACGTGGACCAAATGTTGAACATATTAAAGATTACAAAACAGCTAGCATGGACCCCTGGGAGTTTAAATACCATTTATCCAATCCCATGAGTGATGTGGCAGAAAGCCCTATTCAAAGCAGGGTATATAACCAAGGCAGCAAACATTTTTTTGTCAACGACAGCCAACACCCATACATCCAAGACACACCCTTTAGTTGGGTGCGTGGTTACCAAGTAGGGGGCAGATCACTAACATGGGGCAGACAATGTTATCGCTGGAGCGATTTAGACTTTGAAGCCAATGCCAAAGATGGACATGGAGTAGACTGGCCCATTAGGTACAAAGACATTGCACCATGGTATGACTATGTAGAACAATATATTGGTGTGAGTGGCAATTTAGAAGGCCTACCCCAATTGCCCGATGGCAAGTTTCTGCCACCCTTTGATTTGAATTGCGTAGAAGCAGATTTTGCGCAAAAGACAAAGGCCAAATACAAAGACAGAATAGTCACCATTGCAAGGGTGGCCAATCTTTCTAGGGGATGGAATGGAAGAGGACCTTGTCAATCAAGAAATCTTTGTGAAAGGGGTTGTCCATTTAGTGGTTATTTTAGTAGCAATGCTGCAACCCTTCCTGCTGCTGCATTAACTGGCAACCTGACCATCATTCCTAATTCCGTAGTGGTTAGTTTAATTTGGGATGCCAAGAAAAGCAAGGTTACTGGCGTAACTGTGATAGATGCTGAAACCAAACAGACCAGAGAATATTTTTCTAAGATCATTTTCTTAAATGCGTCTACCATTAATACAGCAGCCATCTTATTAAGATCGGTGACCAAAGAACATCCCAATGGAATTGGAAATGCCAGTGGACAGGTAGGAAAAAATCTAATGGACCATTTTACATTTTCTGGAGCAAAGGGAGAACACCCAGGATTAAAAGACAATTACTATCAAGGCAGAAGGGCTTTTGGTATTTATGTGCCAAGATTTAGAAATCTGGGTCCTGATTCTATGCGCACAGATTATGTACGTGGATTTGGTTACCAAGGTGCAGGACAAAGATTGGGATGGAATGAAAAAATGGGAGCCGATGATTTTGGTGCAGGATTCAAAGAAAGCATTAGTACCCCTGGACCATGGGAAATGATATTGGGTACTTATGGAGAAACCCTACCCAATGAGAAGAATGGGATAACATTTGATAAGGATAAAAAAGACCAATGGGGCCTTCCCATTTTACATATCTCTTTAGAATATGGTGACAATGAAAACGCCATGCGTCAAGATGGAATCAAAACTGCTGTGGAAATGCTGGAAGCTGCAGGGATGAAAAATGTGAGCATCATGGATTACAGAAATCCACCGGGATCAGCTGTTCATGAAATGGGAACTGCTAGAATGGGTAAGGATCCAAAGACATCTGTTTTAAATGAACACAACCAATTACACGAAGCCAAAAACGTCTTTATAACTGACGGCGCTTGTATGTCTTCCTCAGGTTGTCAAAATCCATCCCTAACTTATATGGCATTAACTGCAAGGGCTTGTGATTTTGCTGTTTCTGAGTTAAAGAAAATGAACCTGTGATGCTTGGCGCATCACAGGTATTTAATAGGCTTTTTTATTACTGATAGATATTTCCACTTACTGTTGAAGGTGTAGCCAGATTCCAAAATACATTAGGTGCTGGTACAGGATAAAAATTACTTCCAATATTATTAAGCAAACTTACATGTCCACCCATTAAGCCATATTCATAATTGTCAATAAAATTGGCGGCAAACTCCTCATGGTGTTCTGTGTTTAAATTAGCACAGGTATTGCCAGAAACCACTAAATCACTGATACTTGTTTTTCCTGGTATATTGAGTCTTTCAAATTCTTGAAATTCAAATGCGGAATATTTTAAAGACCCATTACAATTATTTTTGTAAAAATGAGAGGTCTTTTTAATTGTACCAAAACTTACAGCCCAAGCTGCAGCTAGATGACCTTGGTATTGGGTAATTTTATTACCATAAAATTCAGCCGTACCAGTGAAAAGAAAAATCCGATTATCATTGGTCAATCCCAAATTAATTCTTGCAAGGGTATTATTAAATACCAAGGCATTGTCAATGGCTGGAAAATAAAAAGCTGATCCGGGATTAGCGTCAGTAATGGTACAGGAAGATATTTCAAAATTTCTAACCAAATCTGTTACAGTATTATTGTCAACAGCACCACCAATACTGGAACTACCACAATTGATAAAACTGCACTTTCTAAAAGCAATATTTTTAAATGGCACAGTTGCATCTGTACCATCCCAAATAGTTCCTCCAGAAGTGAATATCCCTTCTGCATTATTTTTAAACACATGCCCAGTTACAACCAAGCCGTCTATCTTATTAGACAAATAGAGCTGTCTGTAACCGCAGTTCTGTGTGGTACCTCCTTTAATAGTTACATTCTTTAAATTTTCTAATTGAAGTACATTGTAAAATCCTGGCTGGGTTTGATTGATCCCGTCTAATATTACACCGGTTAATTGAATGGTAACATTAGATAGGTTTTTAATGGTAATACCACCGCCTTTATTATAAGTGCCCGGCCTTACTACAATAGTTGTTCCGCTAGCATAATTAGCAGAAATAGTTAAATTGGAACTACCATCACCAACATACACTGTTCTGGTTCTGATTGCTGTTGATTCACGGACAATATTGTCAGTTGTAGGTTCTTCAACGGGGGATTCAATGGTTTTTTGACAAGCTGCCAATAGGATAAAGGGCAGTAACAATAGGATAGACTTTTTCATAACTCCTTGTTTTAACAAATGAATAATAGGACTGGCTAGCAGTCCAATTCAGGATAAAAGACAAAGGGGTTACGCACTGTTCATTACTGAACACGGTTGAATAAAGGACTTATAAATGTCCTGTCTGTTGACCTAGTTAAAATTTGGGGAGTTACAAAACGCGCAACCTAGAAGCGGTTACAGATTCAAATATAATCAACTTGAAAACATCTTGCTTCAAGATGGATAAAAAGAAATCGTCAAGTTTTTAAAGAAAGACTATTGTTGATAGGTATTACCACTTACAACAGATGGCTTTGCCAAATTCCAAAACACCCCAGGAGCAGGTGGAGCATAAAAATTTCTACCAATATTATCTTTTACAGAAACCTTTCCGCCCATGATGCCATATTCATAGTTATCAATAAAATTAGCGTCAAACCCTGTATGGTTTTGGGTATTTAAATTAGTACAAGTATTGCCTACCACTTCTAAATCACCATAAGTGGTCTTGCCTGGAATTTTATAAATGGCAAATTCTTGAAATTCAAAGGCAGAATATTTAAGAGACCCATTGCAAGTATTTTTATAAAAATGCGAGGTCTTGGGTTTTGTTCCAAAACTTACTGACCACAATCCTGCAACATGCCCTTGATAAATATTGGCCGTGTTATTATAAAATTCAGCAGTGCCAATAAAAAGAAAAATTCTGTTATCATTGGTCAAGGCCATGTTTACACTATCAATAGTATTATTGAATACCATGGCACTATCTACCGCTGGAAAATACATAGCAGTTCCTGGATTACCACCCCTCCATTTACAACCTGAAATTTCAAAATTCTTAACTAAGTCTGTAACAGTACCCGTGTTTTGATCCATGGAGGTACCGATAATAGAATTGCCACAGTTGATAAAATTACAATTGCGAATTGCAAAATTTTGAAGACCTACTGTAGCATCTGTGCCATCCCATTTAATACCCGCATTGAAGAAGACGCCCTCATTGTTATTAATAAAATTATGACTAGAGAAAATGACATTCTTGCATTGTCCACTAATGTACATCATGCGATAGCCATTATTTTGGGTAGTTCCCCCTACCACCAATACATTGTTCAGTTTATTAAGGGATAACACATTGTAAAATCCGTCCTTGGTTTGGCTCAACCCGTCTAAGATCACACCCGTTAATTGCACCGTTACATTATTCAATTGTTCTAAAGTAATCCCCCCACCTTTATTATAAGTACCCGGCCTAACAATGATTAAAGTACCAGGTTTATAATTTCCAGAAATAGTCAAGTTTGAATTTCCGTCTCCAACATATACCGTATCGGTGATGGGTGGCGCTACTATTGGGGTGTTCACAACAGGAGAACTTGCTGCGGGTTCACCAGATCTTGAACAGGCAGAAATAAGCAGTGTAATAGCTAATATTAAATTGAAATTCATCAGAATTAGGGAGTTGATGACGCAAATATTTGATAAACCAACCATTCAATTTGTAGGAAAAGCTTGATTCTTTACATAGCAATTCCTACCATCATGGCTGATTGGCAATCCCATCATTAACGAGATTAAAAAGGAATTATTATCCCTTAATGATAAAATGACCTAGTTTCTGCAAAAACCATCTGAAAATCAGCACTATATTTATTCTATCAATTTGGCTTATGAAAAAATTATGTTCTTGTCTAATCATGACTTTTTGTTTGTTGCTAATTCAAACTTCCAACCAGGCACAATATAGTCCTGCAAAACAATATGCGTCTGATCCCCAACAATGGGATAGCAGTACCAAAAAATATCAATCTTATCATTTACCATCGCCTCCGGCTGGGGCACCCAATATTGTCTTAGTCATGTTAGACGATGTAGGTTTTAGTACAGCAGGCGTATTTGGAGGATTGGCAGAAACACCTGTCATGGACCAATTAGCCAAGGGTGGACTTAGGTATACCAATTTTCATACTACAGGTTTATGCGCACCGTCAAGGGCGGCATTACTTACGGGTAGAAACCATCACTCCGTGAACATGGGTCATTTTACAGAAACTGCTTTTGACGCACAGGGCTATGATGGCCTTTTGCCTTTTGAAAAAGCTACCATGGCAGAAGTGCTCCGTGAAAATGGATACAATAGTTATTTATTGGGTAAGTGGCATTTAACACCCATGTCTGATCGTAGTGCTGCCGGGCCTTTTAATAGATGGCCTACTGGTAGAGGTTTTGACAGGTTCTTTGGCTTTTTAGAATCGGCAACAGACCAATACTATCCCGTACTCTGGGAAGGAATTACCAGGGCTCCTATTGATACGGCTAATCACAAACATTTAAATAACGTATTGGCAGAAAAAGCCATTCATTATTTGCAGCAACAACAAAAAGCGGCACCTGGAAAACCATTTTTCTTATACCTAGCTCCTGGCACGGTTCACTCACCCATGCAAGTAGACAAGGAGTGGATTGACAAATACAAAGGCAAGTTTGATATGGGTTGGGATCAGTATAGAGAAATGGTATTGGCTAGACAAAAACAGTTAGGTGTTGTACCCGAATATGTAGCACTTCCCAAAAGAAATGACAGGATTCCTGCTTGGTCTAGTTTAACAAAGGAAGAACAGCAAATCTATGCTAGGGCTATGGAAGCGCACGCAGGGTTTCTGTCACAAGCCGATGCAGAAATGGGTAGAGTGATTCAATACATTCAATCCATGGGTCAATTAGACAATACCATTGTATTAGTGATTGTAGGTGACAATGGTGCTACCAAGTTTACGGCCGATATTCCAGGGGTTCCTGAAGGCATGGAAAAAGCATCAAGATCAGAAAAGATTCAAGCAGCCTATAAAAATATTGACAAGATTGGACGAATGGATTTTAAAGGAGACATCCCCCTAGGGTGGACACAGGCCAGCAATGCTCCTTTTAAACAATGGAAGGGAGATGCTAACTCAGAGGGGGGAACCCATAATCCCTTGATTGTATACGCCCCAAAATACATACAGGAAAAGGGTGGTATTAGAACCCAATTCACACATTTGGTAGATATCTGGCCAACATTGTTAGAACTCACTAAGGCCAAGGTTCCAGCTAAAATCAATGGCTACCCTCAAGCACCTATTGAAGGAACCAGTTTTGCCTATTCCTTAAACAACGCAAAAGCCAAGAGCCAACATCGGGTACAATATTTTGAAACCGGAGCGTCTAGGGCTATTTATGTAGATGGTTGGAAGGCGGCGGCTTATCATCCATCAGGTACTTCCTATAAAACTGATGTTTGGGAACTATTTAATATGGAAAATGATTTTAATGAAATGCATGATCTGTCAAAAAAATATCCAGAAAAATTAAAGGCCCTAAGGGCGATATTTGAAATTGAAGCCAAGAAAAACCATGTATACCCTTTGCATGATTCTTGGTTTCCCGCAGACCCTTATTTGCAGATCAGTGATAGTAGGGCTAAGGAAGCTAGGCAATAAATGTATTGATAGGAAAATTAAAATCAATTGTTCGCATAGTTTCCATCCTCCCTTATTTGGTATCTCTTTTAAACTCAGATTTGATTAAACGCAATAAGAGCGGGAAAGCCGGTTCAGACATTCCGCCATGGTCAAAACCATCTAGTTCATAGAGACTGGTTTTTTTATGCCCAACCAATTGCATCATTCTTTTTAAATAAGCATTCTCTTCATACCGGCCATACAATTCTAGTTCTCTATCTCCAGTTATCAGCATCATGGGAGGTGCATCTGCTCTAACAAAAAAGAGTGGCGCGTATTTGTCAATAGTTGGTTGTAAAGCACCCATGCCCTGTGCTTTGCGATAGGTAAAATGTGAGATAGCTTGCCCACTAAAAGGAATCAGTGCTGCAATTCTATTGGCGTCAATTTGATATTTGGCCAAGTACGATTTATCTAATGTAACCATCATACCTAAATAGCCCCCAGCAGAATGACCTGTAAGGATTAGTTTATCTGGGTCTCCGCCGTATTCTCCAATATGCTGAAAAATCCAGGCCATAGCAGCTGCAGCGTCTTCAATAATAGCCGGAACAGTTGCCTTTGGCGATAAACGATACCCCACACCAATTACAGCATAACCCTTTTCCATCAAGGCTTTTGGAATTTGTTTACTTCCGCCAGTTAATCCCCCACCATGAAACCACACAATGGTAGCAAAGTTTTTTTGTCCCTTGGGATAGTACAAATCCAATTTGCATTGCGATGCTAAATATGCATCTTTCTGTTCTATTGCATCAGGATAATAGTGTAGGTTTTGTTCTAACTGATAATTGGTTTGTGCGTTTAAGTGTAGCACATAAAAAAAGCAACTCATAAGAAGAAGTTGCTTTATATATTGTCTTTGCTTCATTTTTATCATTGAGCTATGAAGCTACTAATTATTTTAACTGATATACCCTGACCCAGTCAACTTCATATTTATTGTTGTACACTGATTGATTAGGGTTTCCGCCATTCTTACCCCCCAAGGCCAAATTAATCAGCATGTAATGGGGTTGCTTAAAGGGTTCAAAACCACTACCATCTTTGTTTTGCAAAGCTGAAACTGGTACTTTATTCAAGAGCTGGTTATCACAGTATAGGGCAATCTGTTTTTCTGTCCAATCCATGCGCCACACATGGAACTTAGATGCCCAAGCTTGTCCACCCAATGAATCAGTTGAAAAGGTTTTGCTAAACCACTCAGGTTTTCCGTCTTTTCCACCACAAGCAATATTGGCCAATAACATGCCGCTATAATATTCCATGATGTCTATTTCTCCATTATAGGGCCAGTTTTGTCCAACACCTAGTGTCCACCATGCAGGCCATAAACCAGCGTCTATATTTACTTTGGCGCGCAATTCAAAACGGCCATATTGCCAAGACTGTTTGTTCTTGGAAACAAGACTAGCAGAACTATAACGGATGGTTCTACGCTGTTTATTCCACTCGCGTGAATTTTCATCAAACAGAGGATTATCCCTTTCTTCCTTTCTGATTTCTATGACCAATAAACCGTCTTCACAATAAGCATTTTCTGGTTGGTACCATTGTAACTCTTGATTACGCACAAAACCATGCTCATAACCCCAATTGGTACTATCTGGTCTTCCATCTTTGTTAAACTCATCCGACCAAACCAATTGATAGCCGTCATTTCCTTCTTTACTAGCGTAGCTCAAGGCTGTAGGATCCCCCAATAAAAATTCAAGTGGTAATTGTACTCTTTTTGCCCAAGCGGTTTCAGAATGATCCTCACCGGGAAATACTTTTGACAAGAAATTACTGGGTCCATAACCCTTTGCCAAGATAATTTCATTAGCCTTTTTCTGAAGTTCTGGATACATGGCGTCTAGGGTAGTGGTACCATGATCAAAGTAAAGCAAGTGCGTTTTGGGGTCAGGCAAATGTGTCTTTAAATAATTAAAAAACGCATCAGGAATGGGGTTGTTATTTATAGAAAAAGTGCCGGGCCAATGTGTAGACAAGCAAGCCGCCCCTCCAAATACAAGCGGGTATTCGCAAATGGCATACATAGAAATTAACCCCCCCATGCTACTACCTGCAATAAACGTATTTTGTCTGTCTTTCTTGGTAGCGTAGTGTTTGTCAATAAAGGGCTTTAATTCGGTCACCAAAAACTTTAAGTAATTATCTGAAACCGGTTGAAAAACTTCTTTTGTTCTACCCGAATTTTGCAATTCTTTGACTACTACATTTTGTTGCTCCTTGCTTAGACTGAGATAAGGTTTCTGCGGAAAATAGTCTGGATGCCTTGTTGGTCCACCATTCCAAACACCAACTATAATAAAGTCTTTGACGCTTCCATGCTTCATGAGTTTAGCAGCCGCATCATCTATATCCCAAGCTTTTTTGTTCCAAGTAGTGGTACTATCAAATAGCATTTGCCCATCATGCATATACAAAACCGCATAGGTTTTTTTAGCGGAATAGCCCTCTGGCAGCCATACGTCTACATTACGTGCTGTCACAAACTTTGAGGGAAAACTATCTATCCTATAGACTGTTCCAGATACCGTTTGGGGCAATTGGGCAACGGCGGCTAGTGTAATTAATACAGTACTAAATAAACATAGAATTTTAAAACGCATGGGGCTTACTTTACAATCAAGTAGTAAATGTAACGAAACTATTTACCCAATATTTTCTGATAGCGTTGTAAAGCTTCTAAAAAATAATAATCAGCATAGATTAATGGAACGTCTATTTCTACGTTATGCGCAATACTTCCTACACTATGTTTGAGTAAGAAATTTGCATCTGACCCTTCCGTTGCCCTATAAGTTGGGCTTGCCAATGATTCTAGAATAGCAATAGCTTGTGACTGATACCATTTAGATTTAGGGCCAGCATAATTGGCCAGTTCAAATAAGGCAGAAGCCGTAATAGAAGCCGCTGATGCGTCTCTATAAGGTTGAGGGTGTTTAAAGGCATTTGAATTTTTTCCTGGATGATAGGTGGTATCCCCCATATTGAAATCCCAATAAGGCACTTTGTCCTTGGGTAAGGTTTTGGCATTTAGGTACCAATCGGCCATACCCATGGCGGTTTTTAAAAATCTTGGGTCTTTGGTTTCACGATAAACCATGGTAAAGCCATAAATACCCCAGGCTTGGCCCCTTGACCAAGTTGAATTATCGGCATAGCCTTGTGCTGTTTCCCTACCCACTACTTTTCCAGTTAAAGTATCATAGCAAACCACGTGAAAAGAACTATAGTCTTCCCTGATTTGATTTTTCATGGCTGTTTCCGCGTGTTTAATCGCAATCTCTTTGTACAAGGGATCTCCGGTTTGTTTGCTAGCAAAAAACAATAATTCTAGATTCATCATATTGTCTATGATTACTGGAAATTCGTAGGTTTTATTGCCATGCCAAGAAACAAATTTGTTCCATGACTTAATGCTACCCGCTGTTTTATTAAATCTGGTGCAAAGGGATTTGGCTGATTGAATTAGAATATCTCGGTAGGCCTTGTTGCCTGTAAGGCGATAGGCATTACCATAACTGCAATACATCATGAATCCTAGGTCATGGTGTTGGGTAAAATATTGCAAGGGCTCTAAACGATGGGTCCACTCAACTGCTTTTGCCTCCAATGCTTTGTCTTGCAATGACTCGGCTGCAAACCACAAACTACCTGGAAAGAATCCTGTGGTCCAGTCATATAAATTGGTGGATTTTAATTGACCATTGGCGTCAATTGTTTTAGGAAAAATGCTGGGGCTCTTGTCAGCGTCTACCAACATATTTTTCAATTGCACGGAAGCGAATCTTAAATTCTCCTTTACAAATGGTTTTCCATCTCTTAGGGGTAGGAAGGAGCAGAATGCCATACAGCAGATGACAACAATGGAATTTTTCATACCAGCAATATAAAATTTCAATACTAATAATTCAAATAAACTAGATGGTATCAATTTGCGTAAGAGGCAATCTAATAATAAACTCTGTCCACATGCCATGTTCACTATACACTTGAATATTGCCTCCCATAAATTCCAATTGTGTTTTTACCATGAACAAACCAATTCCTCTTCCCTCTATATTCAAATTTAGTTTTTTATACAAACGGAAAAGGTGTTCATTATGTTTGGTTAAATCAATACCAATACCCTCGTCTCTAACATGAATAAGACATTCATCAAAGTCCTGTTCCGTCCAGACTAGAATTTTTGGAATCTGTCCAGGTTTGGCAAATTTTAGACCATTTAATAAAAGATGATAAAAAATATTTTCAAGGTAGGTTTGAATATTAAAAATATGATTGATTTTAGAAAAATCTGTTTCAATGAAGGCATCTTTTTCTGTGATCAAGTTATCTAGTGTTTTCTTGACTTTTTCAAAAACAGTATTCAAGTCAATGGTTTCCTTAGATTCAACACTAAATTTTCTAATTTGTAAAATCTCAGTTACATCTTTAATCACCTGATCCATGGAATCTGCAGATTTTGAAATACCATTCATAACCAATTCCTCTTCAGATTTGATCAGTCCTCCTCTAACGGCAGCAATCAAACCCAATATATTGGTTAAAGGACCTCTAATATTGTGAGAGAGCATATAGGAGAATTGTTCCAGGTCTTTATTTCTTTGCAAAAGATCAACCGTCATTCTTTGTTGCTCCTCTTCTAACCTTTTCCGCTCGGTGATATTTTCTTTAACTGCTACATAATTAGTTACTTCTCCGTTTTGATTTAGGATGGGAGAAATCACTGCATATTCCCAATACAGTTCTCCATTCTTCTTTTTATTGCAAAACTCTCCATGCCATGGCTTTTTGTCTAAAAGTGTTTGCCAAAGTTGCAAGTATTCAAACTCAGAAGTTCTACCCGTTTTCAGGATCCGCGGATTTTGCCCTAAGGCTTCTTCCACATTATAACCAGTTAGGTTACAGAATGCGGGGTTTACATATTCTATTTTCCCTTCTAGATCGGAGATGACCACTGAAGCAGAACTTTGCTCAATGGCTTGTGAAAGTTTTAATAACTGTAATTCTGTTATTTTCCTTTGACCATCATTATAGAATGTTTGTAAAGCAAAGCTGATATTTTCAGTAACATTTAAGAGCAGGCCAATTTGTTCATTGGTAAAATAATTAGCTGTAGCCGCATACATGGTAAGTAAGGTAACCACTTTCCCATTTGTTTTAATGGGCAAAGCAATGGAAGATTTAAATCCCCTAGACAAAGCTTCCGCTCGCCAGATTTCCATGGAAGGATCATGCTCTATATCATTACAATAATAATGGATGCCATCACGGATAGCTTTACCAGATGGCCCTCTACCCGTTGGTGTATCTGTAGTAGTGATATTTTTAATGGCTGTTAAATATCCGGATCCTTGACCTGCCCACAAAAGCGGTTTAACCACTTTTGATACCTCATCTGGAATACCAATCCAAGTAAAAAGAATGTCTTTGTTGCTTACAGAAAGTTCACATATTTGAGAGAATAAATCGTCAGCTCTTTTAGCATGAAGAATAATTTCATTAGCCTTACTAATGAACTCATACATCTGCCTTGATTTTTGTAATGCTAATTCATCTAATTTATTCTTATTAATATTTCTAATAATCATGGAAACGCCATTATCTGCATAATAGATACTGGCGTCATACCATTTACCATTTTGAGGGTGAATAAATTCCAGATTTGACTTGCCAACAACAGGTCTACCCTCTTTCAAAAGATTTGTCAAAGATTCACCAGCCAATTTAAAAAGAAACTGATTGATAGGTTTTTCTATTAAATCATTTGCATCAAGGCCAAATACATCATCCAATCTGCCATTAGCATATACAATATTCAACTGACTATCTGTACCAAGATGAACCTGCTTTATTCTCTCAAATACATCAGAAATTATTTGAGTTTGATTATTTACCTGACCTTCTAATAATTCATTGCTTTGCTTAAGCGATTCGGCCATTAAATGTTCCTGTTCCTGTAACCGCTTAATAGCATCGGTATTATTATTAATGATGTTTATGTATGACTTATTTTCTTCTAATAAATTGTCTTTTTGGGTAATTTGCTGTAATAGCCACCACATACTAAAACCAAAGAAACAAATAGTCAAAATAGCAATAAAAATCAAAACCCTGTTGGCATCAACTATTTGTTGTTGGTGTAGATTTTGAAGGATTAAGAGTTGGTCTTGTTGACTTTTAAAAAAACTATTGTACTTGGTAAAAAAATTATTGACCAAAGAGCTATCCTTTGCAGAAATAAGCAATTGAATGGCGCTATCCGGTCTGTTGTTGGCGCTTAGAAAAATAACTTTTTTTGAAATAGACTCTTTTAATTTCAATAGAGAATCCAGGTCTTCAACGTCTGCACAATTCAAATACTGGCTACCACAGTTTTTTTTCAACATTGTTACAGCATCAAAGGCTGTGTTGTAATTTTTTACAATTTCTTGAATAGTGGCTACTTTTTTTTGAATAACGTATGGCCGTTGATTTCTTTCAATTTGGGTAATGGATGAATTGAGTTTGTCTAAACAAGCAAGATTGTTTAAGACCATTCTTTCATTGCGGGCATAATTCAAATTCCCTTTCAGGTCAAAACTCAACCATGCATAAAATCCAATGAATATTCCCAGCATTATGATGAATGCCAAAAAGACAAGCGATTTAGGGGACGCTTTTAGCATAGTAAAACATTCGATGCTTTACAATCTACTAAAAATTATTGATTTTTGCAATAGGTAAATCAGAAAAATACTAGTTGCAAAACGAAAATGCTACACCAATAAGTACTATAAAGACTTGATGCGTATATTCCTAAACTTCACAACATCGCCATGACCCAAGAAACCAATATGACCAATAGGTCTTAAAAGACCTGGATGTACTTTGTGATCCATAGTTCCATTCTTAGAAGCTTCTGCAATATCTCCTTCTAAAATTACTACGCCATTCACTGTTACTTTTATAGCAGTACCATTGATGCTAATTTCTTCTGTATTCCATTGACCCGTTGCTTTTAAATAACCACGTTTGGCAGGAATCACGCCATAGACTGAGCCATGGTATTGGTATTTTTCCAAAGCCTTGTATTTGTCTGCCTCATTATCCAAAACTTGAATTTCCATACCTACATAAGCCGCATCACCTTCTAGTGGAGCACGAATGCCAATCCCATTATTAGCGCCAGGGGTGAGCAAGAATTCAAAGCGATACACAAAATTGCCAAACTCATCCTTGGTATACAAATTACCTCCTTTGATTTCTGGGTGTACTACTAAGGCTCCGTCTTCTACCAAGTAGCCAGCGGTATTACCGGTCCACTGATTGGTATTGGTTCCATCAAACAAAACTTTAAAGCCCGCTTGTTTTTCAGCAGCAGTAATTACGCCAATGGCGATATTGCCTGCGGGTTTTACCAAATCAGCTTCAATCAATTTTCTAGAAAGAATGGAACTATCAACTCCATTTAAAAATGGAAATGCGTTTTCCAAACTGCTACTCACTTTGGCTCCGCGAATGTTGTTATTACCCAATGCTAATCTGGCCAAAGCATTGGCTGCGTCTCCACGCAAATCATGATCCGCTAAGAATTGACTAATGTATTGATAGCTTGCTGCGTCATTGATTCTAGAAGCAGCATTGAGGATATTTCTTTTGGTTGGCAAATCCGAAGTAGCTGCCATAGCTTGTTGCAATTGTGCAAGACTGCTTTTCTCATAAGCATTTACAACAGGTAATGATGCAAGTGCATTAACAGGTTGATGGTTCAGTGCAGATTCCAATTGTTCTTTAATAGGACTACTAGCCGTTGCCAATGCTTTTTTCAAAGCTGCAGTAGCTACATCTGAATGAATCCCCACCAATGACCTAGCAGCCACACCCGCATATTCATTGTCTTGCAAATAAGTCTCTAAAGCCTTAATGCCCGCGTCATCTCCCAGCAAACCCAGACGCTGAATTAAAAAGTCTTTGGCATAGAAACCTTTTACTTGAGTCAATCCTGCAGACAAATTCATGGCAGTTTTTTTACGTAAGTCAGCATTTAGACTAGCCGCATTTACATAAGCATGCAGGGCATAACTGGGTTTCAATTTTAAAGAGTCAGTATCAAGCATCACAAAAAAATCCTTCCACTGGGCGGGTTTCCACTGTTGCATGGTTTGCAAAGCTGGGGCAGCATCGGCCACACGCTGAAAAGGAAATACATCAATGGTTTGAGTAACGGTTTGCTTTTGCGCCTGAACTAGCAAGCAGCAAAATAAGAGGGGAGCTATTAATAATGTACGCATAGAATTCAGTTGATAATTAGAGGGTCCAAGGATAACGCATGGCAGGATTGATCATACTATTGGCTTCGGCATCATTGATAAATTCCTGCTTTACCGGATCAAATTCAAGGGTTCTTCCTAATTGCAAGGCAATCTTACCCATATTGATTATGGTGCAAGAACGGAAGCCATTTGATTCATTAAGGGCAAAGGGTTTGCGGTATTTCACCGATTCCAAAAAGTCCGTTACTTGTGGTGTAGGATCAGGCAGCAAAGCCAGTTTTTCTTTGAGGTTGGGAATGGTAGATTTAAAACCATTAAAGAGTTTTCCATTAGGTCCTTCTATATAAGCAGTGTTTGGATCCTTTGCTTCACCGTCTAGGATAATCTTACAACCATCGGCATAAGTGAAGGTGATTTTTCTAAAAGTACCACAAGCATCGGGGTGTTGCTGTTCCGCATCCACTTCTACTTTTACAGGACTGGTATCATCCTTGCCCAAAAAGTATTGAATGGGGTCAATATAATGCTGACCCATATCGCCCAAGCCACCACCGTCATAATCCCAATAACCGCGGAAGGTTCCGTGAACACGGTGTGCGTTATAAGGCTTGTAGGGAGCGGGTCCTAGCCAACGGTCATAATCCAATTCAGCAGGAACTGCCTGCGTTTCTAATTGGGTTTTACCCACCCAATAAAATTTCCAGTCAAAACCCGTGGTCTTACTCACCGTAACCGTAAGCGGCCAACCCAACATACCAGACTCCACCAATTTCTTAATGGGTTTAACGGTAGTATTCATCCCGTAAAAATTGTCTTCAAAACGGAACCAAGTATTCAAACGAAACATGTTCCCGTATTGGCGAATGGCTTCTACCACGCGCTTACCTTCACCAATGGTGCGGGTCATGGGTTTCTCACACCAAATATCTTTACCCGCTTTGGCCGCGTCAATAGCCATGATCCCATGCCAGTGCGGAGGTGTAGCAATATGCACAATATCTACTTCAGGAAGCGCAATTAATTCTCTGTGGTCATGGAAGGTCTTGATATTCCCACCCACCATTTGAGCGGCTTGGAGCAAGTGTTTGCTGTCAACATCACAAACGGCCACCACCCTAGTGCCAGCGTAAGGTATATGTCCCCGGCCCATACCACCTACCCCAATAATCCCCTTGGTAATTTGGTCACTAGGCGGAATAAAACCACGCCCTAATACGTGACGCGGAACAATACTAATGCCTGCGGCGATGGCTGCTGCATTGCGCAGAAACTTTCTTCTGCTGTTGCTTTTGTTGCTGTTAGAATCTTGCATGATGGTAAACGTTGCGTTTGAATCAATTCAAAAGGTCCTGTCTTTATAGTAGTACAAAATAGCAAAAATTCTGCTTGTTGCATTGAAAACTATTAGCCAAAATGCTAGTATCTTGTCAGAACCATTCTTGAAGCATGCATATGAGAAAATACCCATTCACCATCCTATTGATTTGCTTATTACAAGTACTAACTGCCAAAGCAGAAGATGGTTATAGATTATGGTTACGCTATGATAAAATCAGTAACCCTTTTCTATTGAACCATTATCAAAAAATGATGCAACATCTTTGGGTAGACGGGAATAGTCCCATACTACAATCGGCCCAAAAGGAATTGACCATGGGTCTGGGTGGCTTGCTTGGAAAACCCATGAACCAAGTAAACAGTATTCAAAACAATTCTGTGATTGTTGGCTCAGTAGAATCATCCAAATTTATTGCCAATTTACAGCTATCAGAAATGCCCCGATTGGGCAAAGAAGGATACCTGATAGTAAGCTTAACAATAGAAGGAAAACCCTGTTTAGTGGTGGCAGCTAAAACAGATGTGGGAGCACTCTATGGCAGTTTTAAACTATTACAAGAATTACAAACCCATCAATATTTTGGCAAGTTGGTCATGGTGAGTAACCCCGCTATGCAACTACGCATGTTGGATCACTGGGATAACCTGAACCGCACGGTAGAAAGGGGTTACGCGGGTTTTAGCATTTTCAAATGGCATCTCTTGCCCGGTTATATAGACCAGCGTTATATTGATTATGCTAGGGCCAATGCCTCTATAGGAATTAATGGAACAGTGGTAAATAATGTAAATGCCAATTCACTCATGTTGAGCAAAGACTATTTGATCAAAGTGGCGGCACTGGCCGATGTGTTTAGAAAATATGGGATCAAAACCTATCTCTCTGTTAAGTTTAGTTCACCCATTGAATTGGGTAAATTAAAAACGGCAGATCCCCTAGACCCTGCAGTAATTGCTTGGTGGAAACAAAAGGCGGATGAAGTATACAAATACATACCAGACTTTGGAGGCTTTGTTGTCAAAGCCAATTCAGAAGGACAACCAGGACCACAGAATTACGGGCGCACGCATGCAGACGGCGCCAATATGCTGGGCGATGCTTTAGCAGCACATGGTGGAATTGTGATTTGGAGAGCATTTGTTTATAGCAATGAAACACCGGTTGATAGAACAAAACAAGCATATTTAGAATTCAAACCATTTGACGGACAATTCAAGCCTAATGTAATTGTACAAGTAAAAAATGGTCCCTTGGATTTTCAACCAAGAGAACCCTTTCATCCACTCTTTGGTGGCATGCCCAAAACGCCTTTGATGATGGAGTTTCAGCTAACACAGGAATACTTGGGGCAAGCCACGCACTTAGTATATGAAGCGCCATTGATGACTGAAGTATTGAATGCAGATACTTATGCCAATGGAGCGGGATCAACCGTTGCCAAAGTGGTCAATGGATCTTTGGGAAAATTTGACTTGAATGGCATGGCGGGTGTGGCCAATATTGGAGACGATAGAAACTGGACAGGCCATCCCTTTGCGCAGGCCAATTGGTATGCGTATGGAAGACTGGCTTGGAATCCCTCACAGAATACTGATAGGATTGCAGAAGATTGGATTAAAATGAGTTGGAATACTGATTCCCAATTTGTGGCAAAGACCAAACAGATCATGATGGATTCAAGAAAGGTCTTGGTACAATATATGACCCCATTGGGACTGCACCATATTATGGGAGACGGACACCATTATGGACCATCACCATGGTCAGACCGTTTGGGCCGGGCCGATTGGAATCCTGTCTATTACCATCGCGCGGACAGCGCTGGCATTGGCTTTGAGAGAAGCAGCAAGGGTAGCAATGCACTGGAACAGTACGCCCCAGAAATTAGAAAACTCTATGAAGACTCCAAGACCTGCCCAGAACAATATTTATTGTGGTTTCATCATGTAGCATGGAATTTTAAAATGAAATCGGGCAAGACTTTGTGGGAAGAACTTTGTGCCAACTATTATGCGGGTGTAGAAGCCGTTAGGCAAACACAGAAAATTTGGGCTGCACAAAAATCTTTGGTAGACGAGGAAAGATTTGAACAAGTGCGACAATTATTGTTGGTGCAAGAACAGGAAGCCATTTGGTGGCGCAATGCCTGTTTGCTCTATTTTGGGACCTTCTCCAAAATGCCAATCCCGGCAGGATACGAACAACCAGACCATGATTTAAAATATTATCAATCACTCAGATTCCCATTTGCACCAGGCAATGGGGGAAGTAATTAGATGGCTGAAACCATTCGATAAATATTTCTGCGTAATTTGGTAACTACTAAACTACGCTTATGAAATACGGCTTTGGCTTTTTGGCATGTTGCATACTATTGGTGTCTACACAAGCACAACAAACGCAGAAACCACCACTGCATGGTAAACACTGGATGGCTATCACGGGTAAACCACTTGCTGCCACGGCTGGTTCTCAGATTTTTCAACAAGGAGGTAATGCGGTTGACGCTGCTTGCGCCATGCTTGGCGCCACTTGCACCATGTGGGATGTATTGAGTTGGGGCGGAGAAACACAGGCCCTGATTTATAATCCCAAGACCAAGAAAGTCATTGCCATTAATGCTATGGGTGTAGCACCCACTGGAGCTACTGTTGAATTTTTCAAAAGTAAGGGATATGCTTTCCCACCAGAATATGGGCCATTAGCTGCCACCACACCAGGCACCGTTGGCGGACTCTGTTATATGCTGAGTGAGTTTGGTACCATGAGTTTGAAACAGGTATTGCAACCCGCCATGCAATTGGCATCTGGTTATCCCATTGATGCACAAACCGCCAATAGTATGGAGCGTGGTAAAGCAATGATTAAAACTTGGCCCTATTCCAAAGCCATATTTCTAACACACCCCGGTGAAAAAAGAGAAGCCCCAGAAGCGGGAGAAATTTTTGTACAAAAAGATTTGCTAGCAACCCTAAACAAATTGGTTGAAGCAGAAACTGCTGCACTTAAAAATAAAAAGAGCCGCAAAGAAGCCATCATGGCGGCTTTTGACCGTTTTTACAAAGGCGATATTGCCAAGGAGTTTGTACGCGGTGCACAGGAACAAGGGGGTCTGATTACACTAGAAGACTTGGCCAAATGGAAGCCCCGCGTAGAAGAACCTTTGCACGTGAATTACAAAGGCATTGAAGTATACAAACTGGCTCAGTGGACCCAAGGACCCATGCTCTTGCAGAGTTTGAATATGCTAGAAAATATAGACCTCAAGTCTATGGGCTATAATAGCACACGTTATATTCATACCCTGTATCAGACCATGAACATGACTTATGCTGACAGGGATTTTTATTATGGTGATCCCTATTTCCCACCAGCAGAACCCATGCAGGGTTTGTTGAGTAAGGAATACGCTAGACATAGGGCCAGCCAAATAAATCCTGAAAAGAACAATGCATTTGCTGCACCGGGAGATCCTTATCCTTATGAAGGCAAGACCAATCCGTATTTAAGTTTATTGCAAAAAAGGGCTGCGCTAACTGATACCAGTTTACAACAAGGATCTGCCATACCCAAACATGATCAAACAAACTTGCAACAAAATAACGCATCTGATTTGGCCATGCTTTCACTTACATCTTCTTATCCTTTTGCTAATGCAGAAGAAGCCTATCAAGACAGGTTATTGCGTGGTACCACAACGGTAGAAGCAGCAGATACATCGGGTTGGGTGGTTTCTATTACCCCTAGCGGGGGATGGCTGCCAGCAACAGTAGCCGGAAGAACAGG
>Ga0075152_10000784_pt1 | contig 23188 bp, 25 predicted proteins | sample JI61114C2DNA_FD_70964 | JGI IMG/M metagenome (GOLD analysis project Ga0075152, IMG submission 70964) | Wastewater effluent complex algal communities from Wisconsin, to seasonally profile nutrient transformation and Carbon sequestration -... | ecosystem: Engineered > WWTP > Effluent > Algae...
CGACCGGGTTATCCGTGTCTATCTCTGCGGCCAGCGGATGGAGTCGGGGAGACACAGGCCTTAATGGCTGGCTGTGGGCCGCGTTGGGCGTGCTGGCCACTTTCTCAGCACACCTGCTGCCCGCGGCAGCCCGGCTGGGAAATTGGCGGATCAAGGCATTGACCTGGATCCTCTGGATTTGCTGCTTCACTTTCGCGGCCATCACCCATGCCTCCTACTATCTCGGCTCCCAGACCGCCCGCGGTGAGCAGCGGGCGGCGACAGTCGCATCGCCATCGAAGGAAGGCAGGCGTCCGCTGTCGAAGGTGATGATGGAGAAGGGGGAGATCGACGCCCGAATCACGGCCTTGACGCGCGCGACATGCGCACCTGAGTGCACAGCAATGATGCGTAAGCGTGCGCAGCTGCGCTCCCAAAGCATGGCTCTTGAACAAGAAGAGGTGGAGCTTCGCCGCCTGGCGGCTGACGACGAGGTCGCCCGGCTCGCGGCAGCGCAAGCCAAAAACGACCCGGCGGTATGGGCGGCAGCTAGCATGCTCGGCATTCAGCCGGCTCGCCTCCACCATGGCCTCGCCGCGCTGGCCGGGATCTTGGTCGATGGCACGGCTTGCATTTCTTGGACGCTGCTACTGCTGATGCGGCCAGTCCGAAGTCAGACCGCAACTGAAGGGGCGGCCGTCCCTGAGGAAGTAACAAGTGCGTATACCGCCATGCCAGTGAGTCACCGAACCGTGGATGCCGGCGTAACCGAGAGTCACGCAGCGTGCGATTCTCAAGTTCTGACCGATCAGTTGACGAGGGTTCGTGCAGCGATCGAAGCAGGAACGTTGCGCATGACTGTCCGGGCGATCCGCGCCCACCTTGAATGTGGCCAAGACAGCGCGATGGCGGTCTACCGTCGTCTCGACGGCGGCCGTACCCGCAGGAACGCCGCCTAGGAGTATGGCGAGCCGGCTAGGCATTCGGCCGGCTTGCTACTCCCACAAGTAACGGACCACAAGAGCCGGCTCTTGTTCCTGGACTTGGCTCCAGACGCGTTTCGGTCCGAGATGCTTGCCGGGGACGGCTGCGTCACCACGGTCCTTGTGACTGCGATGGTCAACCTGCTGCGAGTGCCCGTGGCGACGGAGATGCTCGTTGACCAGCTCACTGGTCTTCCGGCGCTGCTCCCTCAGCCGCTCGGTTACGGCTCGATATGTAGGGCCCCCGGAGTCTTTCCTCCATCCACCGTTCTTCGGCGCCGCGGGGTTGTACCGCTTGAAGATTTGCTCTACTGGGCGGTCAATCCCGTCGGGTACACGGCCGCAAATCAATGCGTGGAGGTGCGGCTGATCGCCTCCCTCCAAGGCAGCCTTGGGGCAATGTACCGCCCAAGCGACAGGACTTTCGCCGGCCAGCATGAGAGCGAGCTTCCTGGCGAGGGCAGCCTGCTGGTCCGGCTTCAAAACCCGCGGCAGAGCGACTTTCGTGTCGATTGCGCCTCCATTTCGTCGTTCATGACCATCCAAGGTGTCGAAGAACACCTTGGGATCCATGCCTTCCGGCATGTTCTCCGCGCCAGCTGCCAACAGGTCACCTTTCTTCGCGTATTTGCCGCTCCTGTGGTTGTACTTGAGCCTTTCTGCCGTACTACCGGTCTTGACCGGCGTGACATTCATGTGGAAGAAGTTCTTTGAGTCGCTCATTTCTCTCTCGAATAGAAACTGTAAGTGCGCGTCCCCACTACTCCTCTGAGTAGCGCTTGGCTTAGGCAGGCTAGGGGTTGCTCCAAACCAGCGAGAGAGCTGGCCTCTCTAGGGCCAGCGTCACCGGCTCATAGCATTGATGAACAGGTAAAAAATAACTATCAGCGGCGTCAGCGATCGGACGTTGGTAGTCCGGGCACTGCCGTATGAAGGACTCATCGCTCCGATCCGTCGACGTAGTAACGATGTCAAGGAACGTTCCGGACGGCACAGTGGCGAGCTTGCCTGCGTCTGCTTCGGCGCGAGGTGATGCGCAGTACCTAGACGCGAGCGAGGCGCGCTGCTGAGGCAGTACGAGTAGCATCAGCTCATGAACGATCAGGATCGAATCAGCGTAGAAGCGATCTGCGAGGTGTGGTCCCGGCGCGAGGACGGCGGATTGGACGCCGTGCGGGGCATGATCGCCCGCGGCGACTTCGCTTCGCCCGAGGAAACACAGAGGGCGAGAGAATGGTTGCGAGACGAAGAGCGCCGCCGGCACCAAGAGTGGCTTCGTACCGCAGAGGGCTCCGCGGTTCGTGCCGCCGATGCCGCCGTTCAAGCTGTGGAGGTGGCCCAGCGCGCTGCGGAGGCCGCAGAACGGTCTGCGAAATGGACTCTCTTCGCCGCACTTGCGGCGGCAGCTGGCGCCGTGGCCACCGCGGTGCAAGCGTGGATGGCTGCGACGGCGCCTCCAGTTGCACCAACGACTCCGAGCACCATTGCGACCCCAATCGCGGGTCGCGGAGCTGAGCCGGCGGTGGTCACCTCGTCACCCGCTTCGGGTGCATCAGCCCCCGTTCCAGCAGGCTCCGCAGGCCGCGGCCGCCGGTAGACGGGTGCCCCGCTACACTCCGACCCTGCGACCCCCCCTACTTTCTTCTGAGGAATGACGCCCGTGGAAATCTAACGGGGCCGGTACGTTCGCCTTTCCACACGACCAGTGCAGGCGCTCCGCTGACGTGCGGGATGCGGGCGCTACTTGGACACCTGCAAGGTTCGAGCTGCCTATCCGTGCGATCAGTTCGCGAAGGGGCGAAAGTACCCCTTGATCACATGCAGGTTGCGGACTGCCACTTGGATGTGGTTCTTCTTCTCGAAGCACGCCCTCGGGTACAGCTCGCCGCCTTCCCAGAACGCTCCCCGTACAGTGTCATAGGGAACCTGTCCAATGATCTGCCGGGACGCGTGCAGCGTCTCGATGACGGCGCGGTCAAGATATCTCGCCGCCCGGTCCGCGCCCTTGTTGGCTGGCATCTCCTCGCCAAGGCTCTGTTGCGTCGCCTGGAGAAAGGTGTACGCCACACTCAGCTCCTCCAAAGAGCGCCGATCAAGTAGGTTCAGGCAGAGCCCCAAGTCGATCACGGCGCCAATCACGAACGGCTCTTTGATGGTGCCCTTGGTGAGTCGGGGGTTCCCTACCGCTTCGCGTGCGAACTCGAGAGCACGCTGCGGATCGTTTTCCCAAAAATACACGCCGCTGCCGAGCCAGTCGTATAGGTTATCGCTGGATTTCAGGTGCTGTGCGTGGCCCGCCAGCAGGTCCTCGCCCACGGCCTTGTCGCATCCATGGAACCCCAGCACCATGCCGGGGAGGCGCTGGTAACGCGCGTACGCGTCGCTCATTCCCCTCGGTCAACCACCGAAGTTCTTTTTCAGGTTCCCGGACCTGTTCAGGATGCCCGCCTTTTGGAGAAACTCGCGCGCCTTGTCGGGTGACGAGCTGAGCTCTCGACGCAACTGGTCCACCTGCGGCTTCATCTTGGGGTCCGCGAGCGACACAAACGAACGCTGACGTTCTTGGCGATCGTGGGGGTTGTCGGCCGCATTGGCGCGAGCGGCGCCGGCGCGGTCAGACGCCGTTGCTTTCCTTCGTGTCATCGTGCGGTCTCCAAGTAGTTGCATGGGAGGTAATCCCCCGCTGGCAAACAAGCTAACGGATGAGCCTAGCCGGATTGGAGCTTACCTGATCCGACTTGTCACGGAATTTTCTCGCGGACAGGCCGTTCGTAGCGTAGGCGAGCTTCGCCAAGGTAAGACTTAGCCCCTTTTCCGCGTGCTTGAACCGTGATCGAGCATTCCGAGCGTCAGCGCTGCTTCCTCATGGCTGCTCACCTCTAGCAAGGCGACGTGGTGGGCTTCCGAAAGCCCCCGGTAGAACGTCAGGGTGCGCTCGGCGACCCTGGGGCCCTCTTCGTTGCCTGCTCCAAGAACAGCGGCAACGGGCGCCGTGTTGATTACCAAAGCGGGCGCCGTCAGCATCTCCTCGAACGTCTGCTTCACCGTGATCAACTCCAGGATCTTGGCCTCGGCCTCTCGGCGCATGAAGGGCTCCTGTCTCTCGGTCACCGGAGCGGTTGCGAACTGAACGAAGTTGCGCAGGTGCACGTAGTCGATGGTGAAATCGCCCACCTTGGTACTGACTTGCCGTCCGAAGCGCTTGCGGCGATCATCGTCCGCCGGCGCGAAAGCCACTTGCACTCGCTGCAGGAACTCCCTGGTGGTGACCGTCGCCGAGTTCGGTGTCGAGATCATTTCTTCAATGATGTCCTCGGCAGTCCCGAAAGCTGCGACCGATTGCACCGCGGCGTCCAGCGCCTGCTCCGGTGTAAACCCTCGCACCTGGCGCACCGCGCCAACTGTGAAGTGCCGGAAGAGCGGTTTGCATTGCCGGATGTCGTCACCCGCTGCAAGCCGTTCGGTCATGAAGCGGGCCGTTTCATTCAAGATGCCCAGCGCAGAGTCGCCGCGCTGAGCGCCCAGCATCGCTCGCAAACGACGTGCATTAAGCACGACGTGCGCCGCTGGCGCGAGCAGTGCTGAACTTTCGAGGTCAGGGGCTACCAGGATGATCGCGGCGACGCGCTCACCGCTTCCCGGAAGGGGTTCCCAAAACACCGGGGCGAACTGGGCCCTAACGAGCGGGCGCGCCGCTGCGGGAGGACTCATTGTTCGGACCATAGCGATGGTGTGGGCGGCAGGTTGCCAAGACGGGCATTGATCTTTTCAGCCAGCGCGGGAAGGCGCAGGTGGATGAGACCTAATACTACGCCAACAAGCTGCAGCGTCTCGTTGATCCGAGGGTCAGGGTGTGTCCAGTGGCGCGAGTATTGAGCGAGCGCATGCAACCGCTTGCTGCCGCTATCCACCTTGCGGATCTGTTCGAGGATTCCGTGCTTGTCTCGATGCCGCAGGAGGAGCTGGTGAGCGAGCCGGTTTGCCTTCGCCGTGAAGTCGATCGCGGCCTGGCGCGCGGCAACCAACTCGCTTTTCGCAACGAACGTCGCCGCCGGCGCGAGAGCCTGGTCATGGTCGAACAGCCACCACGACACCCCGTCAAATAGTACGTTCTCGCAGTGCCGGTCCGGGTTTGCAATGAGTTCGTCGAGCACAGCTCCCTGCCTTGCGGTCGGCGTTTCGCACAGCCGCTGCCAGACCAGCTCCTCACCGGCGGGGTTGTCTTCCAAGAGCTCCGCCAGAAGCGCATCCGGCCGCTGGTAGTGGCTTCCCACCAGCAGCACGACTTCACCCGGGTATTTCGGGCGAATTCCCAGCAGCATCGACCTCTCCGCGTACACCAGCCCCGGCAGCGGCACTGGCAGGCGCAGCTCGCGGGCTGCCAGCGCACAAGCAATCTCCACTGCCATCGAGACTTGGGAGGTCAGCGCCTTCACCATCATGGGCAGTGACTGGTTGGGTAATGAGTCATGCACAACGCGAGCGCGCCACACGTCGTTCGAATGATCGCCGTCGCGTTTATCCGCAGTGGCGGCGAGGTAGTACACCGGCGGCGGCAACGACTTGCCGGCTGGCGTTTGGCTCGCCAAGAAGGAGCTCACCAGCGGATCCTCAGGCGGGTGGGCAGCTTAGTCGCCGGGCTCAGCATGCGCGGATTTTGCCCGGCGCCTTGCGTGTTGTCTTCACCTGAGTGGCGGGGAAGGAGTTCAGGCCGCCTACCAACAGCTCGCAATCCTTTGCAGCTATGAAAACGTGGCAGCATTGCGACTGCCCGCGCAAGCCCGACAACCGGCCGGACTCAAAAGCTGCTGTTGCCTTTTTGCAGTTTTCGATCTTCTTTCTGCAGGACTTTCCGCCGTTCCCCAATAGAACCCCTGATCAGCCATGCAACGTAGTCGCGTCTGCCATCTGGGCCAGCACAGCAGCGGCGCAAGCGAGGACCGTTCCACAAGTGGCAAACAGGATCTTGTCGCGCCCGGGAGCCTTGGCCGAGCCCGACAGCTCTTCGCGCCGACGCTCACCAATCAGCAGCATGGCAACCGCGAGGCCGGCCAAGACGAATCCGAGCCAGGTTACGCCTAGCTCTCCCGACTGCATTCCCGATCGCAGCACCAGGATGGCGTTCGCTGCCATTGCCAAAGTGGTGCGCCGCCAGGCGAGCACGGTTCTCTCCGGCTGCAAGCCGGCATCCCTAGTCATGAGAATGCGAGGAAGGCCGCCATGGTCGCCCCGAGGAAGGCGAGACCGAGCGACAACACGGGAATCAGGTACGACCATGGGAGCGGCTGGTCGTTACGCATCGCCTTCTCAACGGCTTTCCAGCGTAGGTAGGCGCCGGCGGCCATGAAAGTCGCAAGCAGGACCAGCAGGACCGACAGGCCCGAAACCAACCAGCGTGGATGCAGCGACTGCAGGAACTGATGGAGGAGGATGCCGCCGGCCAGCACGGCGAGCGCGGTGCGAATCCAAGCCAGGAAGGTCCTTTCATTGGCGAGGGAGAAACGGTAGTCAGGGGTCTTGCCCTGTTCCTGCCAATGCATGATTCAAACGGACATGAGGACAGGCCCCGCCGATTCCAGGGGCACTTTCGCGAGTAGATATTCCGCATAGGAGCGGCCTGAATACGGAATCCTGCGAGCGTGTGGAACAAGGCAAAGGAGCAGCTCATCGAACCTTTCCCCGGGGGGACAAGCGAGTAACGCCTGCCGCTCAGCCTTGGTGAGCGCTTGCCATTCGGAAAGCCGGATCTTCAGCCCCACGGCATCCAGCTTGAAGCGCACGGCGAGCGGCAGCCACTCCAGCGAGCACGCCTTGGGCGGCTCCGTGGAAAGGATATGGACGGGTTCGATCACGAGACGACCTGGTAATAGATGTTCTGCGGATGCCGCGCCTGCGCGAAGAAGAACCAGCGCTCCACCAGCAGGCCGGCGGCCTGCGATGCGAGCGCGAGCAGCCATGCGCCGGCAGAGCCCGTCGCGACGGCCCATGCGAGTGACGCGAGCGGCACGGCGAACACCAGCACCTGGAAGCCGACCTTGGCCATGCGAAACGCCTGCAGCGACGCCCCGTGGAAGAACTCCCGCGTGTTGAACGAGCCGCCGGTGAACCCCATCGACGTCTGCACGACACGCGCGGCCTGTATGCCGGTGGCCGATTGCGGCGTCGAACGCAGCTTGAGCCCCGCGTTGCGGCGCAGCGAGAGGCCGCGGGTGATCCATGCCAGCGCCGTGGCGGCCAGGGCCCACCCGGCCAGAGAGGCGGCAAAGGCCGTCTCGCCCGCGAGCATTGCGAGCGCACCACTCGAGACCGCGCCGGAGGCAAGCCCGAGCGCGAAGTAGTTAACGATGGTCAGCGGGTGTGCCCACTCCTGGATGAAGCGGATGCAGGCATAGATCATCGCGGTGCACACCCAGAGCAGAGCCGCGCCCCCGATGGCCAACACGGCCAGCACCCTGGCCACGTTTCCGTCGACCTGCGCCGTGCCGGCAAGCAGGGCCCACGCGCCGATGAGCACGATGTAGGCTGGAAGCACGATCACTTCACGCGACATCCACGAGGTGCGCCACATCAGGATCGCCCGCCATGCGCGCAGCGGATGCCCGAGATGGAAGAAGGACGCGACCAGCGCCGCGACCAGCATGGCGAGCGACGTCCACAGCATCTGCGCCACCAGTCCTTGTGGCGCGGCCCCAGACAGCGTCGTCACCGCGGCCACGACGGCCATGCCTTGCGCGGCCCCGCCGATGGTGGTGAACAGGATGATGGACCACGCCGGCTTCATGCCTTTGTCACCTTGCGCGGCAGGTAATGGTTGGCCGGCTGCGTTTCCCATTCGGGCATCAGTTGGTAGCCACCCCGCTCGCGGATCGCCTGCGACACCTCCGAGTCCGGGTCCTTCACGTCGCCGAACAGTCGCGCGCCGGTGGGGCAGGCCTTCACGCAGGCGGGCTTGCGGTCCTGCGGCGGCAGCAGCTCGTCGTAGATGCGGTCCACGCACAGCGTGCACTTGGTCATCACCTTGCGCTCTTCGTCGAACTCGCGCGCCCCGTACGGACAGGCCCAGCTGCAGTACTTGCAGCCGATGCACTTGTCGTAGTCCACCAGCACGATGCCGTCTTCCTTGCGCTTGTAGCTCGCGCCCGTCGGGCAGACCGGCACGCACGGCGGGTCTTCGCAGTGCAGGCAGCTCTTGGGGAAGTGGATCGTCTGCGTGTTGGGGAAGGTGTCGGCTTCGAAGGTCTGCACGCGGTTGAAGAACGTGCCCGTGGGCCGCTCACCGTAGGCGTTCAGGTCCGAGAGCGGGCCAGCCGCACCGGAGGTGTTCCATTCCTTGCAGGAGGTGACGCAGGCGTGGCAGCCCACGCAGACGTTCAGGTCGATGACCAGGGCGAGTTGCTTGGCCAGGGTTTCCGGCGCTTCTTGGACTTGGCTCATGGCTTGGAGGGGACGAAATAGGAGACGACCTTGCGCGCGGCGCCGAGCACGCCAGGCGCGCCGGACATGGCGGCCACTTGCGGAGAGGTTTCCTGCGCCTCGTCGGGCTGCGCGGGGCGCAGGTTCACGCGCACGTCGTACCAGCCGGCCTGGCCCGTGACCGGGTCCGAGTTGCTGATGCGGCCGCCGGCGAATGGCAGTTCCTCGGAGATGAGGTGGTTGAGCAGGAAGCCCTTGCGCGACTCGTCGGCGGCCGGGGCCAGGTGCCACGCACCGGAGCCCTTGCCGATCGCGTTCCAGGTCCACACGGTGCCGGGCTCCACCGCATCGCTGTAACGCACCATGCAGCGCAGCTCGCCCCAGGCGCTGCTCACCCACGCCCAGCCGCCGTCGGCCACCCCCGCAGCCTGGGCGGTGACCGGGTTCACGTGCAGGTAGTTGTGGCTGTGGATCTGGCGCAGCCAGGCGTTCTGCGAATCCCACGAGTGGTACATCGCCATCGGCCGTTGCGTGATCGCGGCCAGCGGGAACTTGTCGGTGTCCACGCAGGCGTTCTCCAGCGGCTCGTACCAGAAAGGCAAGGGGTCGAAGTAGGTGGCGATGCGCTCGCGCAGGTGATCCGGCGGCTGCCGGCCGCGGGTCTTGCCCTGCGCGGCGAGGCGGAAAGCCTGCAGCGTGTCCGAATAGATGGCCAGCTGCACCGGGTCGTTGCGCTGGCGCCAGCCCTTGTCCTTGGCGAAATCCAGGTAGGGCTGGTTCCAGTTGCGCATGTACTGCTGCTCCGGCGGCATGTGGTACTGGAACACGCAATTATTCTTGGCGTACATCTCCCACTGCTTCGGGTTCGGCTCGCCGCGCAGGTGCTCGGTGCCGTCCTTGCCGCGCCAGCCCATGAGGAAGCCCACGCCGGGCTGCGCCTGGAAGTTGACGATGAAGTCGGGATAGTCCTTGAACTTGCGCGTGCCGTCCTCGCGGGTGAAGGCGGGGAACTTCAGGCGCGACGCCAGTTCGATCAGCACCTCCTGGAACGGCTTGCAGTCGCCGGTCGGCTCCACGACGGGAACGCGCACCGAATCCACCGGGCCCTCGAACTCGGAGATCGGCCGATCCAGCATGCTCATCACGTCATGCCGTTCCAGGTACGTGGTGTCGGGCAGCACCAGGTCGGCGAACCCGACCATCTCGCTCTGGAAGGCGTCGCACACCACCAGGAAGGGGATGCGGTACTCGCCGTCGTCGCCGCGCGCGTTGAGCTTCTTGCGAACCTCCATGGTGTTCATGGTGGAGTTCCACGCCATGTTCGCCATGAAGATCAGCAGCGTGTCGATCTGGTACGGGTCGCCGCGCACCGCGTTGGTGATGACGTTCTGCATCATGCCGTGCGCCGACAGCGGGTGCTCCCACGAGAAGGCGTGGTCGATGCGCAGCGGCGTGCCGTCTTCGTGCACCGCCAGTTCCTCCGGGCTCGCCGGGAAGCCCAGGGGCGCGGCGTTCAGCGGCGTGTTTGGCTTGATCATGGCCGGGTCGTTGAAGGCGCGGTAGTTGGGCACGATGTGGCGCGGGTACGGCGCCTTGTGCCGAAAGCCGCCGGGCGCGTCGATCGTGCCCAGCACGCTCATGAGCACGGCCAGCGCGCGCACCGTCTGGAACCCGTTGGAGTGCGCTGCCAGTCCGCGCATCGCATGGAAGGCCACCGGCCGTCCATGCGTGGTGGCGTGCCGCTTGCCCCAGGCGTCGGTCCAGGGGTTGGGCAGTTCGAAGGCCTGGTGCAGCGCGGTCTCGCCGAGCTCGCGCGCCAGCTGGCGGATGCGGTCCGCGGGGATGCCGGTGATCTGCGCAGCCCACTCGGGCGTCGTCTCCGCCACGCGATCGCGCAGCAACTGGAAGGCCGGCGCCACGCGCGTGCCGTCCGCCAGCGTGTAGTGGCCCTCCAGCGCAAGCTCGCGGCCGTCCTCCACGCCCTGCGGATACGCCTGCACAACGCCTTGGCTTGCGAGGTCCCAGGCCAGCTTGTTGTGCGGGTTGCGGCCGTCGCCGGGCGGGCCGGCGGCGGGGTCGAAGGCGAACAGGCCCTCGCGCTCGCCTTCGTCCAGCACCACCAGTTGCGGCGCATTGGTGAAGCGCTGCAGGAAGGGCCGATCGACGAGGTCGTTGGCCAGCAGCTCGTGCAGCAGCGCCATGAACAGCGCGCCGTCGGTTCCGGGCCGGATCGGGATCCATTCGTCCGCGATGGCGGAGTAGCCGGTGCGCACCGGATTAATCGAGATGAAGCGGCCGCCCGCGCGCTTGAACTTGCCCAGCGCCATCTTCATCGGGTTGCTGTGGTGGTCCTCCGCCGTGCCGATCATCACGAACAGCTTCGCGTGGTCCAGGTCCGGTCCGCCGAATTCCCAGAAGCTGCCGCCCACCGAATAGATCATGCCCGCGGCCATGTTCACCGAACAGAAGCCGCCGTGCGCCGCGTAGTTGGGCGTGCCGAACTGCCGCGCGAACAGGCCCGTGAGCGCCTGCATCTGGTCGCGGCCGGTGAACATCGCGAACTTCTTCGGGTCGGTCGCGCGGAGGTGGCCCAGGCGCTGCTCCAGGATCTCGAACGCGCGCTCCCAGGAGATCGGCTCGAACTCGCCGGCGCCGCGCTCGCTGCCCGCCTTGCGCAGCAGCGGCTGCGTCAGGCGCGCCGGCGACACCTGCTTCATGATGCCGGCGCTGCCCTTGGCGCAGATCACCCCCTTGTTGATCGGGTGGTCGGGATTGCCGTCGATGTAGCGGACCTCTCCCTCGCGCAGGTGCACCCGGATGCCGCAGCGGCAGGCGCACATGTAGCACGTGGTCGTCTTGACTTCGGTGCCGGCCACGCTGCTGGCCGTCGGGTCGTGCAGCGGCTCGCTGGAGAGGAACTTGAACATAAGCTCATGCTAAATACGATCTGAAGCGCCTTACCGCATAATTCCGCTCTCCGTGACCCAGAAAATCGATCAGCGACTGAAGCTCACGCTGCGCCAGCTGGAGGTGTTCGCCGCGGTGGCGCGGGGCGGCACCACCCGGGCGGCCGCCGATGAGATCTCCCGCTCCCAGTCGGCCGCCAGCAACGCCTTGGGGGAGCTGGAGTCGGTGCTCGGCGCACAGCTGTTCGACCGGGTCGGCCGCAAACTGGTGATCAACGAGAACGGGCGCGCCCTGCTGCCCCGAGCGGCGGCGCTGCTGGAGCAGGCGGTAGAAACGGAGGCGCTCTTCACCGCGGCACACGCGGCGCGCCTGTGGCTGGCCTCCAGCTACACCATCGGCGAGTACATGCTGCCGGAACTGATCGCATCCTGGAAAGCCGCGCATCCGCGCAGCCACGTGCTGCTGGACATCGTCAACACGCACGACGTGTTCGAACGGGTGGCGTCGTTCCGGGCCGACCTCGGTTTCATCGAAGGCACGCACAGCCATCCGGAACTCACGGTGCGCAAGTGGCGCCGCGACGAAATCGTGGTGTTCGCTGCGTCTGGCCACCCGCTGGCCGGACGTCGTATCGGCGCGCGCCAGCTGCAACAGGCCACCTGGGTGCTGCGCGAGCCCGGCTCCGGCACGCGCGAAGCTTCGGATCGCTGGCTGATCCCCCACTTGGCCGAGATGGAAGTCGAGCTCGAACTCGGAAGCAATGAAGCCGTCAAGCGCGTCGTGCGCGCCGGCCTTGGCCTCGGGTGTCTTTCGCGCCTGGCGGTACAGGAGGCGATCGCAGAAGGATGGTTGGTCGAAGTGGCCACCACTCTCCCTCCCATGCACCGCACGTTGTCGATTGTTTCGCACCGGGCGAAGAAGCTAGGCGGCGCAGCCGCAGGGTTTCTCCACCACTGCGCGGATGACTAGGGATTTCTAGACTGCCGCCTTCTACGTCGACTTGACGGGGCCAGAGCACGCGGAGAATGGATACACCGTGCGCACCTTCTTCGGATGTGCCGTTGCAGGGCGGCCGTCGCCTCCGCCAGCCCAGCATGATCGGTCGCGCTCAATCTCAAGACCCCCGCGAGTGACCCATGTGCACCCATTGGTCTTCAGGCAGCGCCCTGAAAAAGTGAAACAGCCTTTCCAGAAGGCCGTGTCGTGCCGCCCATTCAACCTGATCCCTAACCCGAATCCGCTTCACCAGAGGTGGTGTCACCGATGCTTCCATGCCGGTCATCGGCGGCGGCGGGGTGCCTCGGCCGGCACCCTGGAGCAGGAGGTGGAGCTGCTGCCAACGCCGCTCACAGGGGGCTACACGATTCAATCGACGGGCTTCGGTCATCACGTCCTGCACAGACAATTGCCGATGAGTCCGGGCTTGGCAGGCATCTATTACTGGGATCTCAGAAGTCACCGTAGGAGCAAAGTGAGCCTGATTTTCCGACCGCAACGCTATGAACTCCTGCCAAGAGGACTCACTGTTCGTCTCAACCACTTCCGGCAAGCACTGGAGCGTCGCCAGTACAGATGGGGTGTTCCGGTAGGCATCTCGTTGTTTCATGGCGCGTGGGCTCCTGCAGGTTCAAGGGTGCGTCGGAAGTTGACAGGACCGATTCTTGCGAGCCTTAGGCTGCTTCCAGGCAAGAAGATGCTTACGCAAATCGGGCAATCGGCTTAATACTGAATGATTCGCGACAAGCTAACTAATCGCAGCCGCCGTGGTAACCGACAAAAAAGAACCCTCAGCGATAGCGGCATCTCGTGGAGCTATCGCGAGTCTGAGCATCGATGTCGTTAGAAACGCTGGAAACGCCAAGCTCTGCTGATCAACGTCCGAGCATGCGTCCGCCCCCCTCGGTAGCGGCGGGTCACTGAACAGATCACATTCAGAGGGGTAACAGCCAGGCTGTCTAAGCAAAGTGGGAGCTCCGGGGGCTTCCATTGGCTTACTAGGACTAGCCAGGCGAGCGCAAGAATTCTCCATACACACACCGCCTCGCAAGGTCTGCGGAATATGCCGGACCGTACTGGAAGAGACAAAGATGGGATTTTTTTCGTTCCTCCTAGGCAAGGAGGCGAAGGATGCTGACGACCGCGGAATGTCACGTCTGCAGGCGACAACACGCGATCGAACCAGGCGCGAGCTGATTTCAACCGCAGTTTGGGACACCATAAGGAAGCACGGGCTTCCTGTGGGTTGCATCACCGCAGATGCACTGCCTAGCTACACGTCCACACGGCATCGGGGAATACATCTTCAACTGGTTTACCGCAATTGGCGGCCGGATCTCTTATCGTATGTGGTTGCGGTTGAAGCAGCGGTGAAAAATAGTTTGGAACGCCTCGACCCGTTCTCGTCATCGTGGATCACAGGAGTGTCTTGGCGCTTCGAACCGGAAGACAGCACGGCTTGGCCTGAATTGCCCGTATCGCGCAAGACCAGGAGCCGGAGCGGGGCCCCGAGTCCCGATCGCCAACAGGCCCCGGCCAATCCGGGACTAGGCGCAGGCCATGCCCGATTTCCCGCTTATACGCAACGAGCAGCAGCCCCTGATTTCGACCCCACCGTCCCGATGAGTGCATAGCAAGCGGGTCTCCTGACGCGCGGAATATCAAAGGCGTCAGCCTGCGTCCGTTCGCACTGCCACTCACGTCTTGATCAACCCAGTCCGAACCGCATACATAGTTAAGCTTGGGAGGTCTCGAAGTCCGAGCTTCTCCATGATCCGGGCGCGATGTACGTCGACCGTCTTCGGGCTCAGGCCCAACGCGAATCCAACTTGCTTAGAGGACTGTCCCGATGCGAGCATGGTCAGAATCTGGATCTGCCGCGCCGTAAGCAGCTCCTGCACCGAGGGTTGCCGAGGTTCCATGAGCACGCGGGCAATCCCTGCATTCACATAGCTTCCGGTGATCATGACCGTCTGCAGCGCAGCGGCCAACTCAAAGCCGCTCACGTCCTTGCGCAGGTAGGCAGCAGCGCCAAACCGTATCGCCCGCTTCACAATTTCCGGCTCGTCATGCATTGACAGTACGATCACTCGCACCGAGGGGTGCCGTGAACGAATGACTCTGAGCGCCTCCAGGCCGTCCATTCCTGGCATCGTCACGTCTGTTATCACAACATCAGGTCGGATGGCGTCTAGCAACTCTAGCAACTCAGTGCCGCTCCCCAATTCCTCGAGCACGACCACGCCCGGTATCGTACTAAGCAGTGAACGGATGCCAGAACGAACTAGAGGATGATCATCCGCGATGACCACGTGCACGGTAGATGATTCAGGTCGCATCTCTTCCCAAACGATGCCTTCTGATGATTCTTTTTAGGCTACTTGCAGACAAGGCTACATCTGCCGATACAGCGCCCACTGCGGGAAAGTGCCACGGTCGTCGTGCCTAGTTTTGTGTAAACCATTAGCGCTAGCATCCTATTGACGTTTCAAAGCCCGCGGTATCGACTAGCTTCGCTGCTCCCACCGCTAATGTGCAGATACGTGCTTACGCGTTACTCCCGCGGATCCGTAAAGAAATGGCTATCCGGCAAGTGAGCATGGGTGGTCAACTCACCCCTCGACTTTTCGAGCGCTTATGTTCTCCCCAACGCCGTTCACATCTTGATGCTCATATGAGACTCAGCATAAATAGTCAGAATGCCCTTGAGGCAACGGACAGGCGTCACGCCACGTGCAAGAGAGGTCCGCAGATTGAGGCGCAACGAACGCCATTTAACTCGGTTGCTTCGGCAACTGCTCCAACTGCCTCGGAGAACTAGCATGTCGACCGGATCAGACGTGAGCATCTTGCTCGTCGAAGATGATGAGTGCATTCGGTTGGTCACCACCGCGGTGCTACGGACCATAGGCTATACAAACGTCAGTTTTGCCGGCAATGGAGAGGAAGCGGTGCGGGTCTGTGCAGAAAAACTCTTCGACGTTATCTTGATGGATTGCGAAATGCCGGTGATGAATGGGATGGACGCAACGCGCAACATTCGCGCACTTGGTGTCCGCACGCCGATCATTGCTTACACCGCCAGCGTGGAGTCGGGCAACAAGTCTCGGTGTACCAGTGCCGGCATGGACGATTTCCTGACGAAACCAGCGAGTCCCGTTCAACTTGCGAAGAAGCTTCATCTGTGGCTGACATCCCACCCACGTGGGTGATCCGGGGTGAACGGCGCGGAGGACTAACGCCATACTGCTCCACAAATTGCTCCGCCAAATGCCGCATATCGCCGATAGGCCATAGTCATAGCGACCACCTAAGGGCGATGCGGCAAGGTGAAGTAAAAGGTCGAGCCCTTGCCCGGATGCGAAACAGCCCAAAGACGACCCCCATGTCGATCGATAACGCTCTTTACCGTAGCCAACCCGATGCCGTATCCCTCGAAGGCATCCGCGTGGAAGCGTTGAAGCGGCTGGAAAAGCTGGTCCGCTCCAAACATGTCAAAGCCGACTCCGTTGTCCCTGACATAGTGGGAGATCTCGCTAGTCGCTCCGATCTCCATGCCTACCTCAATATACGGTTGCGGCTCATTCCCGCTGAACTTCCACGCGTTGGCGAGCAGATTCTGGAGAGCGACTCTGAGCAAACGGGGATCGCACCACACCAGCATGTTGGGGGCGATAGAACACTTTGCTTTGCTTTGCGGGTGCGCGGCGCGCAATATCTCGATGCACTCGTAGGCGAGTGTGCTCATGTTCACCTGTGCCCAATTCATCTCTTCGCTTCCGACCCCGGATAGGACCATGATTGCTTTGGAGACGTCATTCAGGTGGTTAGCGGCGATCTGGATGCTGCTCAAGAAATGAGCGCTGTCTGGCCCGAGCTCGTCCACAGCCGAAGAAGTCAAGGCTTCGCTGAACCCCAGTATGGCGCCTAAGGGCTGAAGCAGATCGTGGGCAATGGTTTGGGCGAAGGCCTCGGCTTGGTCGCAAACCCGATTGCGTTCCCGCAAGCGCCGGCTCAGTTCCATAAGTTTCTTTCGCGCATTGCGAGTGGCCGTTGTGTCGGCAAAGCAAACAGCTAGTCCGTGCTCGAAAGGAAAAGCATTGACCCGTATCCAAATCAGTTTCCTCGGGTAAAACGCCTCGAAATCCGTCGCCGTCCCACTATTCACTGCTCGCCGGAACTGCTCCTCAAAAACCGTTTCGAGAGCTTCAGGATATACATCCCAAATGGCGCGCCCAAGTACTTCATCGCCGACGAGCAGAAGCCTTCGAGCGGAGGGGTTTAGGTAGGTGAAATGCCAGTTGGCGTCGACGCAGACGACGCCCTCGACTAGCTGATCGAAGATTTCCGCAAACTGCCTATGCATCAGATTAGCGTGGCCCAGCGGCGAGGCCGGCGTCTCGCTCCTGCTCGCGCTGCTCGAGGGACTGATCGCTTGGTGCGACAGGTGCCCTGATGCCAGACCGCACTTGTACGTACACCTTCAAAGTGTCTCTGATCATTCAGCGGCCTTCAAATAGATCGGTTTGCGAGCGCTCGCGCACAACCAAGACTGGCACTGGAGATAGCCGAATGATCTGCTCCGCACCACTACCCAGCAGGAGACGGCTTGGACCGCTGCGTCCGTGCGTCCCGAGCACGATGAGTTCCTCCCCAAACTGAAGGGCGACCCTTGCGACGAGGTCACCTAGCCGACCGGTGGCATCGTCCAGCAATAAGTGGTCGACCTCCAACCCTTCCGAGATCGCCGCTGTCGCTGCGTCTCTGAGTATCCGGTACCCACTGTCCCTTAGAGTGGCGAACATATCGGCCGAGACGCCCCCACTGGGGTCGTAGCCGGCCAAGTACACAGCGCGGTCCACCACATGCAACAGGCGAATTCGTGCACCCATCTCTTTTGATAGCGATATCGCTGTGCGCAGCGCGCCATTTGATGGCTCACTACCATCGACGGGAACCAGGATGTGCTTGTACATTGCGCACTCATTGATACGGTGAGGCCAGTGTCGCAACACACGGGAAAGTGAGGTGCTGCCGATGCGCGATTTGGACGAAATGAAACATCAACCGGATTCTGCGCACACGGGACCTACGTGATGTGGCGTGTCGAACAAGTCGCGACGGCGGAAGCTCGGAAGGTTTAGGAGTGCAGCTCGCTCGGATTGTGCTTAAGGCGCAACGTACTAATCGCGGACCACAGCTACTGAACGTTCGAATTGCTTCACGGCCTTCCGGACGGGGACATCATGGGCGCGGCCGCACCTTCGTTTATGGAGCAACCCTGCGCGATACGCGGACGCGGTGATTCAACACCTGGGTGATGAAGAGGACGCGTCGTCACATGGGCTGGAAGCTACCGAAGCCCGAAGCTCCAGCGATCAGCGTGGGAAGTGGGCTAAGTGCCCGGCCTCCGCGCGATCTTCACTGGCGCGCCGCCGAAACGCTGCTTAGACCGATGCGACGCCACACCGGCGTCCATTTCATGAACATGCCCCGGCAGCCACACGTGCAATTCGGTCGCGAGGCGATTGATGAGCAGTGCCTTCTTCTCTGCCGCGACATCGACCTGAGTCAGCACCACCATCACCTCGTCAAGTGAGTTCAACACCGCCGCATGTTCGTCCAAGTGGCACTTGGCGTTGCCATCCGCCATGGCCCTTAGCTCAATGTCTTCCAGAGCGAAATGCCTTGAGGCGTGCTCGCGCACCGCTTCGAGACGGCGAGACACTTCATCTAAGGGTGCATCGCGGAGTTGGAGAACAAGGTCCTCAAGTCTCAGATGGTCCTCATCGAGCACGGAGTCGCCAAGCGTCAGCGGATGATTCATAGCGAATGTCTGTTAGGTAGTCGGAATCGATTGTCGCCCAGCCTCGGGGACGTATTTGCGGACGCACTAGGTCTCACCCGGCCGCTCAGATGTTTCCTGGACGATCCCGCCTGAGTCATTTTGGATCTGCCGAATTTCCATGCATCGGGGTTCCACCGCCAGTGACTCGCAAGGCTGGCATCTTCTCGTCCCTCGTGCGACAAGGCAGTCGCGAATCGTCGAAACTGAACCCCATTTTCATTCATAGCGCGACGACTTCGGCCAGCGCAACTTCGTCGATCCTCGCAGGAACATCGCCACCAATCCCAAGGCAGGACCAAGCGCAAGCCAGGTCACGGCCGCTTCTCCTTTTGAGCCGAACAGCTCAGTGACCAGGCTGATCGACATGATGCTGATGGCAAAGCCGATCGCGTTTTGCACCGCCAGCGCGCTGCCTATCAGATCTGCGGAGCAGGCCTGGCTCGAGAGACTGGAGAACTGCGCCGAGTCCGCCACAACTGTGGCGCCCCAGAACACAAGCACTGCTAGCCGCAGGAAGTCTGGCCAAGCCGCGGTGAAAGGATAGATCACGCAAATCGTTCCGGAAGCGGACAGTGCGACTGCGGCGACGGGCGCGCTGCCAAAGCGACGCGCCAACCTGCCTGCGACCAAGCTGCCGACGAAACCAGCTGCGATCACGCCAAAGTTGGCGGCGGGGCCTAGAGAGGCTGGCATCAGTGGCGCGACCAAAAAAGGAACAAGCGTCCAAAAGGCGTACAACTCCCACATATGTCCGAAGTATCCGAACGCGGCCGAGCGGAAGGCGGGCACTCGGAATGCCTGCAGCACACTGCCCAATCTGGGATGAACGCCGACGGTGTTTAATCTGGCATCGGGACCATCCCCGGTGACCAAAACGAGGATGGCTCCGACGACAGACAGCAGCGAGGCAGCCGCGACGGTGGAGTGCCAGTCTAGTCCGGGGGCCCAGGCACGTAGCCCGTACGGAAAGGCTGTTCCTAGCACCAGCATGCCTACCAGCACTGCGAGCGTGTCCGCAGTCCGGCCCCGATTCCACCCGACCACCAGCTTCATGCCCAGGGGGTAAATTCCCGCAAGCGCCACACCATCCGCGAAGCGCAGCGCGAGCGACGGAGCGAAGCCGAAGCCGCCGAATGCGAACAGTGCGTTAGCGAGGGCGCCAAGCAACCCGGAAACGAAGAAGATGCGGCTGGCAGGCACCCTGTCGGCCAGATTCGAGAGCGCGAAGGCTAGGGTCCCGAAGATGAAGCCGCCCTGCACAGCCGACGTCAGGGCCCCGACGGAAGAAGGGGGCAGCCCCCAACCCCGCAGAAGTTCGGCTGCGGCGCCATTGGCACTGAACCAGAGCGATGTACAGAACAACTCGGCCACGGCAATGATTCCGATGGCAGCCGCAGCAGGGATGGACACAGGCGAGGGTTCAGAGGTCCAGAGTCAAGCGGTCGTCGCGAGCCCGTGAAACGCAGACCATCATGGTGTCACCCCGCTCCTTCTCCGCCTCGGACAGAATGGAATCCCGGTGGTCGATTCGGCCGGCGCATACCCGCGTTTCACAAGAGCCGCACACCCCTTGCCGGCACGAGGTCGGTACGAATACCCCGCGCGCGTCGAGCACATCGGCGATGCTTTGGCCCGGACCGATCTCGAGCGTAACGCCGCTTCTGGCCAGCACCACAGAGAATCGTCTGTTCTCACCTTGAAGAGCCGCAGGTGCAGCTGAGAAGCGTTCGAAATGCGGCGCCGGGCGCCCTAGCCGTTCACTTTCCGCTTGGACGGCGGCAATGAGTCCCTCGGGCCCACAGCAGTACACCTCCGCGGCGGCCGCTGTCTCCGCGAGGAGCTTGCCCACGGGAAGTCGGCAAGCTTCGTCCGCCGGGAACACACGGACTCGGCCGGCGCGATCTTCGAGCTCGTCCATGAACGCCATACCGGCGCGGCTCCTTCCGCAGTAGGCAAGCTGCCAAGGCGTACCTATGGAGTCCGCAGCTTCGATCATGGCCCGGATAGGCGTGATGCCGATACCGCCAGCGACGAACAGGTAGCCCGGAGCGGGTTGAAGCGGGAAGTGATTGCGCGGAAGACCGACACGGACGCGGTCACCGGGCCGCAGTGCACGATGAACGTGGCGTGAAACGCCTCGCCCCTCTGGCCGATGCAGCACGGCAACTTGCCACCTTCGGGCCCCGAGCGGACCGCACAGCGAGTACTGCGCAGTACCAATACCTTCGAAGACCAGGTCCACGTGCGCGCCTGCGCTCCACGGCGGTAGATCACCGCCGTCCGGGTGTTCGAGTGTGAGGGACAGGATCCCATCCGCCAGGCGCTCCATCGCGCGGACCCGCAGGTCGATTCCAGCTTCGACTGGCATCAAGCAGCCTTCTCGGTGGCGCCTCGCTCGGATCGAGCAGCATCAAGGCTCTCGTGTTCAAGCAGTTGTCGGTACTCGTCCTCCGAGACGATCGTCTCGGCTACTTCGACGTGGATCACCCCGTCCGGAGGTGGCGTGCGGAAGACACCGCGCGGGTCATCTCCCCGGGCAACAGCGTCGATACACTCCTTGATGATGCGGCGGAGCTTGATTACGCCACGGTCGGACGTCGCCAGATGCTCATGTTCCCGGGGCTGAATCACACCTTGACTGGACTGAATCTGCGTATCTTGTCGAAGGATCACCGTCGCGCCGCGCGCTCCTCCCTTGGCATAGTCGGGATACGCATCTGCGCCCGGCCTGATGTATTCCGCGTAGGGCACGGGGCGCGGCATGTCGTAGAGCGCCGGGTCAGCGTCGTACTTGAATTGCGTGGGACGACCGTCGTCGTCGAAAGGGGCGAACAGCACTTCCCACTCGACGGTGTTCAAGTCGTCCATCGGTACCACCCACACATGGCGCAGTGTCGATGGCTGGTTGAATGCTGATTCGTCAGGATCGGGGATCGGCACTTTCATGCCGTTGGGCGCGATGAAGTGCACTTCGCGGACGTAGCGGGTCTCGTCGCGCGGGCCGCGCCGGACGGCAACCGCGATTGAGCCGATGGCAGAGTCGAAGTAGTGGCACTCTGGCGTTTCCTGCCAAGGCTGCATCTGCTTGTGCAACCAAGTGGTGTGGGCCGGATCCTGGTGGTTATCCACCAGCTGCAGCCAGTTCGAAGGAACAAAGCGCGCAAACGCCGCGCGGCGCGTGCCGTCCTCCCGCACCAACACATCCCAACGCGGCAGCTCAGGCGCCGGCGAAGGGCCCAAATACGCGAACACCAAGCCGCCGAGCTCCTGCACCGGGTAATTCACTTGCTGGATGCGTTCCTTGAAACGGCTGTCCGCCGGCTCACAGGGCTGCTGCAAACATGCGCCGCTCACCGAAAACAGCCAGCCGTGGTACGGGCAGCGAAGCCCTTCTGCTTCCACGTACCCAGTGGCGAGGTTGGCGCCCCGGTGCGGGCAGCGGGAGTCGAGCAGGCCGCACTGCCCGTCAGGCTTGCGGAACAGGACCAGCTCCTCGCCCAGAATCTTCACAAGCTTGGGCGTGTCCTTCAGGTCGGCAGACACCCCGACAGGGTGCCAATAGCGGCGCAGCATGCGACCTGCGGGAGTGTGGGCTCCGACTCGCGTCAGCTCGTAGTTGTCTTCCGATTTCATTCTGAACCTCCAGGAGTGCGTCGAATGGAGGCCGGCATCAGGGACACAAGGCCCTTTGGCGCCCACAGGACAATTGCGATAAAGACGAGCCCCAACAGCAGCGGATACCACGTCGTGGCACTCAGGAGCTGTTTGAGCGTCATGAATGCGGCCGCGCCAACAATCGGCCCGAAGAGGGTCTGCACGCCGCCGAGGAGCACCCAGATCACCACCTCGGTCGAGAGTGCGGGTCCGACGAGTTCGGCAGACAGCGTGCGTGTGAGAAGCACGTAGAGCATGCCCGCCGTGCCCGCGATGAAAGCGGACACGAGCGTTACGAGCAACTTGGCGGAGTCAACGTTGTAGCCGAGAGCTTGCACGCGTTGCTCGTTCCCTTTGATCGCAAGCAGCAGGTGACCGACGCTGGAGCGAACCAGCATTCTGGCCAACAGGTACATGGTGAGCGTGACCACGGCGACGATGGCGTAGGCCTCGCGTGGCGAGAGCGCGCTGAAAGATTTCACCCGTGGGATCGATAAGCCGTCTTCGCCTCCGGTCACGCCGGTGACCGTGAGCGCCAACGTGAACAGCGCGAACGAGGCCAGGAGCGTCACGATGATGTAGCCAGTGCCACCTGTACGAAGCGCAAAATAGCCGATCACCGCCGCCGCCACCAATACCGCTGCGTAGCCAGCAAACAGAGCGAGCGCGAAGCTGTCTTGCCGCACCAGCATGATGCCGAGCGCATATGCAGGCAAGCCGAAGAAGACCGCGTGCCCGAAACTCGGGAGGCCCGTGTAGCCCAGAAGCAAATCAAGCGACACGGCGAAAAGCGCCCAGACCAGCAGCTCGGTGGCGATGAAGAGCCCGTAGTCACGCAGTACGAAGGGCACGACGACCAGCACCGACAATGCAAGTACCCGCATGAGATCGCGCACTCCCGTCTTCATCGGCTCGCTCCCGCGCGGCGCACGACCACGATGACAATCAGGGTGACGAGGGTGATCAGAGATGCAACCGACGGCCTCAACGCGAGCGAAAGCATCGCCTGCATCACCCCGGCGAGAAGGCTTGCCAACAATGTGCCACGCACGTTGCCCATACCGCCGACCACCACGACAACGAAGGCCATGATCAAGATCTCCAGACCCATCGTTGGATAGGCGCTTGTGACTGGCAGCATGAAGGCGCCCGCCGCGCCTGCAAGCCCCGCGCTAACTAGGCAGACAAGGAAGTACACGCGCGCCGTCGAAACGCCAACCACCGTGGCGGCCTCCTCGTTGCTTGCAACAGCTCGGATCAGCAGGCCCTGACGCGAGTACGCAAGAAAGAGGTACAGGCCCAAGATCAAAGACAGCCCCAGACGAGACGCAGGGGTCAGAGTGCTCGCTGAAGGGCGTCAGGCAGACGGTACGGTGGCCGGGTGACTGCCCGCCTGTTCCGCGGTCAC
>Ga0075152_10000785_pt1 | contig 23187 bp, 21 predicted proteins | sample JI61114C2DNA_FD_70964 | JGI IMG/M metagenome (GOLD analysis project Ga0075152, IMG submission 70964) | Wastewater effluent complex algal communities from Wisconsin, to seasonally profile nutrient transformation and Carbon sequestration -... | ecosystem: Engineered > WWTP > Effluent > Algae...
GAGCAGCCCTACATCGCCATGGAGCTCGCGCCCGGGAAGCCGGCGGTCCGCTACACCCGCGAGGGCGAGCGCCTGCGCCCGATCGAGGCCGTCAAGGTCGGCATCGCGCTGTGCCGGGCCCTCGCCGCCGTGCACGCGCGCGGCGTGTTGCATCGCGACATCAACATGAACAACGTGATGATCGGCTTCGAGCGCGAGCCGACCGTCAAGCTGCTCGACTTCGGCGCCTGCGAGCTGCAAGACCGCTACTACGCCTTCAACCAGCGCTACCCGGCCCCGCCCGAGGCCCGCGGCCGGCTCGGCACCGGCGGCCTCGAGAAGCTCGAGTGGTCGGCACCCGAGGTCCGCGCCGGCGAGGGCTGGAGCGAGCGCAGCGACGTCTACTCGGTCGGCCTCCTGCTGTATCGTCTGCTCACCGGGCGCCTGCCCTTCAAGGGCAAGGACCGGAGCAAGCTGGTCCGCCTGCGCGAGAACCTGCCGGGCGCCACCGTCGAGCTCGAGGCCGCGCTGCTGGCCGCGCTCAACCCGGACCCGAACGCCCGCCTCGGCCTCGACGAGCTGACCACCAGGCTCACCGATATCGAGGACGAGACCTCGGACAGCTCGATGATGCTCGCGCCGGTGCTGCGGGCCCGCGCGTCCCCGCCCCGCGAGGCCCTCACGCCGACCCCGAGCCCGCCGCGGCTCCGGAGCGTCGCCCGCGTGGCCGTGCCGCTCGCCCTCGGCCTCGCCGCCGTGGTCGGGCCGTGGTTCGCGAGCGCGCCTGCTCCCGCGCCTGCTCCCGCGCCTGCTCCCGCGCCTGCTCCCGCGGCGTCGGGCCCCGGGTCGTCGGGCTCCGCGGCGTCGGGCCCCGGGTCATCGGGCTCCGGGTCATCGGGCCCCGCGGCGTCGGGCCCCGGGTCATCGGGCCCCGGGTCGTCGGTGAACGCGAGCGGCCAGCCCGTCGCGGCGCCGCGACCTGCACTCGCTCCGCCGCCGCCGCTCCCCGGCGAGGCCCTGGACGCGGCGATGCCGGCGTTGCGACGCTGCGTGCGCTCGGCCATGGGCGAGGTGATGCTCGAGCTGAAGGTCGCGCCCGGCGTGGCGAACTTCACGGCGATCGACATCATCGGCGCCGACGCGGACGCCGAGGGCTGCATCCACGGCGTCCTCGACGAGATCCGCTTCAGCCCGTCGACGATCGGGACCCCGATCTTCAGGGGCATCCAGCCGTGACCACCGGCGGCGCCCTCCATCTGCTCCTGGCGGCCGCTCTGGCGGCCCCACCTGCGGTCGTCGACCCCTCGGCCTGCGCCGCCGACGACCTGCGGTGCACGGGCCAGGCCTACGTCGCGGCCGCTCGCGCCTCGAAGTCCGGCACGCAGCGGGCCCAGAATCTATACGTCGCCCACCGGGCGTTCCTCGGCCTGTTCGACCGCAGCCAGGACAGTCGCGACCTGTGCCGCGCCCACGAGCTGATCCGCCAGGCCCGCAAGGTCCCCGAGAACCGCCTCGGCGAGCGCATCGCGGACTCCGAGCGCGAGACCCAATCTCGCATGCGCAGCAGCGGCGTCGAGTGCAACCGCAACAAACAATCGCGGACCCGGCCCCCGGTCGTCGCGGCCGTCGGACCCGCGGCCGAGCCGTCCCCGGTCCTCGAGGCGCTCGAACCATCCCGGGCGCTCAAACAACCCCGGGCGCTCGAATCATCCCGGGCGCTCGAACCATCCGCGGCGATCCAGCTGTTCCCGGTGCCGAGCGCGGACCCGGCGCGGACCGTGCGCGCACCCCAGGGCTCCGCGCCGCGAGTGGCCGCTCGCTCGCAGGTCGAGCACCGTACATTCGTTGCCCCCGCGCGACCCCTATTGATCGGCGGCGGCGTCGCTCTGGGAGTGAGCCTGGTGCTCGGCGGACTGACGGTCTACTTCCCCGCGCGGGCCGCGGCGTCGCGCCGCACATGCGTGAAGGAAATGTGCGATTCCACGACCGCGGACGAGGTCGAGCTCGAGAAGTACGCGGCGTACGCCGCGGGCGGCCAGGAGTATAACAAGAACATTCAGCTGGGGGTCATCACCGGCGTCGCCGGCGGGGCCGCGCTGATCACTGCGGTCGTCCTGCTGACGATGGGCAGCCGCCGCAGGGCGCAGGGCGTCGCCCTCGGGCCGATGACCCGCCCCGGCGCGGGCGGCCTGGTGTTATCGGGGAGATTCTGAGCGCGGCGAGCCCCGGAACATTCGGGGGCACGCTGTCACCTCGTGTCACCGGCCCCGTAGGGTGAGGTGGAGACCCGACCATGATCCGACGATCCAGCATTCGTATTAACAGCATTCTCGCCCTCGCCCTGTCCCTCGGCGTCATCGCCTGCCAGGACGGCGCGGATGGCGTCCAGGCGCGCCTCGGCGGCCTCGAGGGCGCGCCCGGCCTCAAGGTCAGCATCACCGGCGCGGGCGACTTCGACCCCACGAAGGCCCAGGCGATCGCCGCGCTGCTCGAGGCGAATGGCAAGGACGTCGGCGCCGCGATGGTCCGACTCAAGCAAGGCGACGGGGCCAGCGCCGCCCTGGAGGTCGAGATGTGGGGCGCTGGCCTGCCGAGGTCCCAGGACATCGCCGGGATCCTCGCCGCCGCCTTCCCCGAGCTGGCGAGCGCGACCATTCAGGTCACCGAGCTCGCCCCCGGCAGCGGCCCCCAGCCGATCGCCATCGAGGTCTCCGACGAGCTCAGCCCCGAGGAGGCCAGGGCCGAGATCGTCGAGCAGCTCGCCGGTGAGGGCAAGGTCGACGTCAAGGTCGAGGACGGCGACGACGGCCGACGCATCGAGGTCCGCGTCGAAAAGCACGAGTGACCCCGCGCCTGAGCCCCCGTCGCGCGGAACATGAGCTCGGCGACGCGGCCGCGGACGCGGGACTGCAGGCCCGTCGCGGGACCTGCGTCCCTCCGCAGGGCGCCTGGCCGCGCGGGGACCCGTGCAGATCCAGCGCCTTGGACCTGGACCGTGGTGTGCAGTACCGGCAGCCATGTCCACACAACATGCCAAGGGCCTGAGCCCCCGCGGATACACCTACCCCAGGTTCTGGTCGGGACCCAGGCGTCGAGCCCTCTGCATTGGGCTCTGCACCGCGACGCTCGCCGCTTGCCCCGAGGGTAGTGGTGATAACACGAGCGATGCCAGCGCCCCCCAGAGCACGGGCGACGACACACCGGACGCGAGCAGCGGAACGCCGACCACGTCGACCACGTCGACCACAGGACCGATCGACGGCTCGATGAGCACGACCGAGGCGGACACCGGGGCCGCGCCGACGTGCGGCGACGGCCACAAGGATGGCGACGAGGCGTGCGACGACGGCAACGACATCAACGGAGGGCCGCGGGATCTCTGCAACAACGACTGCACGATCTACGTCGCTCCGACTTGCGGCGCGCCCGTGATGTACACATCCTGCGATGAGGACATCGATCTGCTGGACTACGACGACCATAATAATGCCCTGAGGGCCATCGGCATCTGCAACGGCGACCCCGCGACCTCGATCGTGGCCAGCGACTTCGCCAGCGACGTCGACCCCATCGAGCAAAACTACCCGTGGCAGGTGGCCAGGGGTTTTGGCACCCACCTGTCTGACGACGACATGGACCCCAACACCCCGCCCAGGCTGATCTACAGCCCGCGGGAGGGCGGCGCGCTCCTGATGCTAGCGACCGGCCACATCCTCCCGCCGAACGACCAGGGCATCGTGACCGCGCCCTACAACAGCCATGTAACGAGTGATAGCGGGCTCGCCATTGACCCGGACGACGTCAATGAGCTCCCGCCGCCGTTCCAGTTCAAGGTCGGCTCCAAGGGCGGCGCCGGGGGCACACCCTTTCAACAATGTGACGGCATCAACGACTGCTCCGACACCCTGGAGTACCAGTGGGTCGTCAAGGGCAAGAGCGACCCCAACGACCGCCGGTGGTTCAGCTTCAAGACCAGGGTCCCGGAGGGCACCTTCGGCTACACCTTCGACTTCGTGTTCTGCTCGTCGGAGTGGCCGACCTGGGTGAACACGGACTACAACGACCTGCTGATCGCCTACCAGCTCGACCCGACCCCGGACGACCCGAAGGCGGATCCGCCGGTGGACGCCTACACCGGCAACGTGGCATTCATCCCCGACCCGAATGACCCGGACAGGGGCCTGCCGCTGACGGTCACGGCGCTTGACCCGTACTTCTTCCATTTTGGCGGCTATACCTATGATGAGCCACAGTTGGCGGGTACCGGCTTCGAGCAGCACGCCTGCTCTGACTGGTTCCAGGCCAAGGGCGGCGTGCGGCCCGGCGCCGAGGTCACGATCGGCTTTTACATCGCCGATATGGGGGACACCAAGTTGACCACCCTCGCCCTGCTCGACAACTTCCGCTGGGACTGCGGGGGCTGCATCCCGAGCGAGATCGACGATTGCGGCGTCCAGAATATCCCGTGACACTTCATCCCAGCGGAGGTCTTCGTGAACAGTCTATCGACAGAACTCCATTCCCGGACCCTCTCGAACGATGAGGCGGAGCTTCGGGCCCGGATCCAGGGCTTCGACTTCGACCGCGGTATCAACGCCGCGTTCCCGTTCGCCGCGCGGCTCGCCAGGGAGAACGGCTGGACCGCGGATCAGGCGGAGCGAGCGATTGAAGAGTATCGGCGGTTCGTGCTGCTCGCCATCATCGCCGGGCACCCTGTGAGCCCGTCGGAGGCGGTGGACCAGGTCTGGCACCTGCACCTCATGTACACGCGGTCGTACTGGACCGCGTTCTGCGGCGAGGTGCTGCGCACGCCGCTGCATCACGATCCCTCGCAGGGCGGCGCGGCGGAGCGGGCCAAGCTCGCGGCCTGGTACGAGGCGACGTTGACGAGCTATCGCCGCGTCTTTGGCCACGCGCCGCCGCGAGCGCTCTGGCCGGCCCCGCAGGACCGGTGGGGCCGTGCGTCGCGCCGCCGCTGGATCGTCCCGAAGCCGCAGCTGCGGGACCTGAGCGCCCTGTGGCTCATGGCCCCGGGGCTCCTGCTGGTCGCGGGCTGTGTCGCCGGGTCCTCCGGGGGCGTGGGCTCGCCCTTCGATCTCGCGGGGCCAGACTTCCTGATCTTCTACGCGTGCGTCGTCGTGGTCGCGTTTACGGCGGCCACGCTGCTCCGGCGGATCGCGCTGGCCCCGGACAGCACGGTCGAGGACCTGTCAGCGATCGACCTCATGCAGATCGCCTATCTCAACGGCGGCCCGGGCCTCGCCGCCGACGCCGCCATCGCCAGCCTCGTGACGAGCGGCCACCTCGGCCTCGACCCGGTGCGACGGACCTTGCGCCCGGCGCCCGGGAGTGTCCGCGGGTATCTCGAATATCGCGAGTCCGCGCCGGACATGCCGGCCTCGGGTCACAAGGGCGGCGATCCGACCGACGGACTGCACCCGCTCGAGCGGGCCGCCCATGACCGGGTTTGCTCGCTCGCGCCGAGCGCCGCGGCGATCGACGACGTGCGCATGTCCCTCGCCGGCCCGGCCCGGCGTGTCGGGGAGCGGCTCATCCGCGCGGGCTTGATCGTCGGCGATGATGCCATGATCATCCTCCCCACGCTGGTGGCGCTGGTGGCTCCGATGATCGGCGTGGTGAAGATCGTCATCGGTGTACAGCGGGACCGACCGATCGGGCTACTCCTCGCCGCCACCGTCGCCTCGCTCCTCGCCGCGTATCTCATCTTCACGCGCCGTCCGCATCGCACGCGCCGCGGCGACCTGGTCCTCGGCGCGCTCCGTGCGGCGCATCGGGGCATCAAGACGGGGGGGCGAGCGCCCTCGAACGCGCCCTCGGGTCGGGACAGCATCGCTGGCCTGGCGCTCCATGGCCACGGTTTCCTCGCCGGCGGGCCGCTGGCGGCGCTCGCGTGCCCTCCGGCGAGCAGCGGTGGTGGGGACGCCGGCGGTGATCGTGGTGGCGGCGACGGTGGTGGCGGCGATGGTGGTGGTGGCGACGGTGGTGGTGGCTGTGGCGGCGGCGGAGGCTGTGGCGGCTGTAGCGGCTGATGCGACCATGACTCGCAGGATGTGCCGAGGTCCATGGGCCTTCCCCGCGGGACCGAAGTCCCATGTATGGGCCCGCGGTCTCGCGTTATAATCGTACACCCGGACTTGACCAGCTCCGTGGACTCGTGCGAGATGATGCGAAATGGGCGACGAATTTAATATGCCTGGTTCTGAGACGCAGAAATCTACCGCGATCAAGGAGGGGCCGAGCCACTGCCGGCTTGGTCGGTTGGTGCTCGTCGTCGTCGAGGGCCCCGACAAGGGCAAGCAGCATCACGTCGAGGTCAACCTCGGGCGCGTCGTCAAGGCCGGGCGCAACGTCACCAACGAGCTGGTGATCCGGGACGACGCGGTCAGCGGCACTCACTTCGAGCTGGCGGTCCAAGAGGAGGGGATCTGGCTGCGCGACCTCAACAGCAAGAACGGCGTATACATCCACAAGACGCGGGTGCGGGAGGCCCTGCTGGACGTGGAGTCGGTGTTCCGCGTCGGCGGCACGAGCATCAAGGTCGTCGGCACCTCGACGATCAGCGTGGCGCTGTCGGACCGGGACCACTTCGGCGAGCTCTACGGGGACAGCCCGATGATGCGCGAGGTCTTCGCGGACCTCGAGCGCGTGGCGACCCTCGCCGAGCGCCTTTCCATCCTCATCACCGGCGAGACGGGCACCGGCAAGGAGCTGGCCGCTCGTGGGCTCCACGACGCGTCGGCCCGCGCCGCCGGCCCGTTCGTGGTGCTCGATTGCACGACGCTGCCGCGCGAGCTGGCGGAGTCACACATCCTGGGCCACGCGCGCGGGACGTTCACCGGGGCGGTGCGCGACCACGCCGGGCTGTTCGAGCAGGCCCACGGAGGGACGCTGTTCATCGACGAGCTCGGCGAGCTGCCGTACGAGCTGCAGGCCAAATTACTGCGGTCGCTCGAGCGCGGGGAGGTCGTCCGGCTGGGCGAGGCGAACGTGCGGAAGGTCAATGTTCGCGTGATCGCGGCGACCCACCGCGATCTGCGGCTTATGATGAGTCAGGGCAAATTCCGGGAAGACCTGTATTTTCGCCTCGCGGCCAAGCGCCTGGATCTCCCCGCGCTGCGCGAGCTCGGGGACGATATTCTCCTGCTCGCTCGCCGCTTCCTGGCGGCGTGCGCGGGCGCCGGGCAGGCGCCCAAGGTGCTGAGCCCCGCGGCCTGCGTCGCGCTGCTGCGCTGCACGTGGCCCGGCAACGTCCGCCAGCTCAAGTCGAGCGTCGAGGCGGCCGCCCTGACCACGACGCACGAGGTCTTGGAGCCGACGGATCTCCGCCTCGACGACGCGACCGGCTCTTTCGGTCCGAACCTACAGCTGCCGATCGCCCAGGCGAAGGTGGAGTTCGAGCGCGTATACTACCAGGCCCTGCTCAAGCACGTGGGAAACGGGCGCAAGTGGGCGATCCGCGGGGCGAAGATCGCGGGGCTCGACCGCACGGGCTTCATCAAGGCGCTGCGGCGCCTCGGCCTCTATCCCGATCAGTACCCGGAGTCGCTCGAGGAGTGAGAGGTGCGGCGGGAAGAGCAGAGGCCGGAATGCAAACCATCATCATCTGCACGAGCTGCGCGCGCCAGATCCCGGCGAATACGCCCATGGGACGCTGCGCCGACTGCGTCGAGGGCGTCGCCACCACCGCTCCGTCGCAGAGGACGCAGGGCGAGCCCGCGATGATCGACGGCGCGATGTTCGGCCGCTACCAGTTGGGGCCGCGGATCGGCAGCGGCGGCATGGGCGTGGTCCACAAGGCGCGCGACCTGAAGTTGGAGCGCGAGGTCGCCCTCAAGATGATCCATGACGGACCCCACGCCAGCGCGCTCGCGCTGGGTCTGTTCCGGGAGGAGGTCAAGGCGTTCGCCAGGCTCGACCACCCGCACGTCGTCCCGATCTACGAGGCCGGTGAACACGCGGGTCAGGTCTACTTCACGATGAAGCTGCTGCCGAGCGACCTGAAGTCGCAGATAGGGCGCTTCGCTGGGGACCCCATCGGGGCCGCGGCGCTGGTCGAGAAGATCGCCCTGGCGGTCCGCCACCTCCATCAGCACGGTATCTTGCACCGGGATCTCAAGCCGGCCAACATCCTCCTCGACGACGCGAGCCCGCCAAACCCTTATGTCGCGGATTTCGGCGTCGCCAAGATGCTGGGCGAGGACGGCCAGATCCTCCGTACGGGGGTGATCGTGGGGACGCCGCACTACATGGCCCCCGAGCAGGCGGCGGGGAAACATGTGACCTGGGCCGCCGATGTCTACAGCCTGGGCGTTATTCTATACGAGGTGCTCGTCCGGGAGCTGCCCTTTCAGGGCAATGCTCTGGAGCTCGAGCAGGCCAAGCAGAGCCCCCCGAGGGACCCTCACGCGATCGATCCACGCGTCGATCGCGACCTCGCCAAGATCTGCCTGCGCTGCCTCGACAGGGAGCCGGAGCACCGCTATCCCTCGGCCGTGGCGCTGGCCATCGCGCTCCGCCGGTACCTGAACGGCGAGCCCTTCGAGGGGGCGGGCCGCGCCAGACGCTTGTGGCGCTGGTGTCTGCGCCATTCCCTGGTCACCGGCTTGCTCATGGGGGCGCTGCTCTTCCTCGTGCTGCTGACAGCCCGCGCCGTCGCGCTCGTCGGCGAGCAGCAGGCCGTGAAGCGGGCGCAGGTCCTGCAGGTCAACATGCGCGACGCCGCCAATGGTGCAGGCACAGTGTTGGCCCACCTCAGGTGGTTGAGCGACGTCGTGAAGCGCGCCGCCGGGGACGAAGCGCTCGTCCGGGCGGTCGAAGGCGACGATGAAGCGGCGATGCAGGCCTTCTGCGCGCGGACTTATGCCCACTCTGAGTATCCGGTCAATGGCGTGCCGTCGCGCTTCGATCTGTGGATGATCCTGGACCATGAAGGGGTCCTCCGGGCTCAGTTCGGCAAGAAGGGGGGGCTACCCGTCGGGCCGGAGCGGGACTTCAAGTGGCGCGACTATTTCACCGGCGCGAAGCGGATCGCCGACGACGGCGAGTACTTGACCCATATTTCGCGTGCCTTCAGATCCGAGCATGACCGTGACTACAAGTTCGCCATCTCGACCCCCATCTACGGCAAGGACGGGAGCTTGGCGGGCGTGCTCGTCGCTGGGGTCGCCGCGGACGCGAAGCTGCTCTCGCCCGCGCTGGACGGCGCCGAGAGCGTCACCGTGCTCGCGGCCCCGCGAGACAGCGAGCGTCTCCCCGAGGCCGGCGTCCGACTCCCCTACCTCATCCTCCGCCATCGCGGGCTGGGTCCCGGACAGTCGGTCGGGACGGCCGACGAACAGGTCCTCAGGGTCGGGCAGTCGGAGCTGGGCGGCGACCGGGACCCCCTGTGGCCCGCGGCGCCCGATCGAATAGAATCTACGCACGATTACATCGACCCGATCGCGGCGATCGACCCGGACTATATCGGAGCGTGGTCGGCGGGCTTCGCCCCGGTCGGCAGCACGGGCTGGGTCGTCATCGTCCAGTCGCTCGAGGAGGAGACCATGAAACCCGAGCTGACGCTGTTCCGGCAGCTGGCGAAGTCGATCGCGGTCTCCGCCATCCCCGGCCTGATGCTCGTATTGTTCGCGGCCCTGTATAGCCGTCGCCGGCGCCTGAGATCCGGCTGACAGGCCGCGACCTCGAGCAATAGGGCGGGGCGCCGTCACGGCTGCTCGAGGCGGATCTTGACCCGGCGCTGGCCGGGCTGCTCCTCGACCTCGATCTCCGCGGTGCCGGTGAAGCCCTGGGCCCGCAGCTGCTCGAGGAGCTCCGCGCGGGTGATGGCGGCGTCCTTGCGGTCGATGTCGAGGTCGAGCAGGGCGTAGCCGAGGCGGCCGCCGAGGGTGCCGTGGACCGTGCCGGCGAGCGGCTCGGCCGCGCAGGTCGCGTCGCGCAGCGCCGGCGTGGCGCCGCGGATCGCCGACAGCGCGGCCTCTGGGTCCTCGACGGGGCCCCAGGCATCGATGCGCACCGCGATCGTCGGCCCGCCCGCGTCGTGGACCCGCAGCGAGATGCTCTCGGCCCCGATGGCCGCGGCGAGCTGGTCCGCGAGGTCGGGGACGCTGTCCGCGGTGTAGGCCGCGCGCTCGGCCGTGCAGGCGAAGCGGACCCCGAAGGAGCGCTCGTACTCCGCGGGGAGCTGGCAGGCCCCGGCGACCAGGGCGACCGCCGCGCCCGCGGCCGCGAAGCGGTGCGCGCCGAGGAGCGCCGCGAAGCCGCGGCCGCGGGCCTGGACCGGGTAGCGCCGGCGGTGCTGCGCGAGCAGGCGGTCCTCGAGGTCGGCGGGCGGCGGACCGACGATTGGTTCATGGCGATGAAACAGGCGGCGAAGCCCGGCGCGCGGATCTTCAGGCGATAGCATCGGCCGCTCCCTTCGCTGGTTCGAGCTGCAGCTGGGCGCGCAGGGCTCGCAGCGCGCGTGACATCCGTTGCTTGACGGCCGCCTCGCTGAGGCCGAGCAGCTCGGCGATCTCGCGGTGGCGCAGGCCGTCGCCGTGGCGCAGCGCGAGCATCTCGCGGATCTCCGGCGGCAGCTCGGCGACCCGGGCGGCGAGGTCGCCGAGGCGCTCGCGCTCGAGCAGGTCGCGCAGCGGATCGCCGTCGCCGGGCAGGAGATCGCCGAGCGCGTCGACGTCGAGGTGGGGCCGGCGCGCTCGCACGTGGTCGATGACCGCGTTGCGGGCGATGCGAAGCACCCACGCGCGGACGCTGCCGCGCCGCGGGTCGAAGTCGGTGAGGCGCTCGACCAGCGTGAAGAACACCCGCGACACCAGGTCCTCCGCGTCGGCGCTGCTGCGGATCCTTCGGCCGACGAAGCGGGCGACCTCGGGGTGCAGCTCGCGGTACAGCGAGCGCATCGCGGCCGCGTCGCCGCCCTGCGCCAGGGCGGCGCGGCGAGCGAGCAGCGGATCGCGGATCGGCCAGGGCAGCACCTGGGGATCCCTACGATCGCGCGGGCGTCTGGTGACAGACTATTTTTTGCCCGCGCGGCGCCGTTGCCGCGACGGCCGGGTCAATGCGACGATGACGCCCTCGTGGTCGGGACCGACAGGAGCTATCCATGAACACCCCCGTCGCCGGCCCCGGGCCCGGCAAAGTGCGCTCCGTGATCTACTACCGGACGGAGCCCCATGCGGGCGAGCCGCGCGTGCCGATCGCGGTGCTCGCGGAGGACCGGAGCGGGGTGTGGATCGAGCCCATCGGCGACGCGGTCGATCTGCCCGGCTGGTGCACGCGGGGGCCGGTCCGGGGCGATCACGCGGTGCTGCGCCAGCGATCGATCCCGAGGCCACTCGAGCCCTCGTACGATCGGCTCGAGTTCTTCACGAGGGCGAGCCTGTCCAGCGCCATGGTCGGGCGCTACCACTATGGCGAGATCACGGAGCACCCCGACTGGCACCGCCTCGCCCCGGAGCTCGCCGACATGCTCGCCCGCGCGCTCGCTGCCGCGCGGTAGTCGTCGCGGCCCGGGGCGATTGTCCGGGCAAAGTTCGGCGCCCTGCGCCGCCCGTCCGCTGATAATGTGACGCTCGCATGAACCCCGCATGGCTCCTGGCGCATGGAATCGTGATTGCGCTGGCGAGCCCGGCCGAGCCGGCGGCGAGCGGCGAGGAGCCGGTGCTGGCGGCCGGCACCGAGGTCGTTCGCATCAAGCGTGACTTCGGCAAGCCCTACTTCGACCTGGCGATCGACGCGTGGACCGATGACAGCGCGGCGCGCCTGGACCAGGCGCGGCTGTGGTGGGTCAATACCAGCGAGAGCGACCGCCGCAAGCCGCTCGGGCGGCTCATCGAGCGCATGGTCTCGCTGGAGTATCGGCGGCTCTCGAGCACCGCGCTCACCGTCGTGGTCGCGGGCGACGGCAAGGAGTTCACGTTCACGGTCGAGCGCGCGAGCGACGGCACGGTGCACGCCTTCGTCGCGGTCGACGCGGAGGACGGCCGCCACATCCCGCGTTGCCGGGCCGCCGACGCCCGCCTGATCGCCCGTCGGGTGCTCGGCATGCCCGTCGGCATCGCCCGCATCGCGGTGACCTGCCACGACGGCGTCAAGGTGGTGGAAGGCCAGCTCCGCCACCGCGAGCTCTAGCGCAGCGCGAGCGGTCGCCCGGTCGCGGCCGGCAGCGTCAGGCCGAGCAGGGCCGCGACGGTCGGCGCGACGTCGATCATTCGTGCCCCGGCGATCTCGAGGCCCGGGCGCACGCCGGGTCCGACGATGATCAGCGAGGCGGTCATCGCGGGCCGTTCGGGGTCGTAGCCGTGGGTGCCGCGGTAATGCTCGGGGACCGGCTCGATCGCGGGCCCGGTGTAGCCGACGGCGAAGGAGAAGCCGTCGGCGGCGTCGAGGGCGAGGGCGGCGTCCGGGTCGCCGCCGCGAGCGACGATCTCCTCGTGGCGATAGACGCGGAGGACCCCCGAGCCGGGCCGGGCCGCCTCGGCCGCGAAGGCCTCGTCGATCGCTCGCCGGGCCGCGTCGTCCTTCGGGTCGTTGAGGTACAGGTAGGCCTGGCCGCCCGACAGCGACATCCCGACCCGCCAGCTGCGCGGGCGATCGTTCTCGCCGAGCTCGACCAGACCGAGGCTGTGCAGCAGCACCCCCGGCTTGACCCGCTGGGCGATCGGCATGAAGCCGTGGTCCGAGACCACGACCAGCGCGGTGCGCTCCCAGGTGCCCGCCTGTTTGGCCGCGGCGACCACCCGCGCGAGCTGGGCGTCGGCCGCCTCGATCGTCGCCAGGGCCTCGGGGCTGCGCGGCCCGAAGCCGTGCTGGCGACCGTCGACATCGAAGATATGCAGCAGCAACAACGCCGGGCGCTCGCGCTCGATCAGGTGGACCGCGATGTCGGTCAAGCCGGCGTCCGAGCGCCGCTGCGGCGTGTACTCGCTGGCGGCGGCCGGGAAGCGGGCATGCACCGCCGCGAGCAGGCCGGGCGTCGACAGGGCCGCGAGCAGCTTGTCGTCGTCGACGGTGCGCGCGCGCCAGTACTCGGGCACGAGCCAGGAGACGCGCGCGCCGACGCTGACCGGCCAGAACACCGCGGCGGTGGGTCGGCCGGCGGCCTCGGCGACGTCCCACAGGGTCGGCGCGCGGATGTCCTGCGCGTACCAGTACCAGCCGTCCGCGTTGGTTTGCAGCGGATCGAGCGGGGCGTTGGCGACGATGCCGTGGCGGCCTGGATCGGCGCCGGTGACCAAGGTCGTGTGGGTCGGATAGGTCACCGTCGGGAACACGCCGCGCACGCCCGGCGAGTGGGCCCCGGCGGCCTTGAGCGCGCGCAGGGTCGGCACCGCGAGGCCGAGCTCGTCGGGGCGCAGGTAGACCTCGGGCATCAGGCCGTCGACGCTGACCATGATCACGTGGTCGGCCGGGCCGGGCGGCGTGCTCGCGCCGGGACGGGTGCACGCGGCGCCCAGCGCGAGCGCGAGGAGGAGCAGGGGGGCAGGGCGGCGCATGGGGCGAGTAGAGCACCGCCGCGCGGCCGCGGGGTCGCAAGAGTGGGCTCTACTCGCCCGATGCGCGTGCGCGAACCGACCAGGGCCGCGGACCCGCGGCCGCGAGTGGGCGTAGCAGCAGCGGCGGCTTGCGACGGGACCTGAGGAGGGAGCCCCGCGCGATCTGCCCTCAGGGCGCGGTCCCGGGGGCCTCGGCGCGAATGCCGAGCTTCCTGGTGATCACGCCGTGTGCGACGTAGAGCAGCGGGCTCATCCCGACCGCGACGAGCATCTTGTAGCCGTATCCTGTCGCGCAGAGCCGCGTGATCTCCTCGATGGACTTCGAGTCGGCGAAGATCATCGTCGTCACAACGACGGTGTCGATCACCTGGCTCAGGGCGGTGGAGCCGGTCGCACGCAGCCAGATCATCCGCTCCCCGGTGAAGCGCTTGAGGAGCGAGAAGCTCTGGATGTCGGAGATCTGCCCGAGCACGTAGGCGATCAGCGAGCCGAGGAACAGCCGCCAGCTCAGCCCGAACACGTTCTCGAACGACTCCTCGGTCACATATGATAGTTCGCTGATCGGGAGGACCATCGCCAGATAGATCAGTCCGTTGGCGAACAGCATCATCGCCATCCCGATGTAGGTCAGGAACCGCGCGCCTTTGTTCCCGTAGTATTCGTTGACGATGTCCGTCAGGAGGAACGTGATTGGAAACGGGATGACGCCGACGGACATCGTAAACCCGCCGACGGTGAAGAACTTCCCCGCCACGCAGTTCGCGATCAGCAGCGCCGTCAAGAAGATCGAGCAGAGGACGACGTAGAGCTTCTGGCGCGCGCTGAGACCCAGCATGGGCCGCGAACGTAACACGTCGTTCGCGCGCGGCGCGGCCCGCCCGGTGGGGCGGCTCAACGCAGGGTGACGCGGCGGACGCGGGCGTTCGACTGGTCGGCGATCAGCAGGCCGTCGCCGTCGAGGGCGACCCGGGCGAGATAGCCGAAGGTCGCGGCGGTGGCGGGGCCGTCGTCCCCGCTCGCGCCCTCGACCCCGGTGCCGGCGAGCGTGTCGATGCGGCCGTCCGGGGCGACCCTGCGGACCTTGAAGTTGCCGCGGTCGCCGATGTAGAGCGTCCCGTCGTCGTCGAGGGCGACGCCGAAGGGCTGGTTGAGCTGGGCCTGGATCGCGGGGCCGCCGTCGCCGCGCGCGCCCGGGGTGCCGCTCCCCGCGACCGTGGTGATCGTGCCGTCGAGGGCGATGCGTCGGATCGCGTGGTTGAGGGTGTCGGCGATGAAGAGGTCGCCCGTCGCGTCGAGCTGGAGGGCGGTCGGCCAGTGCAGCGCGGCGGCGGTGGCGGGGCCGCCGTCGCCGGTCCACGCCGGCGCGCCGGTGCCGGCGACCGTGGTGATGACACCGTCGTCGATCCGCCGCACGCGGTTGGCGAGGCTGTCCGATATGTAGATAGCGCCGTCGGCCGCGACCGCGATGCCGTCGAGCTGCATGAATAGGGCCGCCGTCGCGGGTCCGCCGTCGCCCTCGTCGCCGATCGTGCCGACCACGCCGTCCGCGGCGCCGGCGAGGGTGTGCAGCGCCCCGTCGGCGCCGACCTCGAAGACGCGGGGGTCATGGTAGGAGACGAAGACGATGCGACCGTCCGGGAGGAAGTCGAAGTCGATCGGGTTCTCGAGCGGGGTCTCGAGCAGGGGGATCTCGGGGGTGGCGATCGCGTGGAAGCCGTTGCCGACGATCGTCTCGACCAGGCCATCGTCGCCGACCCGGCGCAGGCGCTGGTTGTTGAAGTCCACGATGTAGAGGCGGCCGTCGGGGCCGCGCCGGGCCGCGGAGACCAGGAACAGGTCGGTGTCGGTCGGCGGGAGCCCGTCGCGGTTGAAGCCGTATTCGCCGGTGCCGACCAGCAGGCACGCATAGCCCGGGCTCTGGTCGCAGGGCAGATCCGCGCAGGCACCGAGCGCCAGCGCGGCCATCGTCGCGCCCATGAGCGTGGTCCGTGACATGTCCGCCGAAGCTACCTCAATCCGCCGGCGTGAGCATCACCGAGAGCAGCTCCCACGTGTTCTCGCCGTGGTTGTGGATATGGAGCTGCATCTCGGCGCCGGCCGGGATCGCGTGGTCGATCACGATGTCCCCGCTCATCGCGGCCGGAGCGCCGGGGATCGGCTCACGGACCTCCCACACGATGACACCGTCGAGCGCGAAGCCGAGATAACCCTCGCTCGGCGTCGGCGCCACGAGGTCGTAGTGGAACGCGCGCACCGATACCACGTCGCCCGCCTCCAGCGGCTCCAGCGTCGGTTGAGCCACCGTCAGGTAGTCACACACGCCGGTCTGAACCTCGAAGGACCGGGCGAAGGGGTCCACGCGGTAGCCGAGCTCGTCGCAGGTCGCGTCCGCCGGTCGCATGGCCGCGAACACGTCCGCCGCCGGCGGCTGCACGCGCACCCATCCCTCGGGCGTCGCCAGCTGCATCGGCTCGACGTCGACGGGCGGCGCCTCCTCCGGGCACCCCAGCAGCACGAGGAGAACGAGGGCTGTCGGCGCGCGCTGCTGCATGTCCCGGGTGATGATGCCACGAAGCGAGCGAGCGGTGCCCCGATGTTGGACTGGCGCGCGGGCGATGTTAGGCGCACCTTGAGCGGATGGTCACTGCTCGCCGAAGGACGGCGCTCGCCGCCCTCCTGATCCTCGCCTGCGGCCCGACGAAGGCCCCCGGCGACGCGACCGACACGACGAGCGGCTCGAGCGGCTCGAGCCGCTCGAGCGAGCCGACGGGCGCGGCGATGACGGGCGCGAGTGAGCCGACGACGACGGGCATGACGGGCACGAGTGAGCCGATGACGGCGGGCACGGCGGGCACGTCGGGCACGGCGGGCACGACGGGCACGACGGGCACGACGGGCACGACGGGCGCCAGCGGTGAGACCTCGGGCGACGACACGAGCACGGGGCCGGGGCCGGTGTGCCGCGAGTGGCACCCGCACACCGGCTGTCCGCTCGAGTTCCCGGGGACGATGGTCCACGGGGAGGGGCCGCTCGCGAACATCAAGCCGATCACGCAGGTCTACTTCGGGATCTTCGGCTGGGTGTGCAAGCCGGGCAACACGCTCGAGATCATGCGCGTGCGCGCGCCGGACGGGCCGTTCCTGGAGTTCGCGGAGGAGCACGTCCTGGAGTGCGCGCCCGAGGGCTGGATCGGCGATCACCCGATCGTCAAGTACAACACGGGCGGCGTCGGGACCGCGACGGTGACCGCGACGCTGACGATCGACGGCTTCGCCGGCGACTGGGACAGCGAGGTGCCCGTCGACCCGCCGCGGGTGATCGGGCACTTCTCGGGCGACCTGGTCGGGCCGGTCGAGCTGCTCCGCTGCGACCTGCTCGACACCTTCATCGACCGCTGCGCGTGACCCAGCGAGCTCGTGGTGGCGAGCGCCAGAGTCGTGCGACGCCGAGGCGAGCTCAGGGCGAAAGCTCGACCGGCGGGCCATGGGCGCCACGCTCGCTGACGAAGTGGACGGCGCTGCCCCCGTCGGGCCCCGCGGTGTCGAGGCCGACGCGCATGAGATCGTCGCCGTGCGCGTCGTCGTCGATGCGGTACAGGACGCGGCGGGGGGGGAACACGAATTCGGGGTAGGCCGCGATGAGGTGGGCCTCGGCGGTCGCGATGTCGGCGCTGAGGTGCAGCGTGGCGACGGCGAGCCGGCCGTCGACGAACACGGCGACGGTCCGCGGGACCGGGCCGAGGGTGAAGTCCGCGGGAGCGCCCGGGAGGCCCTCGCACCGGGCCATGCGGCCCTCCTCGAACCATTTGCGCGTGACCGGCAGCTCGGCGGCCCAGTCGACCGCGTCGGCGGCGAAGCCCGACCTGCGGCAGGCGGCGACGAATTCGTCGCGGGTCATGCCGAACCTGAGGCCGGCGACGCGATCGCGGCCGACGCCGGACAGGGGGATCGGCGGGGGTGCGTTCGCGGGGAGGACGGCGTCGAGGTCGAGCGTGGCGGAGGGTTCGAAGCGGTGGCTGGCGATGATCGGGGCGCACACGGCCTCGAGGTCTCGCTCGTTGGCGATGCACATGACCTGGACCATCGTGATGTGCCCGGCGTCGGGGACGCTGAACCGCGTGCAGGCGCGAATGTCGATGTTGCGGGCGCCGGCGTGCGTGCGGGTCGTCAAGCAGCCTCCGCGTTCGACGCTCCTCCCCGGTGCGCGGCGTCGCGGTCAGCGCTGCGGCTTGCGCTTGTCCTGGGTGTTGGTCAGGAAGTCCGCGGCGTCGTGGCGCTCGCGGAGCTGGCTCGCGGGGTCGCCGAAGGCGCGGTTGACCATGCGCCCGCGCTGCGCCGCGGGGCGGGCCGCGATCGCGTCGGTCCAGCGCCGGAGGTGCTTGTAGTCCTGGACCTGCAGGAACTCGCCCGCGCCGTAGATGAGGCCCCTGGCGAGGTCGCCGTACCACGGCCACGTCGCGATGTCGGCGATCGTGTACTCGCTGCCGGCGAGGAACTCGTGGTCGGCGAGGCGGCGGTCGAGCACGTCGAGCTGGCGCTTGACCTCCATGGCGAAGCGGTCGATCGCATACTCGATCTTGACGGGCGCGTAGGCGTAGAAGTGGCCGAAGCCGCCGCCGAGGTACGGCGCGCTGCCCATCTGCCAGAAGAGCCACGACAGGCACTCGGCGCGCGCGGCCCCGCGCGGCAGGAACGCGTCGAACTTCTCGGCCAGGTACAGCAAGATGGCGCCGGACTCGAACACGCGGACCGGCGCCTCACCGCTGCGATCCATGAGCGCGGGGATCTTGGAGTTCGGGTTCAGCTCCACGAAGCCGCTGCTGAACTGGTCGCCCTCGTTGATCTTGATCAGCCACGCGTCGTACTCCGCGCCGGTGTGCCCGAGCGCGAGCAGCTCCTCGAGCATCACGGTGACCTTCACGCCGTTGGGCGTGGCGAGCGAGTAGAGCTGCAGCGGGTGACGCCCGACCGGCAGCTCCTTGTCGTGGGTCGGACCGGCGATGGGTCGGTTGATCGCGGCGAAGGCTCCGCCGTTGTCCTTGTTCCAGCTCCACACCTTGGGCGGCACGTACTCGGGCTTCTCGGGCATCGCTTCACTCCGTGGCCGACGCTGGGCGGACCTCGCACCAGCTCGATCGATTGTTACCACGTCGTGCGCGGGACCGCCGCCCGGCGGGCCCACCCGGTCCTCGCCCCCCGGGCCGGGCCCCGGGCCGGGCTCCGGGCGGGCCATGGCGAGGTCGCGCCGCGGGCGGAGTCACTTGCCCTGGGCGACGCAGCGCTCGAGCAGCTTGCGGCTCATCCCGGTGAAGTTGCAGAGCCGGGCCAGGCGCTCGTCGTTGTAGGCGAGGTTGATCAGCCACAGGTCGATGTCGAGGATCTTGAGGTAGCTGCGGCTGAGCGCGGCGCCCTCGGGTCCGGGGAATGTGCTGGTGATCAGGGCGCTGCCGGCGTCGCGCAGGAAGCTCGTGACGGCCTCGACCCACCAGGGCGGGATGCCGACGCGGACGTGGACCAGGCCGATCCGCCAGCGCTCCTCCATGTAGGAGTCGCCGTACTCGCCCAGGAACAGGCCCTCCATCCAGCGCATGTGGGTCTGCTTGAGCTTCTCGACCCGGCCCTCGATCAGCGGCGCGGTGTCGGGGTTGGCGGCCAGGCGGGTGTAGAAGCTGTCGGTGATCGCGGCGCCGTGCTCCTTGAAGAGCGGCGCGAGGGCGCGCAGGTTCTGGAGGTCCTCGGGGCCGAAGCCGATGAATTCTTTCAACTTGGCGTAGAGCTGTGGGTCACTCATGGGGTCTCCTGAGAGCTGAGCCACGGGCGCAGGATCGCCAGCAGCTTGCGAACGACGAGGTTGGTGTTGCGGCGCCAGGTCCCGCCGCGCGGGACCTGGACGACCAGGAAGAGCCGGAGCTGGGCCGCGTCGTGCATGAGCGGTCGGACGATGGTGTAGCCGGCGGAGGAGTCGCTCAGCGTGAGCTCGTCGACGTGGAGGAGCTCGAGGTCCCGGGCCGCTCGCGCGACGATGTCGTCGAAGAGGCAGGTCAGGCCGGCGGTGATCTCGGAGCGGAGCGCCTCGCCCGAGGCGGCGATCAAGAGCCCCTGGCTGGTGCAGACCAGGGACATCGGATATCCACCGATCGCGTTCATGTCGGCCAGCAAGCCCGTGAGCCGGGATTCGACGGCGCGATCGTGCATCGGGTCAGGCGATCAGGCGGCTGATCTCTTTGGTGGTGCGCGTGACGTCGAGGAAGATGAGGCCGAGCTTGGCGGTGTCGGTGGCGAGGACGGTGAGGACCGCGTCAGGGCCGCAGCGGGAGAGGATCGTGTAGCCCTCGGAGCCGCGGAGCATCACCAGCGAGAAGTTACCGCGCTTGAGCTCGCGGACGATCCGCTCGCTCATGCCGAGCAGCGCCGCGCTCATCGCGGCGACGCGATCGTCCTCGACGTCGCCGGGCAGCACCGAGGCGATCATCAGGCCGTCGTTGTCGACGACCGCCGCGGCCTCGATGTCGGGGGTGGTGGTGGACAGGTTCTTGAGGAGCTTCGAGATCTGTTCAGAGCGGCTCATACAGTGGTCTCCTGGGGCAGCCTCGCGGCTGCGTGGTTGGTCCGCGTGGTCGCCGGTCAGGCGCAGCGGCGGCGCTGGGTCAGCGCGCGCAGGTTCTGCTGGGCGACCCGGTCGTCGGGGCGCAGCGCGAGGGCCCGCTGGAGGTGCTGCTCGGCGGTCTCGTAGTTGCCGCGGCGCATCAGCGCCTGGGCGCGGTCGATCAGCTCGTAGAAGTTGAGGTCGGGCTCGATGGCGGGCGCGGTCGGGGCGGCGACGCGGACGAGCAGGCCGAGGTTGATCGCGTCGAGCAGGGCGTCGAGCAGCAGCGTGGCGCAGCCCGTGGCCGCGGCGACGGTCTCGGCGACGGTGCGGCGGCCGTCGAAGTTGACGATGAAGGTGTCGAGCAGGCCGCCGGTCGGGCGCCACGTCTCGCCGCCGGCCGGCCGCAGGACGACGCCGGCGATCCGGGTCCATTCGTCGCGCAGGCGGTAGGCGTCCATCACGGCGAAGGTGACGTTCTCGATCGCGCGCGAGCCCTTCGGCTCGCCGCGGAGCAGCGAGAAGCGGCCCCCGCGGTGGAACACCAGCTCGCGCAGCGCCTCGAGGCCGGTCAGCGCGCCGCAGGTCGCGTCGAGCACGTGGCCCTTGCTGAGCGAGATCTCGCCGCGGCGGGCGATGCACAGCCACCCGCTGATCGCCTCATACTGCGCGAGCTGCAGCAGCGACGTGAGGCTGATGTCGCTGAGGTCTCCGGCCAAGATCTCGACGCCGTCATGGTGGATATCTACAGTATTAATCTGGGCCTTCGCCAGGTGCATCTCTACTCCTAATATTCACAACAGATGCTCGGACTCTAAAAGCTCAATGATAATTCCACAAGCATGACCGGCCGGCGCCAGCGCGAAAGGTTTGCGGAGCCGCGGACGGGGGCGCCGCCGTTTCTTCGCCAAGTCGCGTGCGTTCGTCGTTAGAACGTGGTTCTGCGTGTAGGTCGATGTCGTCTTCCGATGGCAGGGTCGGCCATTGGGTCAATGGATACCTGAGCCGCGAGCCGGGCGCGAGGCGCCGGCCGGGGTCGGGCGAGCGGGTCCGATCGGGGCCCGGTCCGTGACGGGGGGGTCCAGGGCAAGCTGTCTTGGAGTCACATATCCAGCGCCCGCCTCGCGCGCCGACGGCCCGCCACGCGGCGCGCCAGCAAGGAGCATGTCCCGTGAATCTCCGCCGCTCTCTGCTCAAGTACTCGATGTCCCTGCCGCTCGCCACGATCCCGGGGGTGGTCGTGGCGACCGCGCCGAACGCCGCCCGGGCCGACTCGGCGGTGACCATCACCGGCACCGTGAGCGACCAGAAGACCGGCGAGAAGATCAAGGACGCCCTCGTCATCCTGCAGTGCTCGTGCCTGCAGGGCGTGCGGGAGACGACCACCAACGCCGACGGCATCTACGCGTTTCGTAACCTGCCGCCGGGGAAGTTCACGGTCCAGGTCCTGGTCGGCGACACCGACGTCAACAAGTCGATGGACGTGCCGGCGGGCGCCCAGTCCCGCGCCAACTTCCAGATCGGCGCGGATCGGGGGACCAGCATCGATATCGTCGTCACCCCGCCGATCCGGCGCGACGGAGCGACCGGGGTCCGCATCAATATGGAGGAGTCGGGGAAGATGCCGATCGGCGGCATCAAGGGCAACTGGACCGGGGTCCTCGATTCCACGCCGACGGTCAGCCAGGACGCCGCCGGGGCGCGCTTCAGCGGGACCAGCGGGGCCGAGTCGAAGTACATGGTCGACGGTCAGAACGCGACCAGCCCGGCCTTCGGCACCGTCTCCGCGACGATCGTCCAGGAGTTCATCGAGGACATCGAGGTCCTCGAGGCCGGCTACGACGCCGAGTACGGCGGCGGCTCGGGCGGCCAGGTGCGGGCGCGCCGCATCGGCGGCAGCAACATCTTCCGCGGGACCGCGCTGGTGCGCTTCTCGCCGCGGGTGGCGCTGCCGCGCTTCGTCGCCCAGACCGACGAGGCGCTGCGGGTCGCCGAGGTCCGCGACTACGAGGGCCAGGGCGTGTTCACGCTGTCGGGCCCGATCGTCAAGGACAAGCTGTTCTTCGCGTTCGGCCTCGCGCCCGAGGGCCAGAAGAACTCGCTGATCCAGTCATTTTACCGCCGGCGCGACAAGGACCGCTCGGGCGGCTACGAGGATTGTGCGTTCCAGAACGGCACCAACGACTGCGTCGCCAACGGCAACTACATCGATTCGGTGAAGTTCGCCGAGCAGAAGTTTCGCACCGGCAACTGGAACATCCAGTTCTTCGCGACCCTGGACTGGCAGATCACGACCAAGCACCGCCTGCGCCTCAGCGGCGGCACGATCCCGCAGTTTCGCCGGAGCAGCTTCCGCCAGCCGCCGGGCAGCGAGCCCAACGCCTTCGGCACCAACCCGCAGCAGAGCATCGGCGGCACCTCGCGGGTCGCCCAGGGCGTCGTCAACGACACCTTCGGCTCGAGCTACAGCAACGGCACCCAGGTCGGCCTCGACTACGAGGGGCGGGTCGCCAACGACAAGCTCGAGATCGACGCCGGTATCTACTACTCCCGCAGCCGCAGCATCGAGGCGTGGAAGCTCGACAACCCGAACCTGAAGAACATCCCGCTGACGCAGGAGACCGACAGCCAGGGCCGCAACCTCTTTGACCTGCTCGACCGCGACGGCGCGGTGCGCCTGGTCGGCGGCGTCGACCAGGCGTGCAACAACGCCAACCTGCCCGGCCTGACCTGTCCGACCCGCACCTGGCTGTCGGGCGGCCTCGGCAGCTACTCGAGCTCGACGCAGGACCGCGTCGGGGGCAACCTGGCGCTGACCCACTTCCTGACCAGCAAGCGCTCGGGCGCGCACCAGCTCAAGTACGGCGCGGAGATCGACAGCGTTCGCTTCGCGCAGGACTCGCGCTACTCCGGCTCCAACGAGTCCGACTTCTACCAGAACTGCGCCGCCGGCCAGAAGGGCGGCGGTGAGTGGTGCTTCGACCCGACCCAGGGCCAAAACGGCGCCTACCTGCTGAACACCGCCAACCGGGTCAACAACAACCGGGCGATCAACGTCGACTCTGACAACCCGGACCAGCGGACCTCGTTCGGCTACGGCCGCGTTCG
>Ga0075152_10000787_pt1 | contig 23137 bp, 11 predicted proteins | sample JI61114C2DNA_FD_70964 | JGI IMG/M metagenome (GOLD analysis project Ga0075152, IMG submission 70964) | Wastewater effluent complex algal communities from Wisconsin, to seasonally profile nutrient transformation and Carbon sequestration -... | ecosystem: Engineered > WWTP > Effluent > Algae...
CAGGCCGGGCATCACCGCGCTCACCTCGGCAGTGGACCGTTTAACCTCTTATCTGCTCAAACCGTCGGTAACAGACCTCGACAAGGTCATCCCGGACGAGGTATGAACCCGCCGGACGACCAGGAAGTCGCAGCCCAGAGGGATGCGCGCGACCTCCGTCACCTCGTCGAAATTTTCCAGCAGATCGGTAACACCGCCGCAGAGCTGCGCGCGGTGCTGCTGTGCAGCCCGACCCCGGCGATGGTCGACGATCTCCCGAACGACGATGCGCCGCTGCACACCGTCGCCGTGGCGGCCGCACAATGGCTGGTCCGCCGCGGCGACGTCACCTCTCTCTTCCTCGAATTCCTTCATCGCTGGACCACCGCCCTGAACGGCGGCGACGGGATGGACGCGCTTGAAGCACTCACGTCCGGGGTACCGCGCGTCCAGCCGCCTGCCCGGGCATTCCAGACGCGGGTCTTCGAATTCCTGGACGACCTGGGGGTCGCCTCGGCCACCGACATCGAATGTTTCGGCGATCACGAGATCGACGTATTCCTGCGCGACTTCTTCGATCGTTCGATCGGCCGTGGGATCCCCCTGCGGGGCCTGCTCCGCATCGAGTGCATGAACCTCCGATTCGCTGGCCAACACCTCGCCCTCGAGGACAGCACCCTTCTCGACGTTGTCCACCGAAAGACCGCGGTCTACGGCGACCACGCCGTGCTCGTCACCGAGGCGCTGCAGATCGACGCTCGCGCCGGCGCCCACGACGTGCGAGCCCGGCTCGACGCCATGCTCCGGCTGTTCCTCCGCCACCGCGCCCTGATCGAGAGCGGAAAGATGAGCATCGTCCCGGAACAGGTCGTGGCGCGCGACGCCCAGGCGCAAACGCGCTCCCTGTTTCGCGCCGACGAGCTCGTCACGACCCGCGTCGACATGCGGAACCCGGAGGTTGCAACCTTCTTCCTCCAGGGCACCAGTCTGCTGGATCCGGTCGGGACCCTCGTCGTCGATCTCCCGGGCACGTGCGGCTTGCACCTCTTGGACATCCTCGAGATCGAGGCGTCGTTTCCGCTCGAGTACCAACGATTCCAGACCCTTCTGCGCAGCGCCCTGGTCGGCGTCAACCCCGAGGACACCGCGCGGGCGCTCGCGCGGGCGCTCCAAGAGGTCGAGCAGGCGGTGCTCGAGCTCGACATCCAGTTCGAGACCCGTCGTCGAGCGCGCACGAGGACGGCACAACCCGGCGAGGGTAACCTCGTGCTCCGCTTCTTCGGTGATCGGCTCGACGCCGCCTACCTCGCCGACGCCGCCCGCACGAGCGCGACGGGCATCCGATTCATCCCGCCGGGCGAACGGTTCCCCGACGAGTTTCGCAAGAACCCCTACTTCGTGCCGTGGGTGATCCGCCGCGCGGCATTACGGACGACGAGGACATCATGACCGAGACGGAACGAACGAAGATCTGGCTCGACCTCCACGCGAAGGACAAGCGTGTCGCCCACGCGGCGATCGCTGCCGTCGTGTCGACCGCCGCCGACGACCGCGAGTTTCAGCGCGCCGTCCTGCTTGGCCGCGAACCGGACGTGTTTCGTCCGTCAGACCTTCGGCAAGACACCCCCGAGATCCACCGCGCGCTGATCACCGCGCTCGGCCGTTCGGGCGATCCGAGGTTCATCCCGCTGCTGCTCGAAGCGCTGACTGGGCATCCGCACTTCTGCGACGAGCTCCTGGTCCGTGCGGCGCTCGTCGGCCTCGGCGTCGATATCGACGAGGAGTTTCCGCCGGAAAAGCTCGCCGTGTGGAGTGGTAGCGATGGTACGCTCTACCTCGGTCCGGCCGAGGACTTCCACCCGTTTGCGAGCAGCATCTGTACGACGTGTCGGTTCTTCCCGTGCCGCGTCAATCGCACGATCCGGCGCGGGATCCAGAATTGCAAACTCTGGGGGCAGACCGACCCCGACACGCTCGGCGAGCTCGACGATGTCCGGATGACCGGGTCGCAGGTGCCCGCCGACGAGGCGTACCGGATCGCCTCCGACGCCCCCGCACGGCTCGCCGAGGCCGAGGCGTCCATCCTCGCCCGGGCGCACGCGCAGGCCATCTCGCCGGCCTGCAACGCGCTCATGGCGGAGGAGCCGATGGCCTCCCCCGTGGCCTGGTCGCGGCTCTCCGACTGCTTCGGATCGCTCGGGGAGCCAGCCATGGCGCTCGCCATGCTGCGCCAGGCGAGGCGCTGGAAGAACCTGCTGCCCGCCTCGCGTCGGGCGGCCCCCGAATGCGCGCTCGCCTTCGCCTCCCTCGACGAGAAGATCGATACCTTCGTCGATCGCTCGACGCCGTGGGAGATCTCGCTGATTCCCACACGGCTCGAGAAAGCCGGCCTGTGGGTCCACGCGTGGGACCATTACGTCCTCGAACTGCTCCACTCGGGCGAGACCTGGGCGCACACGTGGTATAATATTGGCTGTTGTCACCGTCAGCTCGGCGAGCTGGCGCTGGCCGCATTGGCGCTCCGGCAGGCCGTGGATCTGAGCCAGGAGGACGCCTTGACGCGGCTATTCACCGCCGAGCTCACGCAACTCCTGCACGCGTCGAAGGGAGCGACCGACATCGGGATCGACACCGACCGTCGACGCGCTGCGCGTGTAGAGGTCGAGGAGGTTGACGAGGGCGAGGAGCCGGGCCTTGGCGTCGCCGATCTCGATGCAGGCGCGGAGTTGGGTGAACGGAGCCGGCCGACGCCGGACCTCGAGCCCCCGAAGGCCCCGGTGCCCGCCCCACGGCGAGAAACAACGGTATTCTGCGCGAATTGCCTTCGCAAGTCGCGCGAGGTCCGACTGCGACGCTGCCAGGGCTGCTCGCGAATCTTCTGTACCCAGTGCTCGCCACGCGTCTGCATTGCATGTCACGGACAGCTGCATTCGCTCGCAAATCCTTCAGGGGAGGGATCCATCGCGGCGACGTCGACGCGAGAGGTCGAGCTGAAGGACACGACCGGGAGGGTGGTGGCGATCGCCCGCGCCGGCATTCGCCTGGCCGGACACGATGATATCGTCACGGCGGTGGCTTACGGGCCCGAGGGGAGCCGCGTGGCTTCCGCAGCGAAGGACGGGACCGTACGCGTATGGGACTGTGCCACCGGGAAGGCCCTGCTAGTCCTGCGCGGCCACGAGGGCTCGATCGAGGGCGTGAGTTTCTCACCGGACGGCGATCATGTCGCCTCGGCATCGACGGACTTCACGGTACGGATCTGGGACGCCCGAACGGGGAGGGCGCAGCACGTGCTCAAGCCCGGTGGCCGGGCGTGGGGGGTGAGTTATTCACAAGACGGCATCTACCTGGCTACCGCCGACGATTCGGCGGCGAGGGTCTGGAACCGCCGCAGCAATCGACAGGTGACCTTCTTCCGTGGGCACAGTCCCAGCGTGTTCGACGTCCAGCACGCTCCAGATGGGTCGCTGCTGGCCTCGGCATCCGGCGATTGCGTACGTGTGTGGGACGCCCTTACCGGCAACGAGCAGCTCGTCCTCGAGGGCCATGAAGATGAGGTCCACAGCCTAAGTTTCTCGCCGGATGGCACGCGCCTCGCCTCCGCCTCCAGCGACCGGACGGTGCGAATCTGGGATCTCCGGACCGGAGAAGCACTGCTCGTGCTGGATGACCACGAGGCTTCGGTCAAGAACGTGCGCTATTCGCCGGACGGGACGCGCCTGGCCTCATCCTCCAGCACCGTCCGAGTCTGGGACGCCGCGACCGGACACTGCCTGGCGGCGCTGCCCGGCGCCTTGGTCGTCGCATGGTCGCCCGACGGCGATGCGCTGGTGTTCGCCGACGAGGACGATCCGACGACGCTGGTCATGTGGACTTTGACGGAGAACGCCGTCCGTCCCGGGATCTCCCGCGCGAAACTCGTGGTCCGGGCCCCCCTCGAACGTGCGGCGCCCCGGCCCTCCGCGGCATCCATGTGGGTACCACGGCTGCCCGACGCCAGAGGCGTCTGCCTCGGCACGCTACAGAACACGCCCGGCGATTCCAGAAGCGTCGTGGTCTCGGCCGACGGCCGCACCCTGTATACGGGTGACGACGATGGCGGCGTGCATGCATGGGACCTGGAGACCGGGCGTCGGCGCTGGACAGGTCGGGAACGCCACCTAAGGAGTGTGACCGATCTGACCATCTCGCCCGACGGCACGCGCCTGGCCTCCGCATCGTCCGATGGGACGGTACGAGTGTGGGACTGCCGGGACGGCGAGGATCAGTTTTTCCTGTTCCATCACACCGATGTCAATGCGGTACGGTACTCGCCCGACGGCGCGTACCTGGCCTCGGCATTGCGCGACAGGACAGTGTGGTTGTGGGATGCACACACCGAAAAACCGCCCCTCCGGATCTTCGACGGCCACGCCACCGAGGCCTTCGGCGTGAGTTTCGCGCCGGATGGTACTCACCTGGCGTCCTCCTCGTGGGACCGCACAGTGCGGGTGTGGGATGTTCGAAGCGGCGAGGCCGTCCTCGTCCTGGACGGGCACGAGGACCAGGTCCATTGCGTCAGTCACGCACCCGACGGCACGCGCCTGGCCTCTGGTTCCTGGGAGACGGTGCGAATATGGGACCTCCCCACGGGGCAGGCCCTTCATGTGCTCGCGGGACACAAGCGGTGGGTCCTTGACGTGAAGTTTTCGCCGGATGGCGCGTTGCTGGCATCGGCGTCCGAAGATAGAACGATAAGGATCTGGCACGTCAACACTGGTGCCTGTCTGGAGCGCTTCGTCGCCGGAGACTACGTTCGGCAAGTCGCGTGGGCCCCGAGCGGCGCTTTCCTGGTCTCGGCGCAGGGCGACGGAGTCGTTCACCTGTGGGACACGCGCTCCGTCATGGTGTAGGGCGCGCGGGCGGGGGGTCAGGAGCCGCGGGCGCACGTGCTCGATGGACTCGCGCAGACGGAGGCGATCGGCGGTACATGCTCGCCTGACCCCGTCGTGACGGCGAGCTGAAGATGGAGGAGGTCTCGCCATGAGGTGAGACCCATGAAGAATCGTTGTAGCGCGGCGTTGAAGCGGAAGATCCTGGCGCGTTGGAGGGTGTTGTCGGCACGTGGGATGAGCATCGAGGAGGCGGCGGCCGAGATCGGCGTCGACGCGGCCGATCTTCGCACGTGGAGCCGGGATACTGCGGGGGGCCCACTCCTCGTCGAGGTCCAGATCGACGAGGGGCCGTCGTCCGCCCATAACCTGGTGGTCGTGCTTCGCCATGGCGTGCGTGTCGAAGGGCTCTCGATCGCCGACGTGGCCACACTGGCGAGGTTTCTGTCGTGATCGGGATCCAAGGTCGAGTGCCAGTATTCGCCTATCGACGGCCCACCGACTTGAGGAAGGGATTCGAAGGGCTGAGCGGGCTCGTGCGGGAGGCGCTCGGCAAGGACCCGCTGTCCGGGGCCCTGTACCTGTTCACGAACCGGCGAAGGACCACGGCGAAGGTGCTGCACTTCGACGGCACGGGGCTCGGCCTCTATATCAAGCGGCTGGCGCGAGGTCGGTTCGCTGCGTTGTGGGAAGATGGCGAGGGGACGAGCCTGTCGCTGACCCGCACGGAGCTCGAGCTGTTCCTGCAGGGGAGCCTGCTCGTCGGCAAGGTGGCGCTCGCGCCGGCACCGATGAGCGAAAAAGAGCTTGTCGTCCGCCCGCGAGAAGTGCATAGATAAGGCGTGGTCGATATCGATCAGATCGAGGACTTCGCGCTGCTCAAGAAGCACGCACGGCTCATGGCGCTGGAGCTCGACTACTTTCAGAAGCGCGTGAAGGAGATGGCCCAGGAGCTCGCGCAGCTCAAGGGCGGCGAGCAGCTCGAACTGCTCGTCGTCAAGCAAGCCGAGCAGCTCGCCCGGCTGCGCCACAAGGTCTTCGGCGACTCGTCGGAGCGGCGGCCCAGCCCGCACCCGCCCGGGCCTGAGCCCTCCCAGGAGCCCAAGCGCGGGCATGGACCGACCCCGCAGCTGAAGCTGCCGACACGCGAGGAGCATCATCGTCTGACGGACAGCGAACGCGGCTGTCCGGTGTGCAAGGGGACGCTCGAGGAGATGGGCGAGCTGACCGAGGACGCCGAGGAGGTGACGGTCGAGAAGCGCCGCTTCGTCGTCGTCAGGCACAAGCGGCACAAGTACCGTTGTCGCTGCAATGCCGTGGTCAAGACGGCACCGGGGCCGCTGCGGTTGATCCCGGGCGGACGCTACTCGCTGGATTTCGCCATCGCGCTCGAGATCGACAAGCGTCTCAATCACCTGCCGCTCGATCGCCAGCGCCGGCAGATGGCCCGCGAGGGCCTCGTCATTTCAACGCAGACGATGTGGGACCAGGAGGAGGCGCTCGCCGAGCTGCTGGAGCCCAGCTACCTCAAGCTACTGGCGTACATTTTGGGCGACGATGTGATTGGCGCCGATGAAACCCACTGGCGGCTCATGCAGCCGGGCAGCAGCACGAAGTGGTGGGTCTGGTGCCTGACGACGCACGACGCAGCCTGGTACATGCTGGAGCCCAGCCGTTCGGCCGAGACCATCCGCGGCGTGCTCGGCGACTTCGAGGGCGTGGTCGCGTGCGATGCCTACGCGGCCTATGAATCGCTCGCCAAGAGCAGCCAGGGCAAGCTGCGGCTCGCGCACTGCTTTGCACACGCACGGCGGAAGTTCTACGAGCTGCGGGCGACATACCCGACGCAGTGCAAGCAGGCGCTGGACCTCATCGACGCGCTGTTCCTGATCGAACGCGCATTGCCCTCGCCGCACGGCCTCAGCGGTGAGGCGAAAGCCGCTGCCCTCGAGCTTCGTCGTTTGCGCCGTGATCAGGAGTCGAGGCCGCTCACCTTGGCCCTGAAGCAATGGGCCGAGCAGCAGACCGCCCTGCCTCGCAGCGCGCTCGCCGAGGCGCTCGGCTACCTTCTGGGCCACTGGAAGGGCTTGACGGCCTTCCTTGAGGACCCGCTGATCCCCCTCGATAACAACCACACCGAGCGGGCGCTCCGCGGCGTGGTCCTCGGCCGCAAGAACCACTATGGCTCACGGTCGGTGCGCGGCACCCAGGTCGCTGCGATCTTCTACACCTTGATCGAGACCTGCCTCCGCTGTGACGTCGATCCGGAGGAGTACCTCCGCTTCACCGCACGTGCAGCGCTTCGCAGTCCGGGGACCGCAATCCTGCCCCAAGAATTCGCCCACGGGGCAGGCCCCGCGGGCTGATCGGGTCTGTCCTACGGTTTGAACAAGAACACGTAGACCTCGGAGCGGTGCCCGGTGGACGCGCGCACCGGCATCGTCGTGATCCGGCCGAGCTTGAGCGCCGCAGCGCTGATATGCTCGATATGGATGTACGGGAGCATCCATCCCGCCTGCTCCGCCAGGCGCTCGGTGAGCCAGTCGCGGACGAAGGCCGCCACCGTCTCGTATCTCCCCACGTAGAAGCCGAGCATCCGCTCGATCTCGTGCTCAGCCGTACCAAACCGCAGCGTCAACGCTGCGACCACACCCTCGTCGTCTGCCTTCATGGACGTTTGCCTCCGGCGGCAAGCGTCGTCGTTTCTCACCGGAAGTCATGACGGGGGACGGCGAGCATGTACGATCGGCGGCCGCGTCGAGGCGGACCACGGGCTCGGTGATCACGTGGACGTGAACAGTGGAGCAACCCCGAAGATCGGCGAATTTGAGATCCACCTGGAGGATGATCCTCGGCTGCCGAGCTCGCCCAGGCCTCGATGAACCCGTGCTTGAGCTCGGGTCGGGGATCCTCGCGTCCACCCTTGCGCCACCGGCTGCTGACGGGCGCAGTGGCGAACGATGCTGCGCTGCTTTAGCTCGATCAAGTTCTATTGCCCTGGAGCCCGGAACATGTCCACCGCGGTTGCAAAGTCGACGCCATCGCTCCAAACCTCCTCGCTCACGCAAAAACGAGCCGTCTGTCCGAACATTTCGAGCTTCAGGCCGGCGTCGTCCTTCTTGCACAAGTCTGTGTACTCGATCACATCTTTGTACTCGCTCCAAAGAGACCGAAGTCGATCTCCGATGTCAACTACGAATCGCATGACCTGTTTGCAAGTATCGGGAGCGAGCTCCTGCTCGGACGCAGGGACCACGCAGAGAACGTAGCGAACTTTCTTATCAACCGCTTTTTCCACTTGTCGGACGCTCATCCGGACTGTTGACCCAGTCGTCGCCTTGACCTCAACGAATACTGGTCCAGATGCACTGCTAACCTCGACTTCTCCAGCGTCACCATTTTCGGCGATCATCTCGAAATCATCACCGGCCCCCGTTCGCTCTGCGGTAAGACCTGTTCCAATGAATGCTTGCTTAAACAGACCCTCAACGGTGAAGCCAAACTGCTGATTCTTCATGGCCCGCTGCCGGTATACTCTCCGATCCTCAAGGGCCTTGAACGCCCCCTTGTCCTCTGAGATCGTACCAGCGAGCTGAATGACTGTGGAAGCCTTGTTCCCAGCAGCGACCATGATCGAGGCCAGAGATTGTATTAACAACAACCGTTCAGGGTTATCTTTACCAACTGACCGAAGTGTTAGGTCCGCAGCCCCAACACCAAGAGCCTCGAGGAAGGGTAACATACGCGGCTCCGTGACGCGTTGTAGCAAGTCCGGCGCTTCGGAAAGCATCCGCGCCAACACCTCCGCAGAAGGGACCAAACGTTTCCCCTTCTCCAGCATCACCCACGACCGCGTTTTCACTGGCGCCAGCCATGCGGCGGAGTAATAGCGATGGTCGGCATCATTGTCGCATTTGACGGTCGCAATGTCGAATGCGCTCGGGTCCGAAGGAATGAGGTAGTCGACGCAAAATTTCAGGAATTTAACCCCTCTGGATTGACTGCTTCGGGCCCGGTCGATGACTGACCGATCGGCTTTGGAAAGCCACGCAACGTCGGTGCGTCGCACTGCACTGATCGATTTTGGCTTGGCCCTCTGCTCATCCTCACTCAGGGGGTCGTCAGGCAAAAAATGCTCCACGATTGCACTAAATTCATAGAGTGGCGCTACGTGAATAAAGCCGAATTCGACCAGTGCTTCCCACTCATCGCGGGCAGGGCATGCGAGTGCATACCTCTCGTCAATAAGAATACTCTCTGGAAAAAGCTCGACGAAGGGCTGTGCTAAATCGGGCCATATCATCGACGGAGCCAAGAATCGGTCTTCTGGTCTGGAATTCAAACGGAGAGTCAAGACCGATCGTTTCCCCGACGGCTCGGCCATCGACAAAAGCGGAAATCCATCGAGCTTTTGGGCTTGACCGTGACGCAGGAGCCAGGCGAATAGAGCCACGGTCGCACTCAAGAACGTATCCCCGAACGGTTGCGTTTGCCGGCGAATCGCGTCGAGTGCTGAATTTATGACATACTCTTGCGAGCGAACCTTCAGAGAATCGATGATCTGGGAGGTCGTAATCCCCAAGTGGAGCAGTTCTGAGCGGACTCTTTGCCCCAGCAAGTCAGCGATTGACTTTAGCTCATCATCAATTCCACCGTCTCGGTATAACTTTGCCACCAAGCACAGTTCGCCTCGCTGGTTGGGGACCAGCGGTTTTCTAGCAATTAGTTCTTCTCGCCCTGAAGCATAAAACATTCCATGAACACGGTTGATCCAAGCCAACGGATCACTACCTGACACCAGCGCACCCCCAATAACCTCCATCGTGCGAAGAGAAACCAACAGATCTGCCAACTTGTCAACAGTCCATGCTTCCGCCAACGCGGGTTCGGTCTGCGCAAAGAAGTTGCCCCAACTGTTTACGGCAAGGGACCACGCATGAAGATCTTGACTCCGAGGGAAGTGTTCTCGTGCCACGATCATAGAAATGGCTACATCCCACAGTTCTCTCGCCGAGACTCCCGCTTGGTCAACGGGCACCCAAGCATTGCGCGAAGAGATAGTGGCCCCATTGTGGGTGTGCAAAAGTGGCGCACCGCGCAGGCCCTGAATTAGCGCCGACTTGATCGTGTTCTGTAGCCACGTTTTGTCTGCCCACGTCGGGCACTCGAGGGGCGGGATAACGGCGAGTCTGGGTGCATTTCCCCACTCGTTATTAACCGCCAAAGTGATCAGGTCGACGATCAGATGGCATGCCCTTATAAACAAGTCCATATTTCTCTTATTCGCTTCGTCGAGGGCAGTCCCCAAGTAGATTCCATCTCGTTCCGGCTGGGGACGAAACTTCTCGCTGTTCACAACGACAGGAATGCAGAGATTGGTGGTGTTGTTTAGTGGAAATGCCAGGAACAATCGTGGTAGACCATCAGGTAGGTGCACGCTTTGTGAACCATCATCAACATCGACCTGAACAGCCGCTGCCACCTCATCACGATCGTGGTGTATGAGCACCCATTGACGCTGTCCGCTGCCATGACGACGGATCTCCACCTTGTCTGTGCTGTCACCAATGGGCGTTTGCGGACCTCGTGTGAGGGATACCCGGCCTCCGCCGTCAATGATCGTAAGCTGGCTGAGCGTCGGATTGAACGCGAAGATGTAGGAGGCCACGCTCTTGAGCGAGTCGACCCCCGTTGCTACTGCATCCCGGTTAGCCGTACTCAGCGGATAAGAGTATTCCGTAGTGTATGGCGCATCTACGAGGCATGCCTTTTCATTCAGGGAGGCGATGAATGCTTCACGAGATGCCTCCATTGCATTCTGGAGTTCTTTCGCATTTGCCCCTGCACGGCTCAACACAAAATTAAACGACCGCAGGTCCGTCAACTGTCCTTTCACATGCACGATTCTAGACAGCAGGTGAGTAGCAATGAACCCAGTTCCAAATCGGCCGATGTCGCGCGGATCGGTTTTCGTCGAACCGTGCAGAATAAGATGAGCAATCTCGCGATCGTGAAACATGGCACCGTTGTGTCGGAAATGCAGCCAATCATCGTTCAGCTCGATCTCGATGGCCAAGCTAAGCTGCGACCCCACGGGTCCACGGGCGTTTTGTATCAATTCCCATATCCATCTGGATTCAAGAACAAGGCGCCGACTCTCGAGATCTTCAAGGCGCTTGAAGACCTCTTGAGCGTTGTTCTCGCTGAGGACAGCTTTGAACACATTGTTGAAATCATCGTTGTCAGTCATTATGTGGCTCATGGGGCGTACGGTGATATTGAGGCGGCGGCTCTTGGGTTTCCCAAAAATCCAGGTTCTGCCCGGCCTGCGCCGAGGGGCGGCCGAAGTGCTCGTAGAGCCGAAGCAAGACTTCGGCGTCCAGGGCGGCGTAGGCTTGCTGGCGTTCGCTCAGGGGGCGCTGCGACCAGTCGCTAACCTGCTCTGTTTTGTCCAGGGCCAGTCCTAGCTCACGTTCGCAGACCGCCTTGAGGCTGTGGCCCCCCGCAAGTTTGGCGCCGCGCAGTCGCCGGGAGACCTGCAGCGTATCGACCACGCCCTCGATCGAGAAGCCGTAGCGCTTGAGCACGGAGCGCTCAAAGCTCGCGTTGTGGATGATCTTGGCGACCGCGGGGTCATCGAGGAGGTCGCCAAGGGGGCTCAGGTCGGAGAGTGCGAGCGCGTCGAGGAGGTAAGTCCCGGAGCTGGCTGCGATCTGGATGAGGCAGAGTGTCCGGTTTTGAATCATCGTCTCCACGTCGAGGCCGATGAAGGGCTCGCTACGTAGTGCCGCACAGAGGGCCGGCAGCTCGCCGTCGCTGGTGATCCAGTGGAACGGGCGGTCGCTCGCCCTGGGGATCGTCGCAGCAGGAGGCGGCGGGACGAGCGGCGTTGCGAGGGTCTCGAGGTCCTGCTGGCTCGGCGCGGTGACGCCTGCGGGCACCCGTGCGGTGTGCTCCGTTGCTGGCACCGCGCCCGAGAGCCACCGCCACGCGCCAGCGACATCGAGGAGGTAAGAGGCCACGACCTCGCGTTCGACCCACGGCGGCATGAGCGGCTGGAACTTGCTCAGGCGGTAGCTCGGAAGGGTCTCGGCCACGTCGAGCCAGAGCTTGTCGTTCTCCCAGACCTCCGGGTCGAGGAGCCGATCGAGCAGTTCGCCGAAGCCGTGCTGCGTCAGGTCCTCGCCGCGGATCGTCAGGCCGAAGTTGTCGGGCACGACCTTCCAGGTGGTGCCGAGTGCCTCCAGCGCGTAGCGCAGCGTGCTGTTGATCCGCCCACCCGCGAACGTCCACCAGCGAATCTCGCCTTCGCCGACGATGATGCCCCCGCGCGCATCGAGGGTGATCCCGTCCCTCCCCGTCCGCTGCTCGGCGAGGATCGCCGCCGCCTCGGCGTTCAGGTAGGCATAGCCCTGCTCCGAGGTGAGCACCTCGCCGATCTTCCGGCACAGGTGGAAGCCGAGGAAATTGGGGATAAAGCCGCCCCAGGTGGGCTTCTTGCCGCGGGGCGCGGGCTCGACAACCAGGCGCCGATCCGCATGGCGGATCTGCATCACCAACCATGGTCGACCGCCGAGCAGGAAGCAGCTGATGGACTCGACAAGGCGATCGACGTAGCCCTGACTGAGCGTGCCCAGGACCTGGCCTGCCCTCGTCTCCACGCTGTAGCTCTGCGGGCTGGAGAAAACCGCGTAGAGCTCCATGAAGTTGCGGCGGCCGAAGCGCCGCTCTGCCGTGGGCCCGATGAGCAGACGACCATCGAGGAGAACGAGCGAGCGCTCTCGGAGCATCCATGCGATCAGGCGCTCGAACTCTGCCCGGCGGATGCCGGTGAAGTCCGGCACGCGGGAGAAGTGAGTCCATGCCTCCTCTGGGGGCACGCCGTTCTCGGCGAGAGACATCGCCAGGATCTGATGGACCAGCACGGGCCAGCAGCGGGCGCTGAGCTCGACCGGCTCGACCCAGCCGGACTTCGCCAGCTCGATCAGCGCGATCGACTGGACGACGCCGTCGCCAGTCTCGCAAAAGAAGGTAGTGTTGGCGACTTGACCGGCGCGGCGGCCGGTTCGCCCCATGCGCTGAAAGAACGAGGAAACGGTGTCAGGCGCCTCGTGCTGGAGGACCCGATCGAGGTCGCCGACGTCGATGCCGAGCTCGAGCGTCGATGTGCAGACGATGCAGGCATCGGTGCCATGATGGAAGCGTTCCTCGGCGAGGGTGCGCTCCTCCAGCGAGACGGCACTGTGATGGACGAACACGGTGATGCCTGCACGCCGCATGTGCTCGGCGACGGCTTCTGTGACGGAGCGAGACTGACAGAAGAACAGGCTCTTCCCGCCCCGGGCGGTCTTCGCGGCGTCGACGGCGAGCGCTGCCAGCTCGGGACGGTGGGCGACGAGGAGCTGGCGCCGGGCAGGTTGTTTCGGTGGATCGACGATTGTGGAGGACCGCTTCGAGCTGCCTTGTAGCCACTTGAGGATGGCCTGGGGATTTCCCACCGTTGCGCTCAGGCCGACGCGTTGGATGTCGTGCCGGGAGTGCTGGGCGATCCGCTCCAGGACGCTCAGAAGGTGCGCGCCACGGTCGGTCCCTGCGATCGCGTGGATCTCGTCTATGATGACGATCCGCAGGTCAGCGAAGAGGCGCCGCGTGTCGATCTTCTCCGAGATCAACATCACCTCGAGCGACTCCGGTGTGGTCATCAGCAGTTCCGCGGGCTCCCGCAGGAAGGTGCGCCGCTCGTGGCTGGTGGTGTCCCCGTGCCACACGAAGCGGTGGAGGCCGACCATCTCGGTGTAGGTGCCGAGGCGCTCGGCCTGGTTGTTGAGCAGCGCCTTGATCGGCGCGATGTAGAGGGCGCCGACCCCGTCGGTCGCGCCGTCGAGCAGCATGGAGAGCGTCGGGAAGATCGACGCCTCCGTCTTACCGCCGGCGGTGGGCGCGAGGACCACGGCATTCTGGCCGGCGAGCAGCGCAGTGCCAGCCAGCTCCTGCACGGGTCGCAGGCTCGACCAGCCGAGGCGGGCGACGATCGCCTGTTGCAGCCGCGGGGCGAGCTGCGCAAAGACGCTCAGAAAACCTCCTCGACGGGGACGGCGCCTTCGTCGGGGTCGGAGGGGGCGAAGGGCTGGCCCTGGATCGCCAGTTCCTCTTCGGGTTTCAGCTCCGCGGGGTTGAAGCCGTACTCACGCATCGGGTCGTAGGCGGGGTCGTCGTCGACGAGGTCGAGCTGGTTGACGAGGGCCCGCAAGAACTGGCGTGGAACGACGCCCACGTCGCCCTTGAAGCCGGCTGTGACCGTGGTGACCAGGCGCTCGATGAAGCCGTCGCCGAGGCGCTCCCGGACCCGCTCCGGATTCTTGGTGGGATAGAGGTCGCGCAGGGTCACAGCGACGGCACGAAGGCGGGCGGCGTCGAAGGGGACGAGCTCGAGCTGGGGCTGGCGAGGGTTGATGCGGGTGCCCTGCTTCATGAACGCGATCCGCTCGTGGAGCGGCGCGAGGCCGGCGACGCCCTGGCGTGAGTCGAAGAAGTCGGGCGTGCCGGTGAACACCCAGAGCAGCCCGTGATAGCTGCTGGCTGCGTCGGCGATCTGGCGGATGCCGTTGAGCGACTTGTGGCGTGAGTCCTTGCGCATGCGCAGGATTGTCTCGGCCTCGTCGATGACGATGACCAGGCCCTTGTAGCCGGCCGCCTTGACGATCGCCAGGGCGCCTCGGAGGTAGTCAAGGGCGTCGCGGCTCTCGATGTCGCCCTTCACGTTGGCGAGGCGCTTGGCGGCCGCACCGACGTTGGCGGAGCCGGACAACCACGAGATCAGCGAGCCGGCATCATTGAGCTCGCGCTTCTGCTTCAGGTCGAAGATCGTCTGGATGGCGCGCACGAAGTCCTGCGGGGCGTTGCCGCCGGTGGCTGCCATCAAGTCCTCGTTGAGACGACGACTGACCTTCGCGTCGAAGTCCGGGGCGTCGGCGTCGGCGCCAGCGGCGATCAAGGCGTCCTCGATCTTCCCGATCCAGCGATCGAGGATGTCCCCCAGGGCCCCGCGCTGACACGAGGCCGTGCCGAGCTCTGTCATCACCTTGCGGTAGACGTCGTCGAATCGGTGGAAGCGGAGGTCGTTGTCGGAGACGACGACGAACGAGGTGGCGAAGCCCTTGGCCTGGGCATCGAGAACGGCGAGGCGAGCCATGAAGGTCTTGCCGCAGCCGTAACCGCCTCGCAGAAACTTGATCGAGCCCTCGCCGCTGGCCGCCAGATCGAGCTGGCGATCGATCTCGCCGCGCTGACGGTCGATTCCCTGGGCGAAGGCTTCCACGCCGCGCTCCGGGACCAGGCCCGCTCGCAGCGACTCGAAGATGTGTTCAACGTCCCGTTGATTGAGGCTGCTCATCACTTGTGTCCCTCGCGAACGTAGCGCTTGATGCCGCCAACCGTCTCGATCCGGGCGGCGAAGGGGGCCTTCTCGACGAGGGTCTCGAAGGCCTTCGAGAAGCTGCGCAAGGCCCGGGGGCTGCCGAGCATGCGCGTGGCCTCATCCTCCGTCACGATGCTGTGGACGGCGAGGTGCTCGAAGACCTCGCGGACACCGGCGTCGGCGAACGCGGTGAGCCACTCCCGACCGCTGGGCACAGGCTGGGCGAGCTCCGGCGCGGCCTGTACCGGCGAAGCGGGGGATACTGGTAGCTGTGCAGATACCAGTGGCGCCGCGGATGCTTGCACGGATACCTGGGGTACCTGCGAGGCCGCTTGCACAGATACCAGGCGAACCTGCGTGGCTGCTGGCACGAACAGCGGCGATGCTGCCCCGGACGCCGGCGGCGCTGTGACCTCGGGTGCTGGCATGGGTGCTGCGACAGCCTGCGGGGCTGAGACAGGCGATGCGACGGCGGGCGGCGGTGCTGCCACGGGCGGTGCGGCGCTGCTTGGCGGTGGCTGTGGTGTAACCGGTGGCGAGGCCGGGGGCTGTGGTGTGACCGGTGGTGACGAGACGGGTGGCGCCGTGGTCGGCGTCGATGCGGTCTGTGGCGGCACGCTGGTCGCGCCGGGGAGCCGGGGTTCGGCTGTGGGCGGGTGGTGGAGGAATGGCGCCTCGACGGTGGCTTGCTCCGCCCGGTTCCACCACCACGTCGGCTGGAGGGGGCGGCCCTCGCCTTCGGGCACGCCGCCGAGGAAGGCCAGCGGGATGACGACCTCCTCGAGGCTGGCGCCGCCGTGGAAGCCGCGGCGCTGGCGACCGTGCCAGGCGCCGACGGCAGTCAGGAGGTGCAGGGATTTGCCTGGGAGGGGGCCGCGCTCGAAGAGCGTCGATTGCTCGGTCGGCGCGTTGTTGTGGCGGTTGCCGAGGGTCTTGTTGCTGACATGACCATTGGCGGCGATGAAGGGGGTGTGGCCGTGATCGCTTGTGATGAGCACGATCCAGCCGCGGTCGATCGCCAGTTTGATGGCGTCCAGGAAGCCGAGGCCGAGGCGCTTGGCGTCCCAGGGGCCCATCGCGGTGGTCTCCTGGCTACCGAGGGCGTCGTCGATATCATTGAAGACGGCAGCGACGACGCGATGGGCTTCGCCCGTCAGTGCATCGGTGATCGCCTTCGGGCCTTTTTGAAGATCGCCCTTGAGGAAGAGGACGCGCTTCAGGTCGCCGAGGGCCGTGTTACGGTTGAACCCGGCCTTGTCTGCGGTCGCGTTCGCGGAGGGCTTTTCGGTGTCGTCGAGCGCGATGTTGCCGGGGATCTCCCCGGCGAAGAGGGCGCGGCGGGAGTGACTGGTGACGGTGGGAACGGCGGCGACGGCGAGGTGAAACGGGTCGATCGCGTGGAGGTCATCGTGCAGGCTCCCACCCTTGACCTCCGGGGGCTTGAGGCCGATGTCGGCCGGCAAGGTCTGGATGAGCTCGATGAATGTGGACAGGTCACAGCCATCGAGCACGACGAGGAAGACCCGGCGACCGGCGTCGACCAGGGGCCGCACGAGGCTGCGGGTGATGTTTTGGATCGGCAGCGGCTTGCGCAGGTCCTTGCTCGCCGCGATCGCTTGCCAGTCTCGACTGAGCGCGCGGGCGAATGACACGTTGAGCTGGTCGCGGTGGGCGATGCTCTTCGTCATGACGGCGGTGGCGGTGGCTGCGAGCGCAGGGTCGACGGCGCCGAGGAGCTGGCGGACCTGACGGATCGCCAGGTCCGCCCAGGCGGTGTGGGAGCGCGCGAGCAGGAACCAGGATTCGGTCGGCTGATCCGCGGCGATCGGTGAGACCTGCGCGACGAATCGCGCGAGGCGGCTGATGAGGCGGATGAGCTTGATGGAGGCGCTGGCCTCTTCGGCGTACAGGTTGGCCTTGAGGGATTCGATCTGGCTGTCGTCCGCGGGCTCACCACGGAGAGCACACTCGGCATAGTGGGTGAGCGCCCTGCGGAGGACATGCTGGAGGAGCGGATGCCGGGCGAGGTCGACGGGATCGAGGTCGAGGCGGACCGCGAGTTGCTCCGCGTCGGTGAGCGCGGCGCGTACGCGGGCGCTCGCGTTGCCCTCGCGGCCGCGGGTGCTGTGGGCCTCGCGTACAGCGGCCTCTACGAGGTTGCGCAGGCGAAACTCGTCGGCCGGGCTGGTGACGCCGGGGATGGTGGGCGCGAGGGCGCGGCCTGACTTGCTGCCGAACAGGGCGCCGGCCGCGAGGAACGGGCGCAGCGAGCCGGTGGTGGCGATCCACGCGAGCCAGGCGCCACTGGGTCCGTAGGCATCGACGAGGGCCTGCTTGAGCAGCCCTGCGGCGCGAAAGGTCGGGGGGGCGTCGATAATCCAGCGCGCGAGGATCGTGCGGTCCGATTCGCGGTCGAGGCGCACCTCGCTCTTGAGGATCGCGGAGACGATGACGCCGCGGACCTCGCGGGCCGTGACCACGGAGCCGAGGGTCCACTGACTCGTGGCGTTGCGAAGCAGGTCGAGCGTTTCGCGGAGCGCGGTGGTCAGCTCCTGGTCGTCGATTCGTTCGCAGAAGCGGTTGGCGAGGGCGGCGACGATATCCTCGGGGCGGATGTCGAGGACGCGGCCGAGGTGAGCGCGACCAGCGATGTCCGGCGGCGGGGAGAAGGTCGACGGGACGATGGCGATCAGGCTGGTGGCATCCGATAGGACGTCACGGAGGCTGAGTTCGCCACCCACGCGAGCGATCCTCCAGTGCTGGCCCCCGTGGCTGATGGACGGCGGCACATCGGCGAGGGCCTGGTCGGTGTGGACCAGCACGAGGTCGGAGTGGACCGGGGCGCCCTGCTCGAGGCGGCGCAGCATCCAGTCGAGGACGCGGTCGCCGAGCGTGCTCATGTCGCGGGCTCCACGGTGACGCTGATGGTGAGCCGGGCGCCCGGGATGTCGGCGAGGGCCTGCTCGAGCGCCTTCGTGATGGCGGCGGTCGCCTGGGCGCGCGGGAGGTCCTTGCAGACGAAGTTGCGGGCGTTCGGCGGTGGCTGCGGCGGTGTCACCGGTAGCTGCACGGGCGGTTGTACTGGGGGCGGGGGGCCGATATCATCGTCCAGGAGGGCCTTGAAGCGGCGGGCAGCCTCCGCGGCCCAGGGCGTGACGAGCTCGCGCAGAGAACCCGTGTCGAGGCCGTCGGTGAGGATGTTGTGGAGGCGGTCGACAACCGCCGTCTTGTCCTCTGCCGAGCCGCGCCTGCCAATGTGCTCGTAGGCGAGGCGTGCACCCTCGATGTCGGCGAGCGCGGCGGTCTCGTCACCGAGGTTACGGACCAGTCGCTGCAGCGACTTGTAACCTGTCTCCTGGGACAGACCGGCGAGACGCTGGATGCGGTCGATATTGGCGGTGTCGGCGAGGAGCGCGTCGAGGCGGTCGATGATGACTTTGACGAGGCCGAGCCTGGCCGAGCGTTCGCCGGGGACCTGGGCCCAGGCGAGGATGCCGAGGAGGCGGTCGCGCAGCGTGACGGCGCTGCCGCGGAGGGTGCGGGCGGTCCCGGCGATGTCGCGGGCGAGCTTGGCCTGCTCGGGCGAGGTCGGCAGGTCCGCGCGGCCGCGCAGGCTGAACAGCTCCTCGGCGACCTTGCGGGCCTGGTCCCAGGTCGGGGCGTTGACGACCTCGTCCTTGACCAGCTGGAAGCGCTCCGGCAGCTCGGTGGGGCCGCTGACCGTCATGCTCTTGTTGTTCTGCTGGGCCTCGAAGCCCTCGACGTTGAGCAGGTAGAACAGGAAGAAGTCGGCGAGCTCGGAGGTGAAGCCGAAGCCCCAGCCGTCCTCGGCCATCAGCAGGTCGCGGAGCTCGGTGGAGGCGAAGGACGTGCGGGTGCCGATCCACTCGAGGACCGCGCGGAGGTAGCGACCGTCGCGGCGGGCAGTGATGCTGCTGGGGCCCTTGTGGACCAGCTCGAGCGGCACGGCGATCGCGTCGACCACGGCCATCTGGTTGGCCTTGAGGTCGTGGGACTGTCCGGTCTGGGCCGCGCGGGTGACCCACTCGGCGAGGTTGTTGAGGTCGGCGCTGTTGAGCAGGCGCGAGAAGCCGGGGTGGTTCGGATAGCGCTTGTCGAGGATGTGGGTGCCGAGGCGCTGCGGGGTGCTGGCCTTGTCGACGCCTTGGAGGTTGAACTCGCCGAGTTGGTCCTTGAGGACGTGGATCTGGCCCTCGTCGAAGTAGAGCCGCTGGATCGCGCGCTCGAGCTCGGTGCGGCGGCCGACCTGATAAGCCTCGAGGGCGCGGGCGACCTCTTGCGCGTCGCGCGGGGGGAAGTCCTCGAGGAAGCGGCGCTGGTCGCGGCGGATGAGATCGACCGCGGCGGCGTTGTCCAGGGCGGCGAGCTCGGTCGGGTTGAGGTGCTCCGGGAGCCAGGCGAGCGTCCAGTGGGTGCTGCGGGCCTTGGCGCGACGCAAGGTCTCGATGTCGTCCTGGCGGGTGCGGCCGGGCTCCTCGTCGAAGGGATAGTCGACGAGGATCAGGAATGCATTGGCACCGTGGTCGAACTCGTTGTCCTTGCCGCCATAGCTGAGCATGCGGACGTTGCACAGGCGCACGAGGCCCTTGCGTTTGGTGCCGCGCCAGTTCGGCGGCGTGAGGGGAACCTCGGTGGTGCTCTCGAGAGCAAGGCCGAGCTGGTCCTTGAGCAGCTTGCGCATGTACGCGAGGCGATGGCGATGATCGACCTCGTCGCGGGCGCGGGCGAGGACCTTCTCAATGTCGATCTTGTCGGTCTTGATCTGGACGACCGGGTCGACCTCGGTGGCGGCGGTGCCGACGAGGACCTGCGGCGCGACGCCGGAGAGGCCGCGCAGGAGCTTGCTGAGCTTGCTGATGCCGGTGCGCTCGGTGATCGCCTTGATGTCGGCGAGGTTCAGGCGGAGCAGCGCGCTGACGGTCACGCCCTCGCGAAGCGGGCGACCGTCGGGGTAGTAGGCGCGGTCCGAGAGCTGGCACATGAGGGTCGTGCGGACGGCCTGGCGCAGCTCCTTTGGGTCGGCCTTCTGGTCGGTGGAGACCGCGTCGACCTTGCCCTCGATGCGGCGCCAGGTCTCGGCGGTGTCCGCGAGATTCTGGGCCATCTTGCTGCGCGAGTTCTGGCGCAGGGTCTGAATGTTGTCGGAGTCGAAGAGCACGTCCCAGAGCGCACCCACGGGCACAAACTGGCCGACCGCAAGATCGGGGTAGCTTGCGAGGAGCTCGTAGAGGGCCGCGATGGCGGTGCGGTTACGCGAGAGGGCCTGCGTGACGTCAACGAGGACGCGCAGGAGGGCCGGGTGGAACGGGTAAAGCTGCTTGATAAACGGGAGCTCGAGGTTACCGGCGAGGGCGCGGATGCTGTCGCCCTGCTCGCTGAACACCTTGTCGATCGCGGCCTCGAACGTCTGGCGTTCAGCGGCGGTGAGAGTGCTTCGGCGGGCGAGGACGCGCTGGGCGGCGACCTCGTAGAGGTCCTGCTCCTCAAGGTGGAGGGCGGGCTTGAAGCGGTCGGAGATGAAACCGAGCTGCTCCCGAAAGCCCTTCTCCGAGATGTCCTCCGGGCAGGTCTCGGCGATATCCATCTGGACAGCGACGGCGACGAAGAATGGCAGGACGCGGGCACGGTTGTGGTCGACCATCGCCGAGAGGTCGTTGACCTGCTTGACGTAGGTCGCGCGGTCCTTCTCGCGGATCCAGATGACGAGCTCGTCGATGACCCACGCGACGGCCGTATAGCCGAGTTCCTGGGCGTGGCGGGCGATGCGGTCGAAGCCGGTGTCGGCGTCGACCCAAAGGTCCTCGGGGCGGGTGTTCTGCTCGCCGTGGTTGCGCCAGCGGTCGAGCTCGGCGGCGAGGGAGAGGCGGGCGTCGAGGTCGCCGCGGCGCATTTCGTGATAGAAGGCCGCCGAGGGGATGCCGCCGTCCCTGGCGATCTGCTCAAGGAGCGTGTCGAGGCTGCCGTGGCGACGGGCGTCGCTCTCGATGAGCTTGAAGATCCGCTCCTCATCGGTGAAGACGAGGCGCTCGGCGCCTTCGGGAAGGGCCTTATTGAAGGCCTCGTAGAGGGCAGAGGTCAGGCCGCGCTTGTTCATCATGTTCAAGCGGACGACCAGCGTGCGATGGCGGTCGAGCCACGTGTGGGTCGCGCGCAGGCGCCGGAGCGCCTCGTGGCCGAGATCGTACACCGCGGCGTCGCGCTCGAGCATCTTGCCGAGGACGGTCAATAGGTGCGACTTGCCGGAGCCGAACGAGCCGTAGATGAAGCGGCCGACGTCGCGGTTATCGTCCAGGCGGGCGCCGACGGCCTTGAGCATATCATCGAGTCGTGGGTATACTTTTTCACCGACGACGTAATCGCGAAGTGAGCGGCGTAAGCGAGCCGGCTCATCTTCGTCTACCTTGGCGATGAAGTTGTCCTGATCGGTGCTCTCGGGCTGCTCGAGATAGTCGTGAATACGCATGGCTCAGGTCTCCTTCGCGCCCGGGACTGCCGTGGCGATAAACGTCTTCTTGCGGCCGCGACCGCGGGTCTTGAGGTCGCCGGAGGCGATGAGGTCGTCAAGCACACGGGTGAGGTGCTCTGGGTCGCGGGTCCATTTGCTGGCGAGCTCGGCCAAGGTCGCGCCGCCGTCGCCGAAGAGCAGGAGGTCGCGGAAGACGAGGCCGCGGTCCTCCACGGTGACGGCGGCCGGCATGGGCTCTGGCGGCGGCGCGGGCTTAGGCGTAGGCTGCACGACCGGCAGGCTGCCCTTGCGGCCAGGACGCATGGGGCGGGCTTGCTGCCGTAGTAGTAGGGCCTGCCAGGACTCGAGGACCGTGCAAGGGCAGGTTTTCTGGCTGCAGACTTCCTGGGCCAACGAGAGGAATTCGGCGTGGGTGGCCTCGTCACCCCAGCGCTTCACGTCTGGGAGACTCTCCCACAAACCGAGGGTTGGACCGCAGCGGCGAGGGTCTGCGGTCGTCGGAGGCGGGAGCGGGTTCTCCGGGTCGCGCTCGGCGAGCTCGTAGGCAGTAATCTGAGCTAAAGCACGCTCAGTGTCTCGCCAGCCGTTCCACCCGTAGCGCGGGGGCGTCAGGTCGGCGAAGAGGATGAAGCGCTCTCGCGGAACGTTGAGCTTACCGCGAGTGGAGAAGGAATCGGCGGACTGGAAGTGAGTGCGGTCGAACTTCGGCGGAAGCGGGATGCTCTCAAGAGGCTTCCCGGTGTCTGGATCGACAAGGGCCTTGCCTTGGTCTTCGAGGTCCTGGAGCTGCCATGTCTGCTTCCAGGCGGCCAGGGTGCGCATGCCCTCGGCCGTGTAGATGCGGTACGGATTGTCCGGGAGGCTGCTGGCGCGGAGGAGTTGTTCAACGGCGAGGGTGGGGTCGAGATCTGTGCCCTTCCAGACCCGTGCGACCGCGACGGTCCGGGGGTCACTTGCCCAAACGTCGACAATTTGTTCCAGCCGGTAGGGCGCGGGCTTGGCGAGCGGGCCACTGGGCGCAAACAGGTCTTCTAGACGATCGAGGAGATAGGATTGGGCGGCGGAACTCGTCTCGTCATCAAGATCCGGCGTCTGCCAGCGACGCTTATATGCAGCCTGCTCAAGGAGCTGAAGCATCGGGTCGCTCTCGACCAAATCCATGCGAGCCTGGATCCGGGCGCGCATCGCCTCGCTGTAGTGAATGGGAATTTCGGTAACGCGGTCGTGGCCATGACGAGACCACCAGCTCGACTTCTCCTCATCATCGGCCTCGTCATCGGCGCGAGCGAAGAGAAGTTCAAAAGGACGATGGCCGGGGGCGAGTGGCTCGATGTCGGTTGCAGTGACGACTGGGACCGGCTCGATGAGCTGGTAGGAGCCGTA
>Ga0075152_10000788_pt1 | contig 23113 bp, 21 predicted proteins | sample JI61114C2DNA_FD_70964 | JGI IMG/M metagenome (GOLD analysis project Ga0075152, IMG submission 70964) | Wastewater effluent complex algal communities from Wisconsin, to seasonally profile nutrient transformation and Carbon sequestration -... | ecosystem: Engineered > WWTP > Effluent > Algae...
TTTACAAACTCAGCGTCCTTATAAACCAACAAATCTTTATAAGAAGCTCTCTCCAGCACAGCAGCCTGCACAATCCCTCTAGCCAGTTGTACCGGTACATCCTTCATGGAATGAACGGCAATGTCTATTTTATTATTGAGTAAAGCGATGTCAAGGCTTTTTGTAAAGATGCCTTGCACACCCATTTCATATAAGGGTGTCTGTAAGTCGATATCCCCTTCGCTTTTGATGTAAACCAACTCAGCGGAAATACCATGCTGCTGTAATAATTGCTGAACCTTGATAGCCTGCCAAACGGCCAGCTGGCTTTCCCTTGTTCCGATTCGTATAACCTTGTTCATGATTAATTGGTGCCTGTGGCAATAAATTCATTGATAGCGGCTATAAAGTTACAACCAGGCTTGCTATCTGTCCTCATTTTAACTGCCATGCCACTGATCACTTTCTGAATGGAAGTTGCTGTAGTTAGAGGAGCGTTTACCCTGCAGCTGTATGCAATATACATTTCGCAATGATGCATTGCCTGCAGTTTGGTTTTCATAGCTTTTAGTACAGGTGCGTTTTTGCGCATTGCCTGCCAGTCTAAAAACTCGTTGATATGATGGGAGATGATGGAATTGGCCTTGGGTATTTCAGCACGGCGGCTTTCTAATGTAGCATCTTTTATTTTTGACAACTCATCTACATTTACCAAACGCACATTGTCCAGTTCAGCAGCAGCCGTTTCCACATTATAAGGTATAGACAGATCGATCACTAATTTTTCGCCGGCATTTTCAAGGTGCTTTTTCAACAGCACGGGTTCAGTTGCACTGGTAGCCACCAAAATAATATCTGCTGTTTTCACTTCACTCACTATCGCATCAGCATTTGCTGAACGCAATCCTAATTCTGCAGCCAGGTCAGCAGCTTTCTCTTCCGTTCTGTTGATAAGGGTAATGTTCTTTGTTTCTAAATAATCAACCAGGTTCTTACAAGTGTTGCGGCCGATCTTACCTGTGCCTACCAACAATATTTTTTTATTGGCAACCTGCTGTATATTTTCTTTGATAAACTGTATTGCTGCAAAAGAAACTGATACTGTACCACCGCTCAAAGCTGTATTTGTTTTGATTTCTTTAGAACACTGAATCACAGCATTGATCAAACGCTCCAGGTTAGCACCAACAAAGCCTGCTTTTTTTGAAAACTTCACCGCCATTTTTATCTGGCCTAAAATTTCATAATCCCCTAATATCTGGGAATCCAGTCCGGCTCCCACATCAAATAAATGCTGTATCGCCTTCTTATCTTTTTTAATATATGCAAGGCTTTCAAAAACAGCTGCATCGCTTTTTGTTTGTGTACATAACAAATCGATCAGTGCAGCAGCATTTTCTGCAAATCCATAAATCTCGGTACGGTTGCAGGTTGACAGAACAAAAAATTCTTTAATATTGAATTGGGGTGCAAGTGCCAGCAATTTTTCGTATTGCTCATTGGTAACAGCAAACTGGCCACGGATGGCAGCATCCGTTTTTTTATAGTTGATGCCGGCAATAAAAAAGTTGGTTATATCTCCCCTGGTTTCAGGCATATTTTTTTCAGATCAATTAGGCCACAAAAATACTTTTGGAAGCTGCTGTAACCTAATTTCTTTGTCATGGAACTGTCATTTTGTTGTATGAGTTGCATCAGACGAAAAGTTGATATAAGTCATGGCGAACTATTAATCCAAATGAACGTTTATTTTTGCTGCCGGGCAATTGATCCTGAACTGAACAAAAGAAGATGGGGAATAGTTATTTTTCATGGCAGTAAGACCTGGATAAATGCGCTGCTTCCGATCTGCTATCGTTGACAGTATTGAACTGGTGCCGTTAAACTAAACTTATACATAACTATCCCTAAATTATGGCTGCAAAAAAAGGAATTGTATTAATGAACCTGGGTTCACCAGATTCTACAGAAGTAAAAGATGTAAGACGCTACCTGAATGAGTTTTTAATGGATGGCCGGGTGATCGATGTGCCTTACTTGCTGCGTTTGCTGATCGTAAAGGGCTTTGTGGTTCCATTCAGGGCACCCAAATCTGCCGAAGCATACAGCACCATCTGGACAAAAGAGGGATCACCGTTGGTAGTACTGACAAAACAATTACAAGAAGCCCTTCAACAGCAAATAGAGGAACCAATTGAAATTGCGATGCGCTATGGAAGCCCTTCTCCTAAAGAAGCCTTTGATAATTTGCTGCAACAGCATCCACAAATAGAAGAAGTGATTGCTATTCCGTTATACCCACACTACGCAATGGCATCTTATGAAACAGCAGTAGAATATGCCAAAGAAATTTATACAAAGCATAATTATTCTTTCAGGTTATCCTTCATCAAACCGTTTTATGATGAGGCCAACTACATCAATGCTATGGTGGAAAATATGAAACCCTATTTAAAAGAAGCTTATGATCACATTTTGTTCAGCTATCATGGTATTCCTGCAAGGCATTTGGTTAAAGTAGACCCCACTGGATCACATTGTCAAAAAGTGGGAGATTGCTGTAACGTAAATTCAGCAGCACATAAAACCTGCTACCGTCATCAATGTTTTGAAACCACCCGGCTGGTTACAGAAGCGTTGAATATTCCGAAAGAAAAATTCAGTATTGCTTTTCAATCAAGATTGGGCAAAGGCTGGTTACAACCGTTTACGGATGTACGCCTTGAGCAAATGCCAAAAGAAGGCATTAAAAAACTGCTTATCATATCACCCGCTTTTGTGAGTGATTGTTTAGAAACACTGGAAGAACTGGAAGAAAGAGGCAAAGAAACTTTTATAGAAGCAGGCGGCGAAACGTATAAAATGATACCTTGTTTAAATGTTCATCCTTTGTGGGTGGAAACACTGGAGAAATGGATAACGGATATCAGGGAGGAAAAGAGGGAAATGATAATATGAAGAATGTCGGATGTAGGATGGCGGATGTAAGATTTTGGAGAGCAAAGCGTGTTGCTATTTATGTTACCTTTCTAAATGGTGAGTAAATTGATCGCTTTAATCTAAATCAAACAAACTATGACCCGAAAAGAATTACAAGACAGAACACGGAAATTCCTTGTAGATGTGATAAAATTATGTGGACAGTTCCCAAAAAATGCAGCAGGCTATGAAACCGCAAAACAGGTAATCAGATCAGCAGGCTCAGTAGGTGCAAATTATCGTGCCTCTGTAAGAGCAAAATCCGACGATGATTTTATTTATAAAATCGAAATCCTATTAGAGGAAGCCTATGAAAGTCACTATTGGTTACAAGTAACAAAAGAGGCTGCACTTATAAATAATCCTGAAGTTGACAGGCTTATAAGTAAGGCAAATGAATTGACTGCAATTTTCGCTGCAACCGACAAAACAAACAAACTAAAAAAAGAGCAAAAGAAATAAAAGGCATGCATTGACCATAGAACATCAGACATCATACATCCTACATCAGACATTTGTACATGTACCAATACGTAAAAGCCCTACATATCATCTTCATCGTTACCTGGTTTGCAGGTATGTTCTATATTGTAAGATTATTTATTTACAATACAGAAGCGAATGAAAAATCCGAGCCGGAAAGATCTATTCTTACAAACCAGTTTTCTATTATGATAAAAAGGCTCTGGTATGGCATTACCTGGCCTTCGGCGATTCTCACATTAATTTTTGGCACCTGGATAGCGTTCCTTTGGGGCAGTGTTCCGTCCTGGCTTTGGATAAAGCTTGGCTTTGTAGCTGCCCTGTATGCCTATCAATTCACTTTGCAGAAAATTTATAATGATGAGATGAAAGGCATTTTTAAATACTCATCCAATCAATTGCGTATCTGGAATGAAGTGGCTACTATTTTATTAGTTGCAGTCGTTATGATCGTTACTGTAAAAAATAGTATGAGCTGGATATATGGACTGGCGGGACTGGTATTATTTATAATTATATTAATGAGTGCGATTAAAATTTACAAAGCTATCCGAAATAAAAATCAATTGTAATACTTGAAATTGATTAATCATATTAAATGTATTCCCTTCATTTTACTGTCGCTTTTACTGTATGGATGCCCTGCAACACACTATAAAATTTTTGTAAGGAATTACCATACGGATAGTGCGTATATTACAATTGACTTTAAAAAAGATCTAATTGAATATTATCACAAGCCATGGGACAGTGTAAAATTCAGTAATGATATTCTTGAAATAGATAAACATACACTAGCTCAGCTAAATAAAACTTTACAATTTTCGGCCGACAGTACCAAAGCAATATTGATAATACCCCCTCAATCAACTGCCTATATTACTCCATTTATTGAGTATCCATACCAATTTGCTCAGAAAAAATTAACCATTAAGACTATCGACAATACGGATTCGATGGATATTAAATACCCTTACAAAAATATAAAGTGGACTACAACTAAAAGAGGAAAAAGTACTTACATCCATAAAACCATCTTTGGGTATGATATCAAATAGCCCTGCTGAATGTTGGGCCTGCAACTTCCCTTTGTGTACGCAACAGATGCAGATCAAAAGCCCGGCAAACATTTCTTACAAAATGATTACCCAACTCTGTCAACAGCACGCCTCTTTGATTCCACAACACCAGTTTGTCTTCTTCCAGTTTATTCAATTCAGTAAATACATACTGGTTCAGCATAGGCAGATCTTCTTTTTTAAAAAATGTCTTTCCATTGCAACTGATATCAAGAATATATTTTTTAAAAGCAATATCCTCCTGATTCAAAAAGAATCCCCGCATAACAGGAAGTTGGCCTTTCTGTAATATCGCATAATAGTCATGAATGGTTTTTTCGTTTTGTGCATAAGCCACACCGATATCACTGATACTCGACACACCCAGTCCAACCAGCAATTTCGTTTGTTGTGTGGTATATCCCATAAAGTTCCTGTGCAATCTTCCTTCCTTCCTGGCTAAGTACAGGTCATCAGTGGGCAACGCAAAATGATCCATGCCCACATCAACATAGCCATGGGCAGCAAACAGTTGTTTACCCAACTGGTACAATTTCATTTTTAGTTCGGTTGATGGCAGATCGTTTTCATCAAACAAGCGTTGTCCCCTGCTTGTCCAGGGCACATGAGCATAACTGTAAAAAGCGATACGGTCAGGTTTCATTGCAATGCACTGCAAAATGGTTTTCTCTAAACTTTCTTCTGTTTGTAATGGCAATCCATAGATCAGATCAAAATTTACCGATTGATAACCGATTGCTCTTGCAATATCAGTTGCCCTTTGCACATTTTCAATTGGCTGGATCCTGTTGATAATGCGCTGCACTTCAGGATCATTATCCTGCACACCATAACTCACCCTCCTGAAACCCAGTTCATATAAAGCCTGCAGGTGTTCTTTACTGGTATTGTTGGGATGTCCTTCAAAACTAAACTCATGTAAAGGATGGATCTTTGATTGGGAGAAAATTTTCTCCAGCAGTTGTACTAAATGTTCGGGTGAAAAAAAAGTTGGTGTTCCGCCACCCAGATGCAGTTCCCTGATGACCGGTGCTTCATCCATCAACTGCAAATACAGTTGCCATTCTTTTTCGATAGCAGCCATGTATTCCTTCTCCACGCCATGATTGGCTGTTATTTTTTTATTGCAGCCACAATAAGTGCAAAGCGATTCACAAAATGGCAGGTGCAGGTAAAGACTTATTCCGGCAGCCGTGTTGTGAATGCTAAACTGTTCATTAAAAACATTTTTCCACTCCCTTTCATCAATCGTTTCATTCCAAAAAGGAACTGTTGGATAACTGGTATACCTGGGTACAGGGATATTGTATTTTTGCAGTAATGATGAAGGAATATTCATAATGGCAAATATATTTTTTGCCTCAAAAAGTTGAACTGACCATTATCATGAAAAAAATTGATCTTGCTCATTCTGGACAGTCCCACTCTGACAGGAGCAGGATGCCGCTAAAAAAAGGCACCTCATCAAAGATGCCAATACTTTTAATTGTTTTCCTTTTACACCAGTTGCCGCCGCATCACAAAGTCACCAAAGCGCTCTCCTTTAACTCTTTCATTTTTATACACAGCGAATAATCCCTCCAATGTGGTCAGAATATTTTTCTCATCCAATGAATCTTTATATTTTATATTCAGCCTTTCGCCCTGGTTGTCGCCGCCGATATGAAGATTGTACAAACCGGGACCCGTGCCAACAAAACCAATCTCAGCAGCATAAGGTCTTCCGCAGCCATTGGGACAGCCCGTCATACGAATAACAATATTTTCATCATCAATACCATATCTTTTGGTAAGTGGTTCTATCTTTTCCAGCAAAGATGGCAAATAGCGTTGCGCCTCTGCTAATGCAAGGGGGCATGTTGGCAATGCAACACAAGCGATGGAATTTTTCTTTATTAATGAAGCACCTTCAGTATGCTCAATAATTTTAAATTGCTCCAGCAGTAATTGTATGGCCGATTTGTCCTCTTCCTTTACATCTGCAACAATCACATTTTGCGTTGCTGTAAAAAGGAAATTACATTTACCTGTCTTTGCAATTTCCAGCAATGCTGTTTTCATTGCCAGTTTCTCATCATCCAGCACACGGCCATTTTCAACAAACACCGTATAATACCATAAATTGTTTTCTCCCTGGTGCCAGCCGTAATAATCACTCCTGGTAGTAAAAGTATATGGCTTTGTATCATCTAAAGTAAACCCACAACGCTTTTCCACTTCAGCTTTAAAGTGATCAATACCCATTCTGTCAACCGTGTATTTTAATCTTGCCAATTTACGGTCGCTTCTGTTTCCAAAATCCCGTTGGGTGGTCACCACTTCATACACCACTTTCAGCACTTTGTCCAGTGGTGCATACCCAATTACAGTTGCAAGCCTTGCATAAGTTTCTGCATTGCCATGAGTAGTGGATAACCCTCCGCCTACTGCCACATTAAATCCTTTCAGTTCATTGTTTTCAATAATGGCGATCAAACCCAGGTCATTTGTAAACACATCGCTGTCATTATTCGGCGGAATGGCGATGCCGATCTTAAATTTCCTTGGTAAATACTTATCCAGGTACAGGGGATCTTCCTCTTCTTTTTTATCCACAATTTTTTCTTCATCCAGCCAGATTTCATAGTATGCTTTTGTTTTCGGCATCAGCAACTGGCTTATCTTATCAGCATACGCAAACACCTCTGCATGTACAGCCGATTGTTTTGGATGAGAGGCGCAAGTTACATTGCGGTTAATGTCTCCACAGGTGGCAATAGAATCGAGGTTGGCTTCATTAAAAGAACTGATGGTTGGCTTGATATGCGATTTTAAAATACCATGCAACTGCACTGTCTGTCTCGTTGTAATCTTAATTACGCCAGTGGAATGTTCATCCGCTACATTGTTCATGGCGATCCATTTTTCTGGTGGTAAAAAACCACCAGGCAGGCGCAACCGGATCATAAAAGAATACAACCGGTCTAGTTTTTTTTCTGCTCTCTCCTCTCTCCTGTCACGGTCATCCTGTTCATACATGCCATGAAATTTTATCACGGCTTTATCATCCTCACGGATGGCGCCGGTAATTTCATCTTTCAGGCTTTCGTTGATGCTGCCCCGTAAGCCATCACTGGCTATTTTTATTCCTTCTATTGCAGATGGTTTGCTCATGTTGCCCTATCCCCTAAAGGGGGACTGCTTTTTATTTTTTGTTACGAACATTTTTTCTTTGGTCAACTTCATTGGCGTCGCACTCTTGTACTTTACTTCTTCATTCATCTTCTCCCACATTGTATTTTTAACGACGGCCTCGCCATCGTCCCTCGTCATTCATTTTCTCTTTTTTATCGGCGGGTTTCACCCGCCGCTACCAATATATCGCCCCTACGGGGCTAAAGAACGGGGAGCGTTTTAATACACATCCTTCTCATACCTGCCGCTCTCTTCCAGTTCTTCTAAATATTCTTTTGCACCTTCTGGTGTTTTGTTACCATACTGCTCTATGATACTCAACAATGTTTTTTCTACATCACTGCTCATGGGATCCTTTTTCCCGCAAACAAAAAAGGAAGCACCAGCTTTCAGCCAGTTGTATAATTCTTCTCCATGTTCCAGCATCTTATGCTGCACATAAATCTTTTCTTGCTGGTCTCTTGAAAAAGCAAGGCTTACTTTTGAAAGTACACCTGTTTCAAACCAATTCTGAATTTCTGTCTGGTACAAAAAGTCGGAAACAAAATGCTGCTCTCCAAAAAATAACCAGTTTCTTCCACTGGCGCCTGTTGCATCCCTTTCTGCCAAAAAAGACCGGAACGCTGCAATTCCAGTACCCGGCCCCACCATGATCACATCTTTATTTTCTGCGGGCAATTTGAAACGCTTATTCGGTTGAACGAAAAATTGCTGCTTTTTCCCGATCTTAAATTGCCCGAGAAAATCAGAACAAAGTCCCACCCTTTTTTTACCATTAACTTCATAAATATCCTTTGCAACAACAATGTGCATTTCTCCCTCATGCGCTGCCGGTGAAGACGCAATGGTATACAATCTTGGAGACATCCCATTAAGGCCAACAATGATCTCTTCAAACTGAGCCACGTTTTTTACCGGGTATTTTTTTACGAGGTCAAGCAAATCTGCCCTTCCGGCAGGAATGGCATAACCTGTAACAGTTGCATATTGCTGCACTAAACGGTCGGTTAAAAAAACTATGTTCACTTTACGCTTCAGCAATTCATACACGGTCACTTTTTCTTTTTTGAACTCAACAGATTTATTTCCATCTGCATTGGTTACCTGGATAATATCCGTCACCATCTGTGCATCATTCTCTGGTAAAATACCGATAGAATCACCACATTGATATTGCAGGTTGTCTGCGGTCAGCTCAATATGCCAGGTAGTTTTATTGGAGCCCCGGTCATTTAAATTGATGTGGGCTGTAACAGTTCCTTCATATACCTGCTTGCCTGTTTTCCTTGCAGGCAATGGTATACCTGCGGGCACCGAAGCAATTTTTGCATCCTTTTTTGATACAGTCAGCTCCTTTAATACGTTACTAAACCAGTTATTCGCTTCTTCTTCATATTCAATATCACATTTCTGTATCGGTACAATTCTCTTTCCGCCGAGTTTATTCAATTGCTCATCCACATCTTCCCCGGTTTTGCAAAACAACGGGTAAGAGGTATCTCCCAATGCCAGTACACTGTATTTTAATTTCTCTAACCGGAAGCCATTGTTATGAATGTGGTCGTAAAATTTCCTGGCAGCCAAAGGCGGCTCACCTTCACCGTGAGTACTTACCACAGCAAGCAAATACTCTTCCTTTGCCAGGTCTGCCAATTTATATTGATCCATCCCAACAACTTTTGCTATGATCCTGCTTTGTTTCGCTTTCATTGCAAACTCAGTAGCCAGCCGTTTTGAATTACCGGTTTCGGTTCCATAAACAATGGTAATTTTATTTACTGCAGGAGCTGCGGCTTCCGCAACAGCCACCGGCGAAGCAGACAGGATTTTTCCCTGTACTATTGCATTCAAATAACCATTGATCCATATCAATTCATCTTTTGTAGAAGTATTGATTAGATCCAGGAATGTTTTGAGTTTACTATCTCCAAGCATTTCAGTGTTGTTGGTTTTTATTGTTTGTGTGTAAGCTGTCGTTGATCAGTTGTTCGAACTGCAGGTCTTCTGCGGGTTTGAAATACTCCTCTGTTTCCTTTGCATTCTCCACCCATGCAAATCGTTCCTGTAAGGCCACCACTTTGCCGATCATTACCAGCGTTGGTGAAGCAAAAGCCTTTCCTTTCAATATATTTTCATACCCAATCAAACTGGTTGTATGCACTTGCTGCATTGGTGTTGTAGCCTGTTCAATCACAGCCAATAATTTATCTCCGGTGATTCCGTGTTTTAATAAATTCTCCACCACGCCGTCTAATGTTTCGGACGACATGTAAAATACCAGGGTGTCATTTGTAATAGCCAGTTCTCTCCAATAGGCTTCCGTTACCACATCATTCTTATAAAAAGTCAGTAACCTCACTGCCGTAGAATAACCCCTTGCGGTTAATGGAATACCAGCATATGCTGCTGCCCCCATGGCAGCAGACACACCCGGTACAATCTCATAGGGAATATTATTTTCAACAACTGTTTCCAGTTCATCCAGCACATTCGAGAATATGGAGACGTCGCCTCCTTTTAAGCGCACTATCAATTTCCCTTCATTGGCAAACTGAACAATCAACTCATTGATACTTTTTTGCGGTGTACTGAACCCACGGCGGCATTGCTTGCCAACATAAATAATTTCTGCATTCTTACTAACATAATCTCTCAAAATGTCCTTACTCACCAGGCGGTCAGTCAAAACCACTTCTGCTTCCTGCAACCAGCGGACAGCTTTCACGGTGATCAGTTCCGGATCGCCACAGCCAGCACCAACTAATATAACTTTCCCGATTTTATTTTTCATAACCCACTGTTTAGTAAAATAGTTATTGCCAAAATTTTTGTTGTTTGCTTAGTACACCTGCAGGAACCGGTTAAAACAAGCCTTCTATAGATAAATATCTTTCGCCCGTATCGTAATTATATGTCAGCACCCTGGAGCCAGCAGGCAATTCTGGTAATTTTTTTGCGACTGCGGCTAACGATGCTCCCGTTGAAATGCCAGCTAATATGCCTTCTTCTTTTGCAAAGCGTTGTGCGTAGGAAAATGCTTCGTCTTTACTTACCTGTATCACTCCATCAATAATACCTTTATTTAAGATAGATGGAACAAAACCAGCACCAATACCTTGCAATGGATGCGGACCAGGTGTGCCACCGCTCAGTACGGGGGACAATTCTGGTTCTACTGCAAACACTTTCAGACCAGGAAATTTCTGCTTCAACACTTCTGCCACACCTGTGATATGTCCGCCGGTACCAACACCGGTAATTAAATAATCAATTCCTTCGGGAAAGTCAGCCGCAATTTCTTCTGCGCTGGTTTTGCGGTGTACGTCAACGTTAGCAGGATTATCAAACTGCTGCGGCATCCACCCACCTGGCGTGGCGGAAGCTAACTCAGTTGCTTTTTCGATGGCGCCTTTCATTCCCTTCTCTCTTGGCGTGAGTACAAACTCAGCACCGTATATCGACATTAATCTTCTTCTTTCAATGCTCATACTTTCCGGCATCACCAGGATAATTTTATAACCCTTCACTGCCGCTACCAATGCCAAACCAATGCCGGTGTTGCCTGAAGTTGGTTCAATGATCACACTGTCTTTATTAAGCAATCCTTTTTGTTCTGCATCTTCAATCATCGACAGCGCAATGCGGTCTTTAATGCTTGCACCTGGATTGGTTCTTTCCAATTTTATCCATACTTCATGTGTGTCGCCAAATAATTTGTTGATACGCACATGCGGTGTATTGCCGATCGTTTCTAAAATACTGTTTGCTTTCATGTTGTTGATTTTATTTTTTTACAACCATTTAATCGTTAAAGGTTTTCGTTGGTGCAGTTTACATCGGGGAACGAGACGTATTCTTGCGCATTCATTCAACATTTACCTATTTCCACCTTTTATTATGCAACGATGGCTTCGCCATCGTCCCTCGTCATTTATCTTTTCATTTTCACGGCGGGATTCACCCGCCGCTACCAATATTACGCCCCTACTGACTGAAAGAACTTGATTTATTTTAACTCAATCATATCAATCCTACAATCAAAATAATCATCATCCAAATTGCAATCATCATCTACAATCTATATCACAAAATTCAACACATCCGGCATGGGCTGATGCAGATCTTTTATGGTTGATTCACTCTTATGATATACAATTGATCTTGGCAAAACACTGTTTGTTAGCCAAACATTTCCACCGATCACACTGTCTTTTCCAATCACTGTATCACCGCCTAAAATGGTGGCACCTGAATAGATAACAACATTGTCTTCAATCGTTGGATGCCGCTTTGACTTCGATTCACTTTTGTTTACACTCAACGCACCTAACGTAACACCCTGGTATATTTTTACCTTATTTCCAATCACGGTTGTTTCCCCAATCACTATTCCAGTTCCATGGTCAATAAAAAATGATTCTCCTATACTGGCACCAGGATGGATATCTATGCCCGTCTTGCCATGAGCATATTCAGAAAAAACCCTGGGTAAGATCTTTACACCCTGTTCCCATAACTGGTGACTCAAGCGGTAAACCGCCGTTGCATAAAATCCCGGGTACGCAACCAAAACTTCTTCAATGGACTCAGCTGCCGGATCAAATTCTATGATGGCTTCCGCATCTTTTAATAAAGCATCAAATATCTCCGGTACTTCATCAAAGAATTTATTTGTTATTTCCTGCGTTCTGTTTCCATCCCCAATCACATCATAGATCAATGTAGAGAGGTGACTTTTGTAAGATTCCAGTTCTTTGGACAATTCAAACTCTGAATGTTTTTTCTGTCTTTCCGGAATAAACAAAAATTCAAAAAAGCCATCAATAAACTCTGCCGACAATGCCTTGTCAGGAAAGGTCTTGCTTGATTTTTGATGCTGCTGGTACAGTTTGCTTATAAAGTTGGCGCTCATTTTTTGGTCAATGGTGAATGGTGAATAGTCAATGGTGAATGGTGAATAGTCAATGGTGAATGGTGAATAGTCAATGGTGAATGGTGAATAGTCAATTGTCAATGGTGAATTTGTTCCTCATAATTTCTGGTTTCTTCTTGCTTTTTCAAATTATCATTGTTTATAATAGTTTTGCCTCTTTGCTTTCTTGCCTCTTTGCTTTTTGCCTCTTTGGTTCCTTGCCTCTTTGCTTTTTGCCTCTTTGCTTCCTTGCCAGTTGCTCATTGCCTATTGCCTATTGACAATTGCCTATTGCCCATTGACAATTCCTTCAATCATACAAGCTCCCACCGTTACGTTGCTGGTTTCATCTATCAATATTGCCCCACCGTTGGCCCTTAATTTTTTATAGGAGTCAAAAGGAATAGACGATGCTGTCTTGATAGTGGCTTTCACAATATCATTCAGCGATGCTTTTTCCGGCGCATCCAGTTTCAGCAATGAATTTACATCCAGTTTGTACTCGATCTTTTTTACAACTGCTTTTACCAAACGGCTGTTGATCTGCAGTAAATACTTGTTGCCTGCCACCAATGGTTTGTTATCCATCCAGCAAAGCAACACTTCCAGTTCGTTGCTTACGGCGGGCTGATTATCCGTTTGCACAATTACATCTCCCCTGCTAATGTCAATATCATCTTCCAGGTGAAGAATTATACTTTGTGGTGCAAATGCTTCATTCGTTTCTTTTCCTGCAACTTCAATAGCGCTCACGGTACTGGTTAGCCCGGAAGGCAGAACTGTAATCTTATCTCCTTTTTTATACACACCGCTGATAATCTTTCCGGCATATCCACGATAATCATGCAGGTCTTCCGTTTGGGGACGAACAACATACTGCACCGGGAACCTGGCATCAGAAAGGTTAATGTCCCGTGACACTTCCACCGTTTCTAAAATCTGTAATAAAGAGGCACCTTCGTACCATGGAAAACTGGCAGATTTTTCAACAATATTATCACCATTGATGGCACTGATGGGGATGTAGGTAATATCCTTTAAGCCCAATGTAGAAGCTACTTCTGCATAATCAATCACAATGTTGTTGTACACATCCTGTGAATTGCCTACCAAATCCATTTTATTGATTGCAACCACTACATGCGGAATATTCAGCAAGGAAGCAATAATAGAATGCCTTCTTGTTTGCTCTACCACACCATGCCGTGCATCTACTAATATAATCGCCAGGTCTGCATTGGAAGCTCCCGTAACCATGTTCCGTGTATACTGGATATGACCTGGTGCATCTGCAATAATAAATTTGCGCTTAGGTGTACTGAAATATTTATACGCCACATCAATGGTTATGCCCTGCTCTCTTTCAGCTCTTAATCCATCTGTTAATAAAGCCAGGTCAATCTCACCATCTTCTTTGTTCCTGCTTTGTTTTTCTATTGCCTCCAGTTGATCGATCATAATGGATTTACTGTCGTACAATAATCTTCCGATCAATGTACTCTTGCCATCATCAACACTTCCTGCGGTTATAAATCTTAGTATGTCCATACCCCTGTCCCCTAAAGGGGAACTTAAATTTGTATCAGTATTTGTATCTGCTAAATACTAATGGTTATAAATATTGAACCTCAAAATAAAAAGAGCTTTCCTGGTTCCCCGTTAGCTAACGGGGGCGGAGGGGGTTCAAAAGTATCCCCCTTTCTTCCTGTCTTCCATCGCTGCTTCACTCACCCTGTCATCGATCCTGGTTTCGCCACGTTCACTTGTTTTAGTAGCAATAATTTCCTTGATAATATCATCCAGCGTTGAAGCGGTGGATTCAACTGCAGCCGTACAGGTCATATCACCTACTGTTCTGTAACGCACTTTTCTTTTACTGATCACATCTGTATCATCTATTCGTATAAACTCCGACGTTGCCACAAACTGCCCTTCAAACTCCAGCACTTCTCTTTCATGTGCAAAGTAGATTGAAGGCAATTCGATATTATTTCGCTTGATATAATTCCAGATATCCAGCTCCGTCCAGTTACTGATAGGAAACACCCTTACATTTTCGCCTTTGTGAATGCGGCCATTATAAGTGTTCCATAATTCTGGCCGCTGAAGTTTGGGATCCCATTGACCAAATTCATCTCTCACAGAAAAAATCCTTTCTTTTGCCCTTGCTTTTTCTTCATCCCGCCTGGCACCACCAATGCAGGCATCAAATTTAAATTCTTCAATTGTATCCAGTAAAGTGAAAGTCTGTAAAGCATTCCGGCTGGCAAACTTTCCTTTTTGCTCGGTCAAACCTTTTGCGTTAATGGTATCTTCTACTTTCCGTACAATTAATTTTTCGCCGATCGTTGCAACCAGTTGATCCCGGAAATCAAGTGCTTCCTGGAAGTTATGCCCTGTGTCAATATGTACTAATGGAAACGGAAACTTACCAGGACGAAATGCCTTCAACGCCAAATGCACCAGCACAATCGAATCCTTACCACCCGAAAATAACAAAGCCGGTCTTTCAAACTGGCCCGCTACCTCCCTCATGATATGTATGGATTCGGATTCTAACTGATCAAGGTAATCTCCCCAGGATGTATTGCTCTCAACTCCCATTTTAAAATTTTGTTTATTAACTATTAAACGATCATTATATTGTACAGCCAAAAATCTTTAGAATCTATCTAACCCTGCCCGCTGGCAGCAGGCTCATGGATATGCAGCCCGCACTCTTTTTTATCAGCATCTTCCCACCACCAGCGGCCTGCCCTGAAATCTTCTCCCGGCCGGATGGCTCTTGTACACGGAGCACAACCAATACTCACAAAACCTTTATCATGCAAAGGATTATAAGGAATATGGTGATCGCTGATATACTGCTTTACTTCTGCAGTTGACCAATGCAGGATGGGGTGGTATTTAATGATGTTATTGCTTTCATCCCATTCTATCATAGGAAGATCCTGGCGGTCGGGCGAATGTTCTGCCCTAAGCCCCGTTATCCAGATAGCATTACCTGCCAACGCCCTTTTCAAGGGCTCTACCTTCCTGATAAAACAACATTGCTTCCTGTTATCAACCGATTCATAAAAAGAATTAGGTCCTTTGGATGAAACAAAATCATGCAGCAGTTCCTGGTTTGGATAATAGGCTTTTACACCCGTGTTGTACATCGCATTCGTACTGCTCCAAACAGAATACGTTTCAGGAAAAAGCCTGCCTGTATCGAGTGTGAATATTTTTATAGGTAATTGATTACTCAATATTTCATGAGTAACTACCTGGTCTTCATAACTAAAACTGCTGGAGAAGGTGACCTGCCCCGGATATTTTTCAACCAGCAACTTCAGGAAATCGATCATCTTTAGTCCACCAATTTGGTAGAGTAATTTAGATATTTCTTTTGTAGGTTCCATTTTGTTCGTCTGAAATTTGGGATTGTTTGTGAATGGGAGGATATACTTAACAACAACACTGTTTTCGGGTAAAACAGTGTATCCGGTGCATATTAATATTGCAGGGAGTATAAGTCATGTGCTCTGTAAGTCTACTTAAATGATAGACAAATGTAGTAAGGAACGTTGGAATTGTAAAAAATATTTTTAAAAACGGCTTTTTGCCGGCATTTTAAGTATAAACCTTCACCGGGGAAGTTTGAGTTATGATTGCGAATAGTATATTTACTTCTTTTAATAATACCCCAACATGACAAGAGAACAAAAATTTATGCAGGAAGCCATCGCCCTGTCACAAAAAGGAATGGACAATAACGAAGGTGGTCCATTCGGCTGTATCATTGTAAAAGGTGATGAAATTGTAGGACGTGGCAATAATAAGGTTAGTTCCAGCAACGACCCAACAGCCCATGCAGAAGTAACTGCAATCAGGGATGCCTGTAAAAACCTTGACACATTTCAATTAAGCGATTGTGAGGTCTACACTTCCTGTGAACCCTGCCCCATGTGCCTGGGTGCAATTTATTGGGCAAGACCCAAAGTGGTATATTATGCCAATAACCGGCAGGATGCAGCTGATATCGGTTTTGATGACTCGATGATATATGATGAAATGAATGCTTCGCTGGAAGAAAGAAAAATTCCCATTTTGCCATTAGGCAGGCAGGAGGCTTTAAAAGTGTTTCATCAATGGCAGCATAAAGATGACAAAACGGAATATTGATCAATGCTTTCTCATGAAAATATTATTGTAAGATCATTGCAGTCGCCGGATTTTAATGCGCTGCTGAACTACCTGCACAACTTAAGTGCTGAAACAAAAAGCCGTTTTGGTCCGCATGCTTTTGACGCTGCATCTGTCATTCAATTTTACAACTCAAATGATAATACTGGCTTTATTGCAACAGAGCCTGACAGCCATTCCATCATCGCTTATTCAATAATAAAAGAAGGGATACTTTTTCATGATAAAAACCGGTTAAACGGTTACCAGTATCCGGAAATTGAAAAAGATGCCTGTACATACGCTCCATCTGTTGCAGATTACTGGCAAGGGAAGGGAATCGGGCGATTAATGTTTCAACAGATCCTGATAGATTGCAGGAAAAAAAAATTTAAACGGATGATTCTTTGGGGCGGCGTACAATGTTCAAATGAAAAAGCCCGGCAGTTTTATCAAAAGCTGGGCTTTATAACATTAGGCCAATTTGAATACAACGGCCTCAATCAAGACATGCTGCTTGAATTGTGAAATCGTTACATCCTGTTATTATAGAAAAAAAAATTTCTACATAAATATTTGAAACGAACCCGTGAGCACCGTATCAGGATCGTTTTAACAATCTAAAAACCTATGCCCTTCGGATCACTTTCAAAATAACAGCGATGATAGCAATTACAAGCAATAAATGAATTAGTCCGCCGGCATTGTAACCGAGGAATCCAACAGCCCATGCAATTACTAATATTACAGCAATAATATAAAGTAGATTTCCCATAATTTTTATTTTAAATTTTAGAGTGATTTAAAATGTTAATATGGAAAAATGTGCCAGATAGAAATATACTTACAGTAAGACCCGCTTTTGGAAAATATGTGAAAAAGCGGGGAATCTATTGCCCAATGAATAAGAAGTGAGTAAAGTTTTAGTCAAAAAGATCAGAGCTTAAATACCGGTCTCCCCGGTCGCAAACGATAAATACAATAACGCCTTCTGTAAGTTCTTTGGCTAATTCTAATGCCGCATGGGCTGCACCACCGCTGCTCATACCACTAAAGATCGCTTCTTCACGGGCCAGTTTTTTTGCCATCACACGGGCATCTTTTTCTGCGATCTCAATAACACGGTCTACCCGGCTTCTGTCAAATATCGTTGGGAGATAGGCTTCGGGCCATTTGCGGATACCAGGAATTTTTGAACCATCTGTGGGCTGGCAACCCACAATTTGAATGTGAGGATTGGTCTCTTTTAAAAATTTTGATACACCCATAATGGTTCCTGTTGTACCCATGGAAGAAACAAAGTGGGTTATCTTATTATCGGTATCACGCCATATTTCCGGACCAGTTGTTTTATAGTGCATGTTAGGATTATCCGGGTTCCCAAACTGGTTCAGCATCATATAACCGCCCTTAGCCACTTGTGCATTGGCGTAGTCAATGGCGCCTTCCATTGACTGCGTTTTGGGTGTAAGAATAACCTTGGCGCCAAAAGCTTCCATCGTCAGCACCCGTTCCCTTGTGGCATCTTCCGGCATCACTAATTCTATCGGCACATTAAATAAACTGGCGATCATGGCCAAAGCTATGCCTGTGTTGCCGCTGGTAGCTTCTATCAAAGTCATTCCTTCTTTTATCTCTCCCCTGTCAAATGCTCCCTTGATCATTCCATAAGCAGCCCTGTCTTTTACACTGCCGCCAGGATTGTTCCCTTCCAGCTTTCCATAAATAGTTACGTTCTTGTTAGGGTTTAGTTTTTTTAATTCAACTAAGGGTGTGTTTCCAACCAGATCTAAAATGCCTGCCATTATATTATTTTTAGCCTTTTGTAAAATACAAGACAAATGTAAAACGAAAGAAAACTAACCGTAGCCCGTTAAAAATTATTTCCCCTATTGGTAAGCCAATGACAAAACGAATGTCCGGGTCAATTATTCTTTGTATTAATATTGCCCCGCACTTATTCGGCAACAACATGATAAAACAGCTCTACTTTAAAACCGTCTTTCTTATCTCAACACTATTTTCTGTGCAACAGGGCATCTGTCAAACGACCAGTTATGTAGCAGCATTAAAAAGAAATGACGGCTTACTGATCCCTTTTTCAATTCAACAGCAGGTAACAAAAGGCAAACTATCCTGGGTGATAAAAAACGGCACAGAAAAAATCAGGGTGGATAATTTCAACTATACAGGCGATTCAATACTGATCCAGATGCCGGTTTTTGAATCTCAATTCAGGGTGGTAAAAAAAGAAAAAATATTTGAAGGTATATGGATGAAAAATGGTTCCGTAAAAAACAGCCTTCTTCCTTTTACAGCCAAACCGGGAAACAAAAAATTTGGTGTTCCTGTTAAAGCTGTATTTAATATTAGCGGCAGATGGGCTGTAAAATTTGCTGGCAATAAAAATGGAGAAATTTCCGTAGGCGAGTTTGTACAAAAAGGAAATATACTAACCGGCACTTTTCTAAATGCAACAGGTGATTACCGTTACCTGGAAGGAACCGTAAAAAAAGATTCTATGTATCTCTCGGCATTCGATGGTGGTCATGCCTTTCTTTTTACTGCAAAAATTGAAAACAATAAAACCATCAGCAACGGTATGTTTTATTCGGGTGCTTCTTACAAAGAGGAATGGTCTGCTGTAAAAGATGCAACAGCCAAAGTACCTGCAGAAAGTGTTGCCATGTTTGTTAAGCCGGGAGAAGAAAGCCTTCACTTCCGTTTTAAAAACCTTGATGGAAAGACAGTTTCCATAACGGATGATAAATTTAAAAACAAAGTAGTGATCATACAGTTGATGGGAAGCTGGTGCCCTAATTGCATGGATGAAACCGCTTTTTTAAGTGAGTATTACAATAAGAATAAACAAAGAGGTATAGAAGTGATTGCTTTGGCTTATGAATACAGCACTGATTGGGAAAGAAGTACTAAGAGCCTGAAAAAATTTCAGCAGCGGTACAATGTGCAGTATGAGATCCTGAATACGGAAGTTACTGTATCAGACAGTCTCAGAACTGAAAAAACACTGCCTGAGGTAACCCCCATAAAATTTTTCCCATCCTCCATCATCCTTGATAAAAAAGGAAAGATTAGAAAACTGGATACGGGCTTTAACGGGCCGGCTACGGGTGAACACCATTTGGCTTATAAAAAAGAATTTGAAGAGTTGATTGATAGTTTATTGAAAGAACTGTAGATACTTGTCGGCAGACTTCGAAAATTAACTGGCAGCAACTTTCGTTCTTTCGCCAGGTATACCAGGTAGCCGGGCCTTACCGGGTTCACTGAAGCCGCAATTAAATGCTGCTTTTTATTCCGGCTCAGCTTTGTCGAAAAGATAAATTACTATTCCCACTCCCAGTATTCCCATACCAATAAAGCTTTCAACTGGCTTTTCACGCAACGTAAATACCAATACAGCCACATTAAATACCAGGAATACCATTTGCAAAAAAGGTTTAAAAGGACTTTTAAAAACGCCCTCCTTATTTTTCAAAAACAGGCTTGCCGCCACCGTTAGTGAGGCCATCAGTTGCAGTACAAATCCTGCATACAGCAATACTTTTTCAAAAGAACCGCTTAATGCCAGCAGGATTGAAATGATCACATGCAGCCACACAGCTCTCACCGGGATCTGGTGTTCGTTTTGTTTTGCCAGCGGTTTCCACAAACGGTATTCTTTTGCCATTGCATGGGTAACCCTTGGACCTACCCATAAATATGAACTGATGGTGGCGATCAACTGGATGGCAATAAACGCACTTACCCATTTACCGCCTGTGCTGCCCAACAAATTATTAAAGGCAATAAACGTTACTTCCTCTTTGCCTTGCATTTCCCCCACCGTTGCATTTTTGAGTAATGCAAACTGAAACAAAACATACACAACTGCAACAAACAGCGTACTGCCAATTAAAGCTTTCGGCAAATTTATTTGTGGCTTATCAATTTCGCCTGCCACATAACTTGCAGCATTCCAGCCAGTATAAGCAAAGGATACATATATCATGGATACAGCAAAGCCAGGTTGCAAAATTTCTTGTTGCCAGCTACCTGAAAAATTAACAGCATCAATACCATCATTTGAAAGTGCAAACCCCAGTACGATTAGAATAACAATAAAAATTATCTTGATGATGGTGCTGATATTCTGAAAACGGCTGCTGTGCCTTATCGTAAAACTATGCATCAGCCCAATTAAAATAATGACCGAGATAGCCAGCCATTTATTATCGTTTAATCCAAATGGTGAAAGGTATTTGGTGAATGCCATTGCGGCTAATGATACCGGTGCAGAGAATCCTACGATCAATCCAGCCCACGCAGAGAGATACCCCAGCAATGGATGAAATACCCTGGATAGATAAATGTAATCGCCACCTGACTCTTTATAGTGCGTACCTAATTCTGCATAGGCAAATGCACCAAACAAAGCCAGCAAGCCTCCCGCAACCCATAATATTAAAATGGTAAAAGTATTCTGAGCAGAAGATAACTGGAAGCCCAAACTCGTAAACACACCGGTACCGATCATGTTAGCGATGACAATGGAAGAGGCAGTTATAAGATTGATCTTTCCTTTCAAAACATTTTTGGTTGTCCTTAAAATTAAGAAAGGCTGCCCTTAGCAGAACAGCCCTTCAAATATTGATAGTAAAAACTAATAAATCCTCACCTAAAACTCTCACCTTTAAAGGGCTTTTGAAATACAACAGGGAACAAATTCAAACATTTAAAAGGTACATTCCAAAGAGAATTATCCATAGGGATTCTATCCTTCGTTGTTAAACTTGGAAAACAATATTGATTGAGTATATGGATATAAGGGGGGGCGGATGGTTTTGCGGCTGTGTCGTTGGGAGTATATATCAATATTAATGGAACAAGCAAATCGTCAGGCTGGAAGAGTTTTATATTCATCTTTTTAGCAACAGCTTTGTTGATTGCATTTTGAAATGCATTTTTAAGTGTATCCGCAATCCACTTTGGGGTGGCCCTGTTTGCTTCATAGTTCACTAATGTATTAGAATCTGAAATTGAAAATTTAAAGACGTAGTATGCCATCATATTCTCTTTGCCTAGGTTAACCCTATCCAGCGCTTCATAAACTGACTGTGAAAAGCAAAGTGAAAAATCCAATTGTTCTTTTTCAGTTTTGTTAAGTTTAGTGTCGCCCTGCGCCCACAGTTTGGTATAAGTTAATAAGGAAACCATCAAGAAAACAATAAAGAAATTCTTTTTCATAGTCCGCATTTTTACTTTATGGACAAACTGTACCTTTCTCTCCATTATAATATTTATCAGCCAATGCTTTGGCAACATTCAAATCTACGCCAAACATTTGTTGTATTTTGGTAACCATTGCGGGTTTGAATTGACCCGTTGCTGTATCTTTAAGTACATCATCAAACCCACGTAATGCTAAAGCTAAGGCATCCGCATCAGGCATGCCACAAATCTCTTTTAGGGCATCTTTTATCTGATTAACCCACTTGTTCAACATAGTTGTGTGATGCGTATTATTTGGGTCAAATGGATTAAAACCAACATTGTTTTTTTCAATAAAACTATGAACGAGTTCATGAAGAATCATTCCCACCCAAGCCTGTTCGCTTAAAACATTCCCTAATTTGTGGATTGACAAAAGAATATACCATCGATTTAGTTCAACTGGATCTTGATCAGAATTTGCAAGAACAACACCTTGCCCTGCGGGTCCGGGCACATTGGTCGAGCTCCAAAGAGTCAAATTATGTACCTTATTTGTTCCCACATAAGTTTCAATGTACATTTTAACAAGTTCAGCTTTAAGTTTATCGGCACCAATTTTATCAAAAGCTGCTATGTGGCAGGGATCGGTTAAATGTGAACGATCTACATCATTAACTTGTACAGGAGGAGTGCCATTGTCACCCGGCTCCCTTTCAAAACAAGGATTAAACAAAGCCTGATATTGGCCGCTGCCTGTATATATTCCAAGCCCTGCCCAAGGAAATGGCGTGCAGGGTCCATCACCGCCGCCACCTGAACCGCCACCATTTGAGCTTCCACCCGAAGTTGAATAAACCGGAGTAGAACTCCAGCCAGTGCCCCCAGTCCCTCCGGAGATATGAATAATGTCAGTTAAACATATAGGCTTTGGCCCCGAAGGTGATCCAGAAGGGCTTGTTTCATTGGGCTCAACCCAGGTCCAGGGCTGGCCAGGAGCTATTCCACCTTCAATTAGGCCGCCGTTGGTGTATGTCCAGTCATCATCATCTCCCTCACCAGTACCACCCCCATTCGTACCTCCATTCTCATCGCAATCATCATATACATATACTACATTGTCATTGGT
>Ga0075152_10000789_pt1 | contig 23060 bp, 20 predicted proteins | sample JI61114C2DNA_FD_70964 | JGI IMG/M metagenome (GOLD analysis project Ga0075152, IMG submission 70964) | Wastewater effluent complex algal communities from Wisconsin, to seasonally profile nutrient transformation and Carbon sequestration -... | ecosystem: Engineered > WWTP > Effluent > Algae...
TATCAACCGCAGCGCTGCGGATTGCGACTTTTTCGATGCCCAGAGAGAACAGCGTTTTTGCATCCTCGACTGACCTGATGCCGCCGCCCCAGCACAGCGGCATGAAACATTCGTCGGCCAGTTCTTCAGCCATCGCAAAATTGGGTGGACGGCCTTCGCGGGTCGCATCAATGTCGAGAACAATCAGTTCATCGACTTCTTTTTCGTTGAAGATTTTAACCGCATTGATCGGATCGCCGACATAGCTCGCCTTGCCAAATTGCGTGGTTTTGACGAGGCCTTCATTGCGCAGCAGCAAAGAGGGGATGACACGGTGGCGCAGCATGGCTCAGCTCAGCTTCATGAATTTGGTGAACAGCGCCATGCCGAAGCGGTGGCTTTTTTCCGGGTGGAATTGCGCGCCCATCACATTGTCGCGGCCGATCGAGGCGACCACCGGGCCACCATAATCCACGCGGGCATAAACGTCGGATTCATGGTCGCAATGCGCGCTATATTTGTGCACGAAATAATAGCGGAGTTCCTCTCCGCCCACATCGAACAAGGGTGACGCCTGTGTCGGCGTCGTCACCGACCAGCCGATATGCGGTATCTTTATCCGACTGCCATCCTGCGATTCGAGGGTTTTCACATCGCCACCCATCAGGCCAAGACCGGGCTTCACGCCCTCTTCGCTGCCCCGGCAAAGTAACTGCATCCCCAGGCATATGCCCATGACAATCTGCCCCCGCTCGCGCGCAGCCCTGATGATTTCAGCATCCCATCCCTGTTGCCCCAGCAAGTCCATGCCATGGTCGAATGCCCCGACACCGGGCAGGATGATGTGAGAATAATCTTTGAGGCGCGAGGGTGTATCAACCAGATCATCTTCGCCGCCGATATAGTCGATCATCCGTTTGACCGATTTCACATTGCCGAGTCCGGCAGCAACAATCGCGATGGTCACATTCGTCCTCCGGTAACGCGCTTCCTCTATCGCCGCTTGGCTTGCGTGACAACGCACATCTTTGGCGCAGATAGTGGCTGTAAATTCACGCCATGCTGCCCTAAGGCGATCCGCAAGTGTCGGCTAAGGCTGAAAATTGGAGCAACTGGATCAATGTGCGGAATTGCGGGCCTTTTGACTGGCGCGAACAATATGGCAGCCGACCAAAGGCAGACTGTTGTCCGCACCATGTGCGACGCCATCGCCCATCGCGGACCTGACGGATCCGGGATTTGGGACGATGCCGACAATGGCATCTGCTTCGGTCATTTGCGGCTGGCGATTATCGATCTTTCTAGCGCAGGCGCCCAGCCGATGGCGAGCGATGATGGCTCAGTCATTGTGACCTATAATGGCGAAATCTATCATTTTGCAGAGCTGCGCGCCGAGCTGGAGGCAGCAGGACGGCGCTTTCGCGGGCATTCGGATACCGAAGTGATCGCCAATGGGATCGCCCATTGGGGGATAGAGGGGCTGTGCAAGCGGATTGGCGGCATGTTTGCGATTGCGGTTTGGATACCTGCGGATCGGATGTTCTTTCTCGTCCGCGACCGGCTAGGCAAGAAACCTCTTTACTGGACCAAAATGGCGAATGGCGGCCTTGCCTTTGCCAGCGAACTGGCCGCTTTGCACTGCGTCCCCGGGCTGGACCGCAGCATAGATCGCAAAGCGGCTGCGAGCTTCCTACGCACCGGCCATGTGCCAGAGCCACTGTCGATCTACGAAAAGGTCAAAAAGGTCGGCGGGGGTGAAATTCTGGCCTTTGGTCCGGATCTCGAACTGCGTTCGACGACGCGTTATTGGTCAGTCGAAGCCTCGATTGCCGCTGCCCGTGACAAACCGCGCCTTGACACACTCGACAGCGCCGTTGCCGCCACCGAGATAGTACTCAACGATGCGGTCGCACAACGCATGATTGCCGACGTCCCTTATGGCGCATTCCTGTCAGGCGGGATCGATTCCTCGCTGGTGGTTGCATTGATGCAGCAACAGCTGCGCGAACCGGTGAAAACCTTCTCCATCGGATATGCCAACAGCTCGCTCGACGAATCCGAAGATGCGGAAATGGTGGCAAAGCATCTGGGCACGGACCACCGCACTTTCATCCTCAATGCCGAAGATGCGATCGACACCATCCACAATCTGCCGCGTCTGTATAGCGAGCCCTTTGCCGATCCTTCGCAAATCCCGACCTGTGTGATCTCTCGCATGGCCCGCGAGCATGTGACGCTGGTTTTGACCGGCGACGGCGGCGACGAAGTTTTTGCCGGCTATAACCGCCACATTGCCTCTGCAGGGCTGATGGCGAAACTCGATGCGTTGCCGGGCTTCGCGCAAGGCGCGCTGACCGGCACAATGCGCGCACTTTCGCCAGCCGCCTGGGACAAGCTATTCGATCTTGCCCCGGGCAATATCGGCCCGCGTCAGCCGGGAGAGAAAATGCACAAGCTGGCGGCGCTGCTGGGGCTGGAAGCGTGGGATCGGTACCGCCAATATACCAGCCAGTGGGACAGTTATGATGAAATCGGGACAGGAGAAGAACCTGAGGAATCGGCGTTGATCCACGAAACCTTCCGCACCCTTGGCGACCCGGTTGAGCGGCTGCGCTATATGGATCTGATCACTTACCTTCCCGGTGATGTGCTGACCAAGGTCGACCGTGCGACAATGGCCTATGGGCTGGAAGCACGCGCACCTTTGCTCGATTACCGGCTGGTCGATCTTAGCTGGCAAATCCCTTCCCACGTCAATGTCAGCAACGGCAAGGGCAAGCAGGTGCTGCGCGCGATGTTGGAAAAACATGTTCCGCGCGCGCTGTTTGAACGACCAAAGAGCGGATTTGGCGTGCCGATTGGCGATTGGCTGCGCGGCCCCTTGCGCGACTGGGCAGAGGAACTGCTTTCGCCCGCGGCGCTCGATGCATTGGGTCTGGTCAACACCAACAGACTGCGCGCCATCTGGCAGGCGCATCTGGCGGGGAAGGTCAACGCGCAATATGGCCTTTGGAATGTGCTGATGCTGCAGGCGTGGTTGCGCGAGCATGTTCAGACCGACACATTGGCCAAAGCCGCCTGAGCAGAGCCTCTCAAGCATTGCCTTATCAAAACTTTCCGATTAAGGCCCGCCGCCGTGCGGCCCCTTACCAGTCAACCACAGGAAGCCGATCAACCACAGGAAATTCCCCATGAATGAGAAAATTGCAGTTATCGGCCTTGGCTATGTCGGCTTGCCGGTGGCAGTCGCGCTGGCGCGGAAATTTGATGGTGTGATCGGCTTTGACGTTTCCGAACGGCGGGTGGATTCGCTGAATTCCGGGACCGACTGGACTGGCGAGATTTCCGATGAAGACCTCGCCGCATCGACGCTGGCAATCACAGCAGATCCTGCGCAACTGGCAGAAGCCAGCTTTCTGATCGTGACTGTGCCAACCCCGATTGACGACGAAAACCGCCCTGACCTTTCTCCCATCCGATCGGCCTGCGAACTGATCGGCAAGCGCCTGCGCAAAGGTGCTATCGTGGTGTTTGAATCGACGGTCTATCCCGGCGTGACCGATGATATATGCGCACCATTGCTCGAAAGCTATTCGGGGCTGAAGCGCGGAACCGATTTCTGGCTGGGCTATAGCCCTGAACGGATCAATCCGGGCGACAAGATCCACCGGCTGGAAACAATCACCAAAATCGTGTCGGCTGAAGACGATACGTCGCTGGAGCGTGTCAAAGCGGTTTACGGCGCAATCATCGAAGCCGGCCTGCACATTGCCCCCACAATCAAGGTAGCAGAGGCTGCGAAGGTCATCGAAAACACCCAGCGCGATCTGAACATCGCGCTGATGAACGAGATTTCGCTGATTTTCGACCTGATGGGCATCCGCACCAGCGACGTTCTGGCGGCAGCGGGAACCAAGTGGAATTTCCTGAAATTCACCCCCGGGCTGGTGGGCGGCCACTGCATCGGCGTTGACCCCTATTATCTGACCAGCGCTGCTGAACGTCTTGGCTATCGCCCCGATGTCATCCTCGCCGGACGGCGGATCAATGATGGCATGGGTGCACATGTCGCGCGCAAGCTGATGAAGCTGTTGATCCAGCGCGGCGGCAATCCGTCAGCTGCCAAAGTCGGCATTTTCGGCCTGACCTTCAAGGAAGACGTGCCGGACCTGCGCAACAGCAAGGTACCCGACATTGTCGCCGAGCTGAAGGAATATGGCGTCGAAGCCTTGATCCACGATCCCCATGCCGACACTGCAGGCGCAGAGCATGAATATGGGCTATCGCTGTCTGACCTTTCAAAGCTGAGCGATCTGGACGGCGCGGTATTCGCCGTTCCTCACAAGGACTATCTGGACAATCTGGCCGACATCGTTGCGCGGGTAAAGCCCGATGGCGTGATAATCGACATCAAATCAGCGCTGTCCCCCGAACAGGTTGGCAGCGGCCAGACATATTGGTCTTTGTAGGTGATTAAAATTCCGTCCTATCATAGAGAGGAATTTATGTTCGCTCAACGACTGGTCAACAGTCGATAGTTAAATTGATTGCCGTCGTCTTCGTCCGAAACGGAAACAACGTGCACAAAGATTCTCTGCGAAGTGCCGAACATCTGGATTTGTTCTATCGGAAAATCGTACACGCCTTTGCCACATGGAGGCTTTGCTTTGTTTCGCATGGTTGTCGCATATGCCCGATCCTTTTTAAGCGGCACTGACAACCAACCACAGTTGCCACAATATGTTGGCGCTAATATTGTTCCGAGGCAGCCTCGCACTACAATATTTGTGCATTTTCCGCACATGTAGTCCCAATCTCCAGGCACAATTTGTGGCGTTTGCCTCCTTTGAAAAGCATTCGCTTTTGAGATTGGCGTCAGCTTCCGGAATAACCGCCGCCTGTCCGTCGGTCCCTTAACTCCAACTATAACCCGATAAGCGGGAAAACCGTGGTCTCCAAAGAGTCTAACGATAACAGAGAGAAACTTTCTGTCGTTCGCTTCTATTGTTTCAACCCAGAGTCCATGTCGTTGATCGAATTTTTCAATAGATCGATAGTAACCGCCTATGAGATGGTCTTTTGGAAACAGCTGATCATCAGCCAAGCTAAGTGCGGTGGGAATGATCAGATCGTATTCCGGATAGTGGCTTCTTGAAATGATCGAAAAACAGTGTGCCACTTTTAGCAGTAAACTTCCAAACGCATCAATGTCAAAAAATGCGGTAGGAACGTTAAGCCTAGTAGCGCCTAATCGTTCACGGATCTGATCAATGTTTTCCGGTGGTACATAACCAAAAACACGGAACTGATGTATCTCGCGGTCAAACACCTGCCGAGCTAGTAGCCTTGGTTCCTCCATTGCAGGCATTTGGACGACCACGGGAAACTCGCTAAGCGGCAAGCCGACTGCTAACCACTCCCGCCCAATTTTCGCGAATACATCTTGGGTTCGATTGGCTTGTTTTGCCGGTCGTTTTGAACCGATACCATTCTGGACTCTAAAAGCGTCGAACACTTGCCGTGCAATTGTTCTCTCAAATTTTGACGTTGACGCGGCGCAAGATCTGCAGCTGGACTGCTCAAGAATCAATTTTCCTCCCAGCGATTCCGGCACAACATGTTCATCAGTCAGCACCTCATCTACTTGGCGGAATTTGTCGTTACAGTAGATGCAGATATTATTACCGGACAAACGCAGAGGAATGGATGCGTCCAAAACATCCATTTATATGAACCGCTCCACCCGCTCCCCATCCAGCCGATAGCGGCTGCCATCACCCGGACACACTGCTTCGCCTTCGCCCGATAGCGGCAGGTCGAGCCGTTCGCCGAAAGCGCTCATCCAGCCGACCTGGCGGGCTGGGACGCCGACCATCAGTGCATAGTCGGGAACGTCGCGGTTGATGACAGCGCCTGCGCCGACAAAGGCGCCTTCGCCGACCGTGGAGCCGCAAACAATGGTGCAGTTTGCGCCTAGCGTCGCGCCCCTGCGGATCAGCGTTTTGCGATACTCATCCTTGCGCGAAACAGCCGAACGCGGGTTGTACACATTGGTGAATACCATCGACGGGCCGCAGAAAACATCATCCTCCAGATGCACATCGTCATAGATGGAGACATTGTTCTGTACCTTCACATTGTCGCCAATGGTCACGCGGTTGCCGACATAGACATTCTGCCCGAACGAGCAGCCTTTGCCGATCACTGCACCAGCGCTGATATGCACCCAGTGCCAGACGCGCGTGCCTTCACCGATGACAGCGCCTTCATCGACAATCGCAGTCGGATGGACAGTCATGCCACCCTCACGCCATCGCAACAGCTGCCAGCGGGTGATAATCACCGCTGCGGCCCACGGTTTCCGCCTGCCGGATTTTGTAGACCAGTTCGATACTGGGCTGCGCGTCATCGAGCCCAAAGCCGCCATCGTTCAAAATGTGACGATAGCTGTCGGTATGCAAATCGGTAAAGCCGTCGGAAAATTCGATTTCCTCACCATCGATGGTGATGCTGCGATAGGTGCGCTGACCCTTTGCCTGCACATCGGCCGGCAAATGCTCGCTGTTGATCGACAGGAACCAGCGCACGTCGGCATTGCCATACTGGATAAGCCCACTCGCGCTGTCTTCGGCGCGGTGATTGACGCTCATTCCGGCAACGGGGCCGAAAATCCAGATCAGCATGTCGTAAAAATGGATGCCGATATTGGCAGCAATCCCGCCCGATTTTTTCTCGTCGCCCTTCCACGACTGAAAATACCAGGCGCCGCGGCTGGTGATATAGCTGAGGTCGACGACAAAGCGCTTGTCCGGGTCGGCCTTCAGGGCAGCGGCAACCTTCTCGCGCACGGCGATGATGCTCGAATGCAGTCGCAATTGCAGGATGGTGTTAACCTTCTGGCCGCTTTCCTTTTCGACATCACGCAGGCTGTCGACATTCCACGGATTGACCACCAGCGGCTTTTCGCAAATCGCATCGGCCCCCGCACGCAGGGCAAAGCGGATATGCGAATCGTGCAGATAATTGGGCGACATCACGCTTACATAATCGATGTGATGACCGTCGCGCTTGCGCAGGTCGATATAACGGTCGAACCGCTCAAATTCCGTGAAGAATTTGGCTTCGGGGAAATAGCTGTCGAGTATGCCGACTGTATCATTACCGTCGAGCGCGGCGACCAGCCGGTTGCCGGTGTCCTTGATGGCTTTCATGTGCCGGGGCGCGATATAGCCTGCCGCACCGATGAGCGCGAAATCCTTCATGCGTGTCTTTCTCTAGTCTAAATCCCCAAACGGCTGCGCAGCCGTCTGATCCCTGCCATTGGCGTATAGCGTTCGGAATACCAATCAAAAACGATCTTTTTGCCATCGTCCGAAACATTGAAGCTGTGCGGACCTTTGACGCCGGTAAAGCGCAAACCGCCCACTTGCCGTTCGGAATAGCGGTTCGCATCGAGAGTCTCGACCTCAAACACTGCAATGCCATCGCCATAATCGATTTCGAATGTCTGGCCGAGGCGATAGAGCTTTCCATCCGACACGATGAAATTCCCTGCCATCCGGCCGCCATTGGGGCTGATGCGAATGGGACTTTGCGGATGTTCGGTGAAATGGCCAAACAGAGAATCTGCTGACCACAGTCGCAAGATATTTGAACCGTCAACCTTGCGGTTGCCGAATAGCCAGAGCTTTCCACCGTGGCGCACAAAGGTGGGATCGGTTACGCCTGCTGCATTGTCCATGGCAAGGGCAACCGGTGTTCCCAGCCGCAGTCCGCTGCCTTCGCCTTCAATGGGATAGATCATTGGCGGCGACCAGTCGGCGATCTCGGGCACGCAATATGGCTTGCCCGCTTCTTCGACGACACAAGGGTAGCTGTGATGGCCAGTCGCGGAGTTCAATTTGCTGTAACCATGCGGCCCGATGTGCAACAGGGCACCGCGTCCACTATTGGCTTCCAGCGCCTCTACCAGCAAACCACCATCGGGTGCGAAAAAAGGATCGGCTAGAAATGTGTAACCGGATGGCGTTTTGGCGTTGTCCCAATTGCCAATAGGCGGAAACGGTCTGGCGGACGTCGCAAGAGCAAGCGCATCGCTCTCCACCGGCACCACTGCAACCCGCCAGTTTTTCTCCGCCAGCAAGCCATAAGCGAGGCGTTTCACCGCAGTCCAACCGGTGCGCAGGACATGTTGAACCACCGTCCAGTTGCTAGGCAGCCGGTAGTTCTTGCCTGTGCGGGCTTTGGGAACCGAACGCCCGGATAGCGCATTATCAATCGCGATGTTCAAAAGCAGCGGCGAATGGCGGAACGATTCCATCAGTGTGGCGCGCCAGCTGTGCCGGATGACCCGCGTTTCGGCAAAGGCCAGCACTTCGCCGGCATCCAGCTTGTTGGTTATGCTTTGGATCATCTGCCCCATCAGCGACGTGCCATTGGCCATTTCCCAGAACCCGGCCGGACGTCCGCGATAATGGTCTGGATCGCCATGATGATAGGACAGGATCGGCATTGAAACGCCTTCGGGTACACGCATCAGACCCATGCCGAATTTCAGCACGATATTGGCGCCGCTCGCGCTGATCGCCTGGGCTATGTCGGCTGGCAGCCGCTGCCAATTTCCTTCCCATTCGCTGTCAAAGCTGCGGATTTCCGCCAGACGGCCGTCAATGTCACCCAGTGGCACCTGACGGGTCAACGGATTGCGCACAGTCGCGAAGTTCAGCACATAATAGAGGAAATGCTTGGCATATTGGCGTTTCAGCCGTGTGTTGGTGCAGGCAAAAACGGTAATCCTGTCATTGGCAGGCAATGTTAAGAGCGCCCGGCGCTGCCATTCGTGGACAGTGTCGCCATCGGTAATCAGGATGAAATGCCGACCGCTCATATTGCCTCGATTTCCATAATGTCTATCATCGCCGCATTGACCCGTTCAACGGCATAAATTTCGCGCACCCGATCAAGCGACGCCTGCCCCATGCGTTCGCGCATTGCGCTGTCTTGTCCCAACCGCTCCATGGCGTCTGCTAACAGCTGCGCGTCGTGCGGCTGAACTAATAGTCCGTTGTGACCATCAACCGTCGTTTGCCTGCATCCCGGAACATCGTTGGTGATGATCGGCCGGCCCATCGCCATTGCCTCTAGCACAGTGCGCGGCGTGCCTTCGCGCCATGACGGCAACACATAAACCGAAGCAGCGGCAATTGCCGGCCGGACATCCGACAATGGCCCCAGATATTCGATCCCGCTGGCAATCAAGGCATCAAGTTCTGCCTGGCTGATTGCATCTGGACCTTCATCAAGCATCCCCGCTAACTGGAAGCGGCCACCGGGCAAACGCCCTTTTAACAATTTCACCGCATCGCCATATTCGGCCAGCCCCTTGGAGCGCAGCAGCCGTGCGATCAGAAGGAAAATTGGGGCGTCAGGGAGCGGAGCCGGACTGAAATGTGCGGTATCGACGCCTGATCCATTGACCATCGCGGTTTTGCTCGTGTCGGCCAGACAGCGATGCGCGATAAAATCCGCCATATCGTCGGGGTTCTGGAAGATGACCTTGTGATTGCAGGCTGTCGCAATGCGGTACAATTGTCGAGCGACGAATTGTGTAGCCTTGCGCCCTAATCCGTCACCTTCAATAAAGACATAGCCAAGCCCGGTCACCCAGCTATAGCTGCGCACGCCCGACACTTTGGCGGCAATGCTTCCCCAGATGTTGGGCTTTACCGTATAGCCCAGCACACAATCGGGGCGAATGCTGCTCATCAAGCGGCGCAGTGCGCGGAAATATCCAATGTCGCCGAGCAAACCTCTGCCTGTGCGCTGCAAAGGCAGGCTGTGCGCCTTCACCCCAATCGCCGCCAATTCATCGGCAATCTCTGCCGGAATATCAGGTGCGCTGGCATGCACCTCCAGTCCCTTTTCTACCATTGCGCGCAACAGTGGCCCGCGAAAATTGATCAGCGACGGGGCATAGGACCCGTTGACCAATATGCGCCTTGTGGGTGCAATGCATTTGGCAGATGGACTTCGCATGGTGCGCGCTGTTACAGGCGCGATCACAGGCTGTCAGCAGCAAACCGACGGAATCGACCAAAAGATGCTCAACTCCCCCTTTTCCCACTGGCCCAGCTTCACCGAGGAAGAACGCGATGCGGTCGCGCAGGTGCTGATGTCGAACCGGGTCAATTACTGGACCGGAGAGGAATGCCGCCAATTTGAAAAGGAATTTGCGCAATGGGTTGGTACATCACACGCCATTGCGCTTGCCAACGGCACGCTCGCACTGGACCTTGCCTTGAAGGGCCTTGGTATTGGCGCTGGTGACGAGGTCGTCGTTACTCCGCGCACATTTATTGCGTCTGCTTCCTGTGTAATCAACGCCGGGGCAACGCCCGTTTTTGCCGATGTTGATGCTGAAAGCGGCAATATCTCCCCTCAGACAGTTGCCGCAGTGCTCACCGAAAAAAGCCGCGCGATCATTCCTGTCCATATTGGCGGCTGGCCTGCCGACATGGACGGTCTGATGGCGCTTGCAGCTGACCATCAACTGAAAGTGATAGAGGATTGCGCACAGGCTCATGGTGCCGCCGTAAACGGAAAGAGTGTCGGGAGTCTGGGTCATGCCGGTGCATGGTCCTTTTGTCAGGACAAGATCATGACCACCGGCGGCGAAGGTGGCATGGTGACCACCGATGACGAGGCGTTATGGTCCGCCATGTGGTCGTTCAAGGATCATGGCAAAAGCTGGGACGCCATCTACAACCGCAACCATCGCCCCGGCTTCCGCTGGGTGCATGAAAGCATTGGCACCAACTGGCGTATGCTGGAAATGCAGGCTGTGATCGGGCGCATCCAGCTGAAACGGATGGCAGAATGGACCGCACGCCGCACCGAAATTGCCGGTCGGATTGCAGAAGCTCTCGCGCCCTTTGGCGCGGCAGTTCGCGTGCCCGTGCCTGAATCCGGCTTCACCCACGCCTATTACCGGCAATATGCCTATGTCCGCCCCGATGGCTTACGCGCTGGCTGGGACCGCGACCGGATTGTTGCCGAAGCCAATGAAAAGGGCGTGCCTTTGCTCCACGGCACTTGTTCTGAAGTCTATCTGGAAAAGGCCTTTGACGGCACAGGCTATCGGCCGACCGAATCTTTGCCAGTGGCGCGCGAACTGGGAGAAACCAGCCTGATGTTCTTGGTTCACCCGACCCTGACGGACGAAGAAGTCGAAAAGACGTGCCGCGTGGCTGCGGAAGTGTTCAGCGACGCTTCGCGCTGATTGGTGCCGCCGGATTGCCTACCCAGGTTTCGCCTGGCGGGACATTCTTGGTCACCACCGCACCCATACCAACCGTTGCACCCGCGCCAATGGTCAGTCCCTGCCTTATGATCGCGCCTGAGCCGATATAGGCGCCATCACCGATGGTAACATTGCCATTGCAGCGCACGGCAGGGGCGAAGGTCACGAAATCACCGATCACGCAGTCATGTTCGACATAGCTGTACAGGTTGCAGTGGAAATGCCGCCCTATGCGAACATTGCTGGTCACAGTAGTATAGGGAGAGAACAGCGCACCTTCACCAATCTCGACATTGTCCATTTGAACGCAGTTGCCGTGCCGGACGGAAAAAAAGCCAAGGCCGACTGCTTCGCATTGAACCGCCAGCTTCATCCGGATCAGCCCGTTTGCGACTGCAATGCAGATATGCTTTCCTGCATCAGCGTCTGCGATAAAGCTATCAAATGACAGCACCTCGTGGCCGTTAATCGAAGCTCCACCGCAGTCATCGACGAAAACCAACCGATCATCCGCACCGATCTGTTCTCGAACAATGGGCAATACTCCGCGTCCGCAACCACCCGCTCCATAAACCCCGAACAGCGCCATCAGCCCTCGCCTTTCGACCCGGTGAATTTGGGCATCGGAACATCCTGCGATGCATTAATGCCTTCCCGCTTCACTATCGATGCTACTGTCATGAACAGGATTTTCAGATCAAGCAACATCGACTGGTTGTCGACATACCAGATGTCGAGCGCGAATTTTTCGTCCCAGCTGATCGCATTGCGGCCATTGACCTGCGACCAGCCGGTGATGCCGGGGCGCACGGCGTGGCGACGCATCTGCTGTTCGTTGTAGAGTGGTACATATTCCATCAACAATGGGCGCGGCCCCACAAGACTCATTTCACCGATCAAAACGTTCCACAGTTCCGGCAATTCATCGAGGCTGGAGGCGCGCAGGAACCGACCGAAGCGGGTGAGCCGTTCGCTGTCCGGCAGCAAAACTCCGCCGGTCCCGGTAGCATCAGTCATGGTTCGGAATTTGAGGATTTCGAACGGCTTTGTCCCCTGCCCCGGGCGTACTTGCCGGAACAGCACTGGTGAACCGAGGAAGACCCGCACCAGCAGCGCCAGCGCCAGCAAAAGCGGTGCTGCGACGATCAGGCCGGTCAGCGATACAAACAGGTCAAAGGCGCGCTTTGCCATTGTTTTAGTCAGACCGAATAATATTCGCGATACCACGCGACGAACCGCCGCACGCCTTCGCGCACATCGGTTTGTGGCCGAAACCCGGTAAGCCGTTGCAACAATGAGGCATCGGCCCAGGTTGCAGGAACATCTCCTTTTTGCATTTCCAGATAATTGCGGATGGCTGGCTTGCCGATTTCCTGCTCAATTGCTTCGACAAAATCGCTTAGCCGCACTTTATCGCTATTACCGATATTGACCACCCGGAATGGCGCGGCAGGCGATAGGCTATCTCCTTCGGGAATGGTGGCTGCACTTTCAGGACGTATTGGGACAGCGTCAACGAGCAGGCGGATACCGCGCACCAGATCTTCAACGTAGGTAAAGTCGCGCCACATATCACCATTGTTGTAAATTTCGATCGGCGTACCTTCGATGATACCCTTGGTGAATTTGAACAATGCCATGTCGGGTCGGCCATAGGGTCCATAAACGGTGAAGAAACGGAACATAGTAACGGGTAAATTCCACAGATGGGCGTAGCTATGGCCCATCATCTCATTCGCCTTCTTGGTGGCGGCATAGATGGTAAGCGGAGTGTCTGCCTTTTCGGTTTCCGTAAACGGCATTTCCTCATTTGCGCCATAAACCGACGAAGTCGATGCCATCAACAGATGCGACACGTCATGGGCTCGTGCACATTCCATGACATTGAAAGTGCCGGTGATGTTGGTGTCGATATAGGCTCTGGGATTTTCAAGGCTGTAGCGGACACCGGCTTGCGCTGCGAGGTGTACAACAGCTTCGGGCTTGGTGTCTTCAAACACTTCCGAGATTGCGCCAAAATCCTCGATGTTGACGATATGCGCCTTGAAATGGTTCGATTGTTGCAAAATCGCGTGCCGACTTTCTTTCAGCGATACGTCGTAATAGTCGGTCAGCGCATCAATCCCGACCACATCGAAACCCTCAGCCAGCAACAGCTGGCAAAGATGGAAGCCAATAAAGCCAGCCGAACCCGTAACGATAATCCTGCGCAAAATGGAACCTTCCTCAAATGTTACTTCACTGCCACTCCCTGAACAGGATGTTCGTGAGGATTACGGCAGGTACTTAGTTCAACCGCCCTGATCCATTGCCGTCAGGTTCCCGCCATCCGACCTGCGTGACCGCTTTGATCGTAGTCCTCAACGTGTCAGCGTCATTTGCTGCCATTGCCGAGGCTAATGCGCCGAGTATCGTTTCAAGTTCGCACCATTCAAGGAAATCCTCATTGGCTTTCATGATCCGACTGTGCGCTGTTGGTTCAGGATTGTCGCCGATCAGCAATTCCTCGTACAATTTTTCACCGTCGCGCAAGCCTGTCACTTCGACTGCAACGTCACCTTCGGGATTAGTGTCGTCGCGCACCGACAGGCCCGACAGTTCAATCATGGTGCGAGCGAGCTCAATGATTTTCACCGGCTCGCCCATGTCGAGTACGAAAACCTCTCCGCCCCTTGCCATAGTCCCAGCCTGAATCACCAGCTGCGCGGCTTCGGGAATGGTCATGAAATAGCGGGTGATTTCTTCATGCGTGACCGTGACCGGGCCACCTTGTTTGATCTGCTGGCGAAACAAGGGCACGACTGACCCGCTCGAGCCAAGCACATTGCCAAAGCGCACCATCGAGAAACGCGTAGCCGGATTTTCGAGCGCAAAGGCCTGCAAAATCAATTCAGCCAGCCGCTTGCTGGCCCCCATGATATTGGTCGGCCGCACCGCCTTGTCCGTACTGATCAATACAAAATCGGCTACTTTGTGCTTTCTTGCGCTTTTTGCGAGAGCAAGTGTACCGAACACATTGTTCCTTATGCCTTCGATGGCATTATGCTCTACAAGCGGGACATGTTTATAAGCCGCTGCGTGAAAGATGGTGTCAGGCCGCCATTCGCCAACCAGAGCTTCTAACGACTGTTCATTTAGCACAGAAGTGAGCAATGGCACGATATTAGTCGTGATCCCGTCCTCAAGATTTTTCTGAGCCAATTCCTGATGGATGGTATAGAGATTATATTCGCTTCGCTCCAGCAACAGCAAATTTTTGGGGTTTTCGCGCAGTATCTGCCGACACAGCTCGGAACCTATCGAGCCGCCAGCTCCGCTGACCAATACTGTCTTCTCAAAAAGATTCTGTGCCAAAAGCGCGGGATCAGGCGCGACCGGATCGCGTCCAAGCAACTCTTCGATCTCAAGCTCGCGCAAGTCATTTACCGTGACCCGACCGTGCGCAAGATCAGTCATGCCAGGAAGAGTGCGGATGCTTGCATGACTGCCACGCATGCTGTCGATAATCTCGTTTCGCCGTTGACGAGATGCTGACGGTATAGCGAGTAGCAAGATTGCAATGTCGAAGCTTTCAATCAACCCCAGCAGGTCGGTCGAGGGATAGATTGTTTTGCCGTTCAGAACACTGGCATGAAGCGAGATGTCATCGTCGACAAAACCCACCACATTCATATCTTCGCTGTTTGCCAGACCTGCCGCCAATTGTCGGCCCGCAGACCCTGCGCCATAGATCAACACACGTTTGCGTTGCGACAGTCGCAAAAGGCTTTGATAGCCCCCACCCAGCCAGAATCGTGCTGTGACCCTACTCGCACCGATTGCAAGAAAGAGCAGGATAGGCTGGATTATTCCTATGGTACGCGGAACGCCATCGAAACCGATTACCGTAAAGATTGCAGCGTAGATGAAGCCAAAAATAGCGCACGCTTTTACGACGCTGAACAAAGCGCCCCAGCCAACATAACGAAAAATCGCACGGTACAAGCCAAATCTTACAAAAAGCGGAATCGCCAAAACGACAGGTAATCCATAAGACCAAAGCTGATTACCGGTCGGCGGAGTCCAATCGCCCAGCCGCAACCAATAGGCAATCGCCACCGTCATCAGACAGAGGGCTGTATCTATGGCCAGCGCAAACGCCCGCTTTGCGGGCCGCGACAACCCCAGAATTTTCTCGGAAGGTCCCTGTAACATGCGTTGCGCGCTCTAGTGTGAATCAGCTGTCAGTGCAATTTTTCTGTTCGCAGAGAAACTGCTTGTACGGGCCACTATTTTTCCGCGTGTTTGGACGGCTACCCCTTGGTCAACAAAGCTAACGTCTACCCGACTTGGGCAGCAGCGTAAGATCCGGATCGTTGACTGGTCAGGATCAGCCAACCGTTGGCCGATCGATCATGGCAATGAGCGCATCTGCGCTGCTGCGCAGCGCTTTTTCTTCAGTTCTGCCTATTGAAGGAAAGGATATATAATTTACTTCCGATGAAATATCGCGAATGGTAAGCCTGTTCGCTGCAAAGCTTGGCAAGGCTGCCAGCCACTTAGGCCTAAAAAGATTTTTTTTCAGTAACAAGAAGCGTCTTATCGGCGATGTCTGTTGGAACTTGCCATCGAGTATGATGATATGTTCCAGTGGCACAGAACCGCCGAAGCCGTTAACGATGGGCTCGACAATAATTTTGCCACGTCGGTCGAATGGCACATCCCTTTTCTCACCATCGAAAAACCAACCTGCAATTTCAGGAAAAAGCCGTATGCCGGGCCGCCCTGCGATTATCTGAAAAGTGTCGTCGCTCTTGCTGCGGGTAACCACCGTTAAATCATCCGAAATAAATTGCGCACCTTGCGCAACTAGCGCTGCGGTCAACGAGGACTTGCCGGCACCGCTTTCGCCACAGATCATGATACCGCGCCCGCTTATGCTTACCGCCGATGCATGAATGGGTACCAATCCCCGCCATGCAAGCAACAATGCCGTCACTGTACTGTAAAAGGGCCATGGTAAAGTCCCAGTCCAGCTTGGACCTGCGCGATATTCGATCAGATTGCCATCGAACATGTCGAAAGTGGCAATGTCCTCCCAGCCAAACCGGATGCCGTCTGAATAGACCAACCCGCGGTTTATCTTGTCAACAATTAGACGTGGGCGCAGCCGTTCGACAGACCGCACTATGACATTACACTGGACCTCTCCCCCGACGGCGGGAGCGAAATGTTCCAGATCAATATCCGAAAGCCAGTGAAGGCCGAAAGCTCGCGCGCGATAAGAACTGCGCGCAATATTCATGCCACCGGCTGGATTAGCCTCTTAGCCTGAAAATCGGCCAGCACACGCTCAACTGCGGTCGAACATTGTTCCGCAGAAATTTCATAGCGTTCAATCAGGACTTCAACGATATTCTCCGCATTGGACGGCTGCTCCAAAGCATTCCAGATGTCCGTTGCTGTCTTGTTGAGCGAGACATATGTGCCCCCCTCAAAATCCAGCATAACAAAAGCATCATCAATTTGGGTGCCGACCCAATGGTCGCTGCGTTGCCACATGGTCGCGCTCATTATTCAAACTACTCCGATATCGGTTGCAACTATCGAAGTGATATGCTGCTGCGACCCGGCAATATCACCCGACTTAACAGGGATTCGGTATATCGGCAAAGTGCGGCAATGCAATATGCATTGCGGCAAAAGCGTCATTTCCTGTCCCAAAATGGCAGGTATTTTCGGACGATGGCGGTTACGCAGAAATGCTTCAATGGCATCACCCCCACGTAGCCTTTCTGGCTCGGCTGAATCCATGCCCACGCAAGGATAGAGGACGAAAAGCGCATTCAAATGCGCCGTTTCGAGCCGTGATTGTGGCATAATCGCAATTTCTGAACGCGTATCGACGTTGCGATCGGCGAGAAAAAGCGAACCCGAAATCCCAGAAACAACCGCTGCACCATTTTGCTGGGTCAACCAAAGAGTATCGTCCCCTACTATCTGCCCGCCTGCCTGAATCAAGCGGTATGCCAGGGTAGATTTGCCAATGCCGGAAGGGCCGGCAATTGCTATCGCTCCAGTTCTGCCGGCGGGTATTATACCGGCTGCATGAAGCACAATGCCACCGCGCATCCACATAAGCATCGGTAGCGCGGTCGCAACCAACAATTGGCTTATGCGTTGCATTTCGGAGCCTGCATATGGTTCAACAATCAGTTCACGAGGAGACCTCGCCAGATAGCGAGCTATCCCTGCCGCATCGAAAAGCAGTCCGCTATCGCTTCGGCTATAGGGTCCCTTCACAACGTTTGACGTGTTTGTTGTAACCTTTCCTAAGGCAATGCTGATTTCAGGGTTAGCAAGAGCCCGCTCGCAAGCAATTCCACCCAGAACGTCCAGCTCCGAGGTAATGTTCATGTTGTAAGCGCGATAGCCTGAAACTTTGGTCATAACACTTACCCTTCTACGCGTTGGAGCAACGCTGTCGAGTGCGCCAAAGCAACCACTTTCGAAATATCCGGATTGCCGCTACACAAAGCTATGTGCGTTCTAAGGGACAGAGTTCGAAAGGGAAAAAGGGGCATCCACTTCCTCCTATTGGGTGCGGAGTTGTGCGTTCAGCTTGGCAAAGCCGCTTGGACTGTCCGCTTTGTTCCATTCAAAGATTATGGCCGCCAACTTAAAGATATTGCCGACAGTAACCCGCCACCACTGCAACTGGCGCGCGACATACGCCGGATAGTCAATCTGGTTTCGCCAATATTGCCCGAACGGTCCAATTGCCTGATATGCGGAATCGCGGCAAAAAGGATGTTTGCCCGTCGAGGCTATGGTTCAGAATTGTCGTTTGGCGTCGATCCAGCTGCCACACCAATGGTCGCGCATGCTTGGCTAGTCGCTGCCTCTATTGTGGTCACAGGCAAGTCCGGACGCGCAAAATTTTCTGAAGTGGTTCGCTTGTAGCAAAAAAGCCGGAGCATTTGGTTAGCCCAAACCAGCGCTGTTCAGCGCGACACAATGCGTCCATCGGCAAGTGTTATGATCTGGTCGGCGACTTCACGAATGGATGACTGGTGACCAATCAGCACGATTGTCAATTTTCCACGCAGTTCTGCTAAGACTCGACGAATTGCGGCTTCATTTTCGGGATCAAGCGCACTGGTAGCTTCATCCAGGATGAGCAACGCCGGACGGCGCAGCAAAGCTCGCGCCAGCGTAATGCGTTGCCGTTCTCCGCCCGACAGGCGCATGCCTCCATCCCCCACAATGGAGTCCAAACCACCTGGACTTGCCAACACAAAGTCTGCGGACGCCGCTTTCAATGCTTCGATCAGTTCCGCTTCGCTGGCATTGGCTTTCCCCCACAGCAAATTGGCTCGGATACTATCGTGGAACAGGGTCGGGAATTGTTCAACATACGCCACTTGCCGCCGCCAGTTTCGGCGGTTTTCGCCTGAGAGCAAAATGCCGTCTATTCGAAGGGTGCCTGCATCAGGTTTAAGCAAACCCATCAGGAGATCAGCCAATGTGCTCTTACCTGCGCCGGATTCGCCACTTATTGCTGTGGTTGTGTTAGCCGGTATCAGGATTGAAACGTCTTGTAGCGCCGCCCTTTTACGCGCGGGATAGCGAACGGAAACGTCCGACAATTCGATTGCATTTCGCAAATGGACATCATTCGCGGTTGCTGCCGGCTCCGAATTGCCCTGCGCTTCGTCGATCATGCTTCGAACATCGTCAAGCGCCGACATGGCATGCAGAATGTGGTTCCACCCCTGCTGAATCATCGCAAGCATCGGTGCAAGGCGGATAAAAACGAGAAGCAAAGGCAGCAGCACCGCAACAGGCATTCCCCACAATATAATCCCTGTGTAGGCAAGCGCTGCTAGCAATAGAGCGGCTCCGATTTGGATGAATGCAGAGGCTTTGGCGGTGTCGCGAGAGTAGGCCAATTTGGTTTGGCGAACTGCACCTATCGCTTCGGCAAAGCCGGCATCGAGCTTATGTTCATTCGCAAAGATCTTTGCGAGCCGAATGGAAGACAAACCCTGCTGGACATGCCGGTGCAATTCCCTATTCGCCTGCGTTAGTCCTGCGCCAAACGCCGTCGCGCGCTTCCTGAATCCAGCCAATGCCATCAGCGCGGTTCCACCCAGAACCAACGCCAGCAAAGTTGTTGGCCAGGACAGGTAGAATGCCGCGATTATATAGGCGGTGATCATCAACAGATTGGCTGCCAATCCGACCAATTGGTCAAAACCCACGCCCACAGTCGCTATGTTGGTCAGCAGAGTTGCGTTCTGATCTCCGGCATGCTGCCCAGAAAGCCAGCGCCATTCAGCACCTAGCAGGGCCGCATAGCAGCGCCTGCGCAGTCGATCGACCAAACCATGCTGCAATCGCAGTCGTATTTGCCCAAGTGCAAACATAAGCAGAGTGCGAAATGCAATCAGGGTCACGAACAAGGCCAGCAACAGCCCCAGATTATCCTGCACTCCCATTTTTTCGAGCAAGCCATCAGCAATGCTGCCGAAACTCCCCATGTTCATGGCACCCAAAAGTGGAACCAGCATCACAATGCCAATGCCATCGGTTAATGCGCTTATCGACATCAGCAGGATCAGTCCCGACAATTGCCCTACCGATATCCCACGCAACATTTCGCGAATAGCTCCAGCGGGTGGCGGCGAAAAAGATGAGTCTTGGTTCAATTTTGACCGTATCCCTCCTCATAAATAGTGGCATGAGGCTTTGGTGAATAGGACGGTCTAATGGCAAAAATTGCGCAATGACACATTTTTGACAACATATTGATGTCTCAGCGTTTCGATTTATGTGTTCACGGCCTAATTAGGTATGGGCTGGATTGAATGGGTGTCATGAATCCCCGGCCCCTATTCCAAACTGCGAACAGACGCAGACCCGGCTTGGCTGTTACAGGAATGGCCGCCTATCGGCCTTTGTCGTTGGAATTGCCTTCGTAGATCCAGTCGCGCACGCTGATTGCGCGTTCGACCTCTGGTGCCAGCTTCAAATTGCTTTTGCCACCCCGCACGCGCTTGGCCTGATGGAGCAACCACCGCGGGTAATTTAGAACAGACCACCGACTTGCGGAATTTTCCCCGGAGAAATTGGCCAATATATGCAATGGCGGAAAAGCTCTGCGAAAAAAAATAAGAGTTTTTCCAGTCCAGCCTGGTGCTACAGCAATCTCTGCCCCTACCGCGATCAGCCCGCGCTCCGTAAAATCCTGCAATGACAACAGTGCCGCCGCTTCGATTTGCTCCGTAGAAGGGCAAGCTGCTCCAGCAATCGACGCACGCCATGAATTGGAATTGTGATAATAGGACGCGAGTTCAAGTATCAACAGGCATCCCCTTTCCCATTCACCGACCTTGGCCATCGTCCAGAATTTGGCCCAATCAATCGGCGCTGTTTGCATCAACAGCGCAACGTCTGAAAATGTCAGCGGGCCGTTGTTCAACTGATGATCATAAGCGGCATGGACGATCAAGTGCAGCATAGTGTCGGTCGACGACAGATAGGGCACGCCACCACGAAATTCCCGGCGAGCCAGAATCATCGGCACATTTTCGATTGTATCGGCATCGGGCTGCCTTCGGGGCGTGTCTATCAGACGGGTGTGGACTTCCAGCGCAATCCCGGTTTCAGTGCAACGCATCGTTGGAAGGTGCTTTGCCTTTTCCAATGCGTCCCCGAGCGGCATTGAATATTGCTCCAGCCGGGCGAATCCAGCATTTTCCAGCATCATGTAAACTGTCGATGCGGCCTCAGGCATTACCAGAATGTCAATGTCGCGCAGTGGTCGTTCGGCTGGGGTCGTATAGGTATATTGCGCTAACCAAGCACCCTTCAAAGCCGCGTACGGAATAGATGCTTCATTTAAAAGGCGGTCTAGTTTTGACAATACCCTTCGAAAGGCAAGATAGCGCATAGAAGCGCGGCGAAAACTGCTTGCCCAATCTGCGACTATTTCGGCCGGAACTGAGTCTTGCAAACCCCGACTTCGGATCCGCTGGTGCAACAAGGGCTTGAGCCTGTGCTGCTGCGCCATCGTGCTAACAAGCAGCCAGTCAGCTTCATCAAGCGCAGCAAGCCGGTCAGGCTCAACTGAACGTGTGGTTGACAACAGGTCGAGCAGCAAGTGCTTGAGAACAATGCTCCCGTCGACGTCAGTCAAAACATGCCTCTCAAATTGGACGCAAATCAAATGCAACGCAGATTCGTTTTTCGCCCGATCCGTGTGGATATGTACGGTGATAGGCGTGCGACGGAAAAGTCATCAACATGCCCGACTGCGGTCGCACGAGATGTTCGCCATATTTTGCGCTGACATCTGCTCCAACAAGATCATCGGGCAATCCAAAAGCAAGGCATCCATCGCGATTGGTCCCATTTGCGATCGATTCCGGTACTTGGACATAATAAACACCACTTAACCAGCCGAACTGGTGGACATGCCAAGTTTCAAATCCTGTGCTTTCGGTAATGACGCACCAGTTGCGCAGAAATGCACTGTCAGGTTGGGCCTCCGCCCAAGGATGACCGCTGCTGCTGACGGCTGCGATATGTTTGCCAAGCTTTTCGATAATCCCTGATATAAGCGCCTTGAAAAGCGGCGTATCGGGTCGCGCGGGATTTTCCACCCGCCAAGTCAACTCGGATGCGCTGCCGTAGCGTTCATATCGCATTCCAGGATGCGCCAAAAGTTCTTCGGCCAATGCGGCATTGAACTGTTCGATATTATCCCAGCCCGGAGGCGGAGGTAATTGTTCTTTCCGATGCAACTGTTTGAACCCATCTATTCGATGCGCCGTGGCGATGTCACCGGCTTGCGCATATGCGAGCACACGTGCACCAAATAATCTTGCATGGCCGGTTCCTTGTGTGAGCAAATCATCGGTCAATTTGAGCAGATTATCAGTTTGGCCGCGCTCCAGTGCAATCGCTGCAAGCCGTTTGCATGCATCCTTATTATGTGGATCGAGCAATAGCGCCAAAGCAAGGCTAGCCTTTGCACCATCAATATCGCCCAGTCGTTTTTCGCACTTCCCTCGTGCAGCCAGCGCCGCAGCGCGCTCGGCATCACTTTCAGCAAGAGCCAAGGCGCGTTCCGCTGCGTCACGGGAGCGTCTGTTATCAATCGCTTGCTCGCGCGAGAGATAAGCTTGCGCCAGCAGCATCTCTTCGCGGTAATCAAGACCCTCAGCATCCTCAAGGATTGCTATTGCTTCATCGAACCGATCGTCCAGCAGCAACATTTTCGCCAGTTGGCGACGAAAAACTCTGGACGGTGATTTTGTATAGGCGACGCGGAGCAGATCCAGCTCTTGCGCAACTGTCAGCGTTTTTTCGCTCTCGGTTTCAATTTTCATGGTCGTTGAAAACATCATTTACGTCCGTTGACGAGGAGATCCTTAGGTCACACTTCCTAGCATTCCGGGTTCAAATGGCAATGATGTCCGCAGGCGGCCCTCCCAGTTCAATTTCCGAAAGTCGGCTGAGGCTGCGGTCGAACACCACCACAGCGCCTGGCAGCGCGTCGCGATTTTGGCGCGGACCAAAGCCTGACACCCCTACACACAAGGAAGTGGCCGATATTGCCAACCCACGAGTCATCCGGTGGGCATCGACCTTCACGCGGCGACCTTCGGATGTCATGATCTCGCCGGTCATGGAGGCCGAATGCCACAATACACCGTATTCATCCTCTAGAATGTCGTGGCAGCAATGGCCTTCCAGGGGAACGCGTTCGACAATATTCCATCCGGAATCAAGCCAG
>Ga0075152_10000790_pt1 | contig 23056 bp, 17 predicted proteins | sample JI61114C2DNA_FD_70964 | JGI IMG/M metagenome (GOLD analysis project Ga0075152, IMG submission 70964) | Wastewater effluent complex algal communities from Wisconsin, to seasonally profile nutrient transformation and Carbon sequestration -... | ecosystem: Engineered > WWTP > Effluent > Algae...
GTCTTGTCCTTGCGGGCCACCAGCACGGCGTCGGGGGTTTCGACGATCACCGCATCGTCCAGGCCGACGCAGGCCACCATGCGGTCCTGGGCGTAGACGAGCGTGTTGCGGCTGTCCTCGAAGAGCACGTCGCCCCGGGCCACGTTGCCGCTGGCGTCCTTGTCGGCGATCTGCCACAGGGCGTCCCAAGCCCCTACGTCGGACCAGCCGGCCGACATGGGCACGACGCAGCCGGCAATGCCAAGCCCTTCGGCCGCCGACAGCTTTTCCATCACCGCGTAGTCGATGGAGTCGGACGGGCAGGCCTGGAAGAGGGCCTTGTCCACGCGCACGAAGTCGGCGTCCCGCGAGCCCCCCGCCCAGGCGGCGGCACAGGCAGCGGACATGGCGGGCTGGAGCTGGGCCATGGCCTTCAGCCAGACACTGGCCTTGACCATGAACAGGCCGCTGTTCCAGAGATAGTCGCCGCTGTCGAGATAGCGCTGGGCGGTGGCCGCGTCGGGTTTTTCGACAAAGGCGGCGATGGCCTTGCTGCCATCTGCACGGTCGGCGCCGCAGCGGATGTAGCCGTAGCCGGTTTCGGCGTGGGTCGGCACGATACCGAAGGTGACGATGGCGCCTTCAAGGGCCGCCGGAATGCCGTCGTCGATGGCCTTCTGAAAGCCTGGCAGGTCGCGGATGACGTGATCGGCCGGCATCACCAGCAGCACCGGGTCAGCCTCCTGCGCAGCCAGAGCGGCCAGGGTCAGGGCCGGCGCGGTGTTGCGGCCGGTGGGCTCAAGGACGATGTCACGGCTGGCGCGCCCCACGGCGCGCAGCTGCTCGGCGGTGACGAAGCGGTATTCCTCATTGCACACGACGATGGGTGCCTGCGCGACCGCCAGGCGTCCGCCGAAACCGGCCAGACGGCCGGCCGTGGCCTGCAGCATGGTCTCCTCACCCACAAGGGCGAGGAGTTGCTTGGGGTACTGCTCGCGGGACAAGGGCCACAGGCGCGTGCCGGAGCCGCCGGAGAGAATGACGGGCTGGAGTTCCATGATGGGTCGGGTCGGGAAAGTGGAAAAATCGGTTAATGCGTGCGGTGCACAATGAACATGCTTTTTACCACAATCCCCGGTTCCTCAAACCAGCGTCATGTGGACTTCACGGCACCGGCGAATCGTCTTCCGGCACAGCCAGCCATGATCCGACGATTCGCTCGGCTTCTTCAATCCCTGTCTTCTTGAGGCTCGAGAACAACTGCACGGTGACCTGCTCGCCGAGGGGCGCCAGGTCTTTGCGCACGAGGGCCAGGGTGGCGGCCTGCTCGGAACGGGTGAGCTTGTCGCTCTTGGTGAGCAGCACGTGAATCGGCCTGCCGCTGGGGGCAAACCAGCCGATCATGACCCGGTCGCGGTCCTTGAGGGGATGGCGGGAGTCCATGATGAGGACCAGCCCGACGAGGTTGGGGCGACGGGTGAGGTAGTCCTCCAGCAGACGTTGCCACTGGAGGCGGATGGCCTCGGGCACCTCGGCATAGCCGTAGCCGGGCAGGTCCACCAGCACTGCGCCGTTACGCAGGCGGAAGAAGTTGATCAGCTGGGTGCGCCCCGGCGTCTTGGAGACGAAGGCCAGCCGGACGTGGTCACACAAGGTGTTGATGGCGCTGGATTTACCCGCGTTGGAGCGACCGGCGAATGCGACTTCGGGACCACCGGGCGGCGGCAGACCATTGGGCTTGGCAACGGAAATCTCGAACTGGGCGTTACGGAACAGGGACATGAGGGGGCTTTGGCATGCGCGACGCACGCTATTGCATCGCGCAAATGACTGGAATTGCTATAGAATAGCAGGTTTGAGACATCCACATTCTTGGCTTCCGAGGACATCATGATCAAGCGTTCCCTGCTGCTTTCGCTGCTTCTGGCCACCGGCGCGGTTCAGGCTCAAGACAAAGCCGCCGCCCAGCCCGACCTGGCCAAGGCGAAACAGACTGCAGAACAGGTTTGCGGCGCCTGCCACGGCGCTGACGGCAACAGTCAGATTCCCGTCAACCCGAAACTCGCGGGCCAGCATGCGGAATATCTTTACAAGCAACTGAAGAACTTCAAGAGTGAAGGTGGCGCCCCCGCAGAACGCGCCAACCCGATCATGGCCGGCATGGCTGCAGGCCTGTCCGACGCCGACATGCAGGGCCTGTCCCGCTACTTCGCTGGTCAGACCCTGAAGCCCGAATCTGCCAAGAACAAGGCGTCCATCGATCTCGGCCAGAAGCTGTGGCGTGCGGGTGACGTGAAGCGCGGCATTCCCGCCTGTGCGGCCTGCCACGGCCCTGCCGGTGCCGGCATGCCTGCCCAGTACCCGCGCCTGTCCGGTCAGTTTGCCGACTACACCGAAGCCCAGCTGCGGGCCTTCCGTGCCGGCGAGCGCGCCAACGACCCGGCCAAGATGATGCGCACCATCGCTCTGAAGATGACCGACCCGGAAATCAAGGCTGTCGCCGATTACGCGGCCGGCTTGCGCTGAGTCAAGGCGCCTGCGGGCGCCCGTCAGCTAGAAAGAAGGGGTGGTCTCAAGGCCACCCTTTTTCATTTGCCGCCCCCTGCTCCACCGGATTCAACCGCCTTCGCCGCGAAGCCCGCCATGCGACACCGCAGTACCTCCCGCGCCCTTTACGAGCTACTCAGCTCGATGCGCTTTGCGATCAGCCTGCTGACCCTGCTTGGCGTTGCCTCCATCATCGGCACGGTGGTCAAGCAGAACGAGCCGTACAACAACTACCTCAACCAGTTTGGCCCCTTCTGGTTCCCGATCTTCGAGAAGCTCGGCCTGTATTCTGTCTATAACTCGTTCTGGTTCCTCACCATCCTGAGCTTTCTGGTGTTGTCCACCAGCGCGTGCATCCTGCGCCAGGCCAGGCCCATGCTGAAGGACATGAGGGGCTTCCGCGAGCATGCCCGGGAGAACTCCCTGGCCAGCTTTGCCCACCAGGCGCGCCTGCCGGTCACACTGGCCCTCCCCCAGGCCCGGGAGGCAACCCTGGCCTACCTGACGGCGCACGGCTTCACCGCCCGCGAGAACACCCGGGAAGACGGCGTCCTGCTGGCCGCCAAACAGGGCAGCTGGACGCGCATCGGCTACTTTCTGGCCCACGGAGCCATCGTGTTGATCTGCGTCGGCGGGCTGCTCGACGGCAACCTTCCCCTCAAGATCCAGATGGCGCTGGGTGGCAAGCAGCTCACGACAGGCAATCAGCTGATCGCACAGATCCCGCCCGAAAGCCGGCTGGGCGTGGGCAACTGGAGCTTCCGCGGCAACGTCTTCATCCCCGAGGGCAAGAGCGCCAATACGGCGGTGCTCAATGTGCAGGACGGCATCCTGCTGCAGGATCTGCCCTTCACCGTGTCCCTGCGCAAGTTCCACCTTGAGCACTACGAAAGCGGGATGCCCAAGCGTTTCGCCAGCGACATCCTCATCACCGAGAACGCCACCGGCAAGTCGGTGGAGAAGACCATCGAGGTGAACAAGCCCTTCGAGTTTGCCGGGGTGATGATGTACCAGGCGAGCTTTGAGGACGGCGGCTCGCGCCTGCGCCTGCTCGGCCATGATCTGCGCAGCGGCAGTACCCGCCCGCCCTTCCCCGCCGAGGCGGTGGTCGGCGAATCCGTGGCGCTGAAGGAAGCGGGGCTCGACTACACCCTGGAGCTCGGCAGCTTCCGGGCCTTCAACATCGAGAACATGGCCACCGACAAGCCGGAAGCCGAAACCGGCAATCTCGCCCGCTTCGACAAACATCTGGGCAGCGGTGCCCGCTCGCCGACAAGCAAGGACATGCAGAACGTCGGCCCGAGCATCCAGTACAAGCTGCGCGACTCTGCAGGCCAGGCGCGGGAGTACCAGAACTTCATGCAACCCATCCTGCAGGATGGCGCCTGGTACCTGCTGTCCGGCATGCGTGACAGCCCCTCGGCCCCCTTCCGCTTCATGCGCATTCCGATGGATGACGACGGGCGCCCGGACAGCTGGTTCGCGATCCGCCGCGTGCTGATCGACAACACCCGGCACCCGGAGATCGCCCGGCGCTTCACCGCCACTGCACTCGGATCGGATGTTGCTCCCGAGATACGCAACCGCATGCAGGAAACCACGGCGCGCACCCTGGAGCTGTTTGCCCGAGGTGGCTTTGAGAGCCTGGGCAAGTTCATCGAGAGCACCATCCCTGAGGCCGAGCGCGACAAGGCCGCCGACGTGTTCATCAAGATCCTCGAGGGTTCGGCCTGGGAGGCCTGGAAGATAGCCCGTAGCGATGCGGGCCTGCCCGCCGTCGTACCGGCCGCCCAGCACGCCCGTCTGCTGCGCGATACCCTCAATGCCACCAACGACAGCCTGCACTATGGCGCGCCGGTGTATTTCCAGCCCACCGGCTTTGATGAGGTCCGGGCCACGGTACTGCAGGTCACCCGCTCACCCGGCAAGCCCATCGTCTATCTGGGCTCCCTGTTCCTGGTGCTGGGCGTCTTCGCCATGCTGTACATCCGCGAACGTCGCCTCTTCGTGCTGATCAAAAGCTCGGGAGAGGCCCTGGTGGCCCTCAGCTCGAATCGCAAATCGATGGATGTGGACGAGAGCTTCCGGCACCACCGGGATGCCCTCACCGCCCTGCTCAATCCCGGCCCCCGGCCCTGACCGAAGGTTTCGCCATGGAAATCGCCCACAAGGACAGCAGCACGCTGCTGCGCCGCCTCAACCCCGGTGACTGGCTGTATGCCCTGGCCCTCGCCGGGGGCGCCCTGTTTGCCCTGCGTCAGTACGGGGGCTTCATGGACATCTACGACAAGGCCATCCTGCTGCTCACGGTGCCAGGCCTTGCGGCGATGGGTTTTGCGTGGAAGCCCTTCCGGGTTTTCCTGGCCGTGTCGACGGCCCTGGCCCTGGCCAGCATTGCCTTGTACCAGGGCGATCTGGCGCGGGCCGAGCAGGTGTTCTTTCTGAAATACCTGATCTCCAGCCAGACGGCGATCATGTGGATGAGCGCCCTGTTCTTCATCGCCACCGGCGCCTTTCTGCTGGGGCTGGCAGCCCGATCCGACTTTGCCGATGCCACCGGGTCGGCTCTCACCTGGTGTGCCGTGACCATGGGCACCACGGGCCTGATGGTGCGCTGGTACGAGAGCTACCTGATCGGCGCCGACGTAGGGCACATTCCCCTGAGCAACCTGTACGAAGTCTTCGTGCTCTTTGCGCTGATGACCGGCCTGCTCTATCTGTACTACGAGGGCCGCTACGCCACCCGCCGCATGGGGGCCTTCGTGCTGCTGGTGATCTCGGCGGCGGTGGCCTTCCTGCTGTGGTACACCTTCAGCCGTGAGGCTCAGGAGATCCAGCCCCTGATCCCGGCGCTGCAGAGTTACTGGATGAAGGTGCATGTGCCGGCCAACTTCATCGGCTATGGCGCCTTTGCCCTGGCGGCAATGGTCGGGGTGGCCGATCTGCTGGTGCGCAAGGGCATCCTGGCCAACCGTTTGCCGCCCGCCGAAGTGCTGGACGACGTGATGTACAAGGCCATCGCCATCGGTTTTGCCTTCTTCACCATCGCCACCATCCTGGGCGCCCTGTGGGCTGCGGAAGCCTGGGGCACCTACTGGCAGTGGGACCCGAAGGAAACCTGGGCTTTCATCGTGTGGCTCAACTACGCCACCTGGCTGCACATCCGCCTGACCAAGGGCCTGCGCGGCGCCATGCTGGCCTGGTGGGCGATTGCCGGACTGCTGGTCACTGCCTTTGCGTTTGTCGGGGTCAATATGTTCCTGTCAGGTCTGCATTCCTACGGCTCGCTCTGATCCGACTGGCTCGCCCGGAAGGCGGCCTTGCCGGCCTCCAGACGGGCGATCTCCGCCGCACTGAAGCCCGCCCGCCGGCGGGCTTCGACATTGAGGGGCCGGGGCGGCCAGGGCGCATCGAAACGCTGCATCAGGGCCAGGTAGGTGGCCTCCGGCTCCAGCCCGCGTTCGGCACAGAAATACCGGAACCACCGGTCGCCCAGGGCTACGTGCCCGATCTCGTCACGCAGGATGATGTCCAGCACGCCTATCGTCGCCTCGTCGCCTATGCGGCGCAGGGCGGTGACGATAGGCGGGGTCGCGTCCAGCCCCCGGGCCTCGAGCACGCGGGGCACCAGGGCCATGCGGGCGAGGGGATCGTCGGCGGTCTTGATGGCCATCTCCCACAGGCCGTTATGGGCCTGGAAGTCGCCATAGGCATGGCCCAGTGCGTTCAGGCGGGCTTCAACGAGGGAGAAGTGGTAGGCCTCCTCGGCGGCCACCGTCAGCCAGCCCTCGTAATAGTCGGCGGGCAACCCGGGAAAACGATGGACACAGTCGAGGGCCAGGTTGATGGCGTTGAACTCGATATGGGCGATGGCATGCAGCAGGGCCGCGTGCCCCTCGGGGGAGCCCGGCCGGCGCCGTGGCAGCGTTGTGTGGGGAACGAGTTCGGGGCGCGGCGGACGCCCGGGATCGAGCATCGGCGGAAGCCATGCACTGGCATCGGGCAGCACGATGCGTCCGGCAAACCAGTCGGTACGGAGCACATCGACCTGGGCTGCCTTCACCCCTGGGTCGCAACTCATGAGGGCTTCCAGGACACGAGCCTGGAGATTCGACGAGGTAGTCTCCTGCATAGGGCCGGATGGTATCAGGCCGGCCCTCGCGGGAACGCGGAACAGCAGACGAAAAAAATGGCCGCAATCCGAAGATCGCGGCCAGAGAATGGCTTTTTGTTGCTTTTAGGCTCAGGCGGCCTTGCGCTTGCTCGCAGCAGCAGGCTTGGCAGCTACCGGCTTGACGGCATTCTTGAGCGCCACTACGTTGGCCTCGGCGATGCCATTGATCTGATCGCTGACCAGAGACACGCTTTCAAGCGCAGAGGCTTGTGCGGCCAGGCCGTTACGAATGACATCGAACACAGGGCCGAAGCCCTCGGGAGCCTGCTCGGCCAGGCGGTCGATGCCGACCTGGACCTGCTGGGCTGCATCCGAAGAGGCCTCATTGAAAGCGTCGATTACCACATTGCGGCTTTCGACGAGCAACTCGTATTGCTTACGGGCCGTGTCAGTCACGCGCTCAAGGCCGGGCTGCCAATAAACAGCCTGCCAGTTGCCGAGTTCAGCCGCATCCTTGATCTCGATGAGGGCCTGGGCCGCAGCAAGCGCATCGCGGGTCGCCTCGGCTCCCGCCTCAAGCTGCAGGCGGGTCAGTTTTTCAACTTGGGTGGTCAGGTTGCCAACGAGGGCAAAAGCGCTATCAATCGCTGCTTGCTGGTACGGGCCCCACTGAAAGACATTCTTCTCCGCCATCTTTTTCACTCCTCGATTCATTCGGTAACAGGCATCGCATGTTGAAGGTGTCTCCCCACCTCTTCCCTTGTGCTTTTGTTCGACGCCCCAGCAGGCGTTGCGGAGAGCTATTCAATTACCGCAGCGCCATGGACAGAATGATGCCAAGAATGCTGCACGGCACAAATCCGGCCTTTCCCCTCCCAGCCCCCGGGAAAACCCTGATGCATGTCGCGTAGTCAGTCAGACGGGTCCCCTGCCAGCACAACCATTCTCACAAGTTCGGCCAGGGAGTCGACACGCAGCTTTTCCATCACGCGCGAGCGATGTTGCTCGACGGTTTTCATGCTGATGCCCAGGTCATCGGCGATCTGCTTGTTGAGCCGCCCGGCGACCATCCCTTCCATCACATCCCGCTCCCGGGCGGTGAGGCAGTCGAGCCGGCTCTGGACATCCGCCAGCCTGACTCTCTCGTTGCGGCGCCGGGCAGCCACCTGGACGGCCTCCTGCACCCGATCGAGCAGATGCTGTTCGTTGAAGGGCTTTTGCAGGAAGTCGAAGGCGCCCTCCCGCATGGCCCGGGCCACCATGGGCACGTCACCATGGGCTGAGACAAAGATGATGGGGATGGCGCTGCCAAGGCGGATCAAGCGCTCCTGCAACCCGATTCCACTTAGGCCCGGCATGCGCACGTCAAGGACCACGCAGTGCGCATGCTCGATGGCTTCGGGATCGGCGAGCATGTCGATTGCGCTGGGGAAATTGCGCACGGGAAGCCCCAGGGTCTCGACAAGCAAACTGATGGACAACCTGACTGCATCATCATCATCCACAACACATACCAGCGGCGTCTCCATATCAGCCTCCTGTGCTTGAAGTGAGGTGCACGACGTGTCGTTCTGCCTGGGCATGCGGTGAATTCACGCCGCAACAACCGGCAGGCAGAAACTGAAGGTGGTTCCGAGCGAGCAGCTGGACTCGACCCACATCCGCCCGCCATGGTTCTCTACGATGGTGCGGCAGATGGCGAGGCCAAGCCCAACCCCGTCCGGTTTGGTGGTGACAAAGGGTGCAAAGGGGTCGGCACGAACCACATCGGCGAGACCGCTGCCCCGGTCGATGACGCAGACGCCCACCGTTCCATCGTCAAGCAGACGGGTGCGAATGCTCAAGACCCGTTCTCCGGTGCTTTCGCCCATCGCCTCGATGCCGTTTTTGACCAGATTGCCGACGACCTGTTCGATCTGGACCTGGTCAGCCAGCACGGACGGCAAAAGCTCGGCCAGGTCGAGGACGAACTGGACCGAGTGAGCTCTGGCGTCAAACTCGGCAAAGCGCACCATGTCACGCACCACTTCGTTCATGGCCACGGGGGCGGTGACCAGCCCTCCCTTGCGCACGAAACCGCGTACCCGGTGCACGATCTCCCCAGCCCGCAAGGCCTGATCGGCGATCATTTTCAGGGGGCCTCGGATGGCCTCACCGCCACTCTCGAGTTCATCAAGGCGACGCAAGGCGACAGCACTGAAATTGCGCAGGGCAGTGAGCGGCTGGTTGATCTCGTGCGCCAGGGCAGAGGCCATTTCTCCGACGTGAATAAGCCGGGCGGCGTGGGCAAGCTCGCGTTGCTGCTGCTTCTCCCGCTCGACGCTCAGGTGTCGGTCGTGGACGTCACGCACGGTACCGATCATGCGCGTGGAGCGCCCGCTGGCATCCTGCTCCATGACCTTGCCACGCAGGGCTATCCAGCGATAGGAGCCATCCTCCATTCGCAGGCGAAACTCGGCCTCGGTGATCGGTCGAGCGCCGGAGAGGTGGGCCGAAAACGCGGCAATGGCGCCGCGCAGGTCGTCCGGGTGGAGGCGTGATGGCCAGATGTCGTTACCGCAAAGAGGGCGATCCGCGGGGTACCCGATAATCGCCGCAAAAGACGCACTGACGTTGATCTCGCCGGTCTCCACAGCCCAGTCCCACAGGGCATCGCCATGCCCTTCGAGCGCGAATTGCCAGAGCCGCTCGGAGGCCCGCAGGGTCTCCATCAGGGAGCGCGTCTGGCTGATGTCCCGGTGGGTGCCAAGAATCCGGACGGGCGTGCCATCGGCATCCCGGGCCATGGCCTTGCCCCGGGCGGCAATCCAGCGATACTGGCCATCCTTGCTGCGCAAGCGGAACTCCGACTCGTAGATCGGCAAGGCTTCGTGGAGATAGGCGTCCATCTGTTCGAGCACGCGGATCCGGTCTTCGGGATGCAGCAGTTCGTTCCACACCAGGCGCCGGGACTCCTCCGGGGTGTATCCCAGCATTTCTCCCCAACGGGGCGAACGGTAGAAGCTGCCTTCCCTGACGTGCCAGTCCCAGACGCCATCACCGGCCCCTTCCAGGGCAAAGCGCCAGCGCTCCTCGGCCTCCTCGAGACGGGTTACCGTCTCGCGGGCCTCGGTCACGTCACGCACGATAAGGATCGCCAACTGCGCGCCGCGCTGGTGAATGTAGGAGACGGTGGTTTCGGCGGCAAAGCGGGTGCCGTCCCTTCGAACGTGGGTAGCCGCCGGCAGGAAGGTCGGACGTGTCACGAAAAGCCGGAGCAGGGCGAGGTCGTCAGAGATCAGGGCCGACGCCCGCTGCCCGAGGATCTCCTCGCGGTTGAAGCGATACAGGGCCGCCGCTGCGGGATTTGCGTCAACCACGCTGCCCTGGGTATTGAGCAGGAGGATGGGAAACGGGGCGCCGTCAAACACGGTCCGGTAGCGCTGGTCACTCTCGAGTTGCGCGCCGGCGCTGCGGGTCCGCTCGGAGGCATCCCGCACCGTCATGACGGCGACCTCCCGCCCATTGCGCAAGCAGTAGCGGATGCGGATCTCGACGGCCAAGTGGCTGCCGTCAGCACGGCGATGGAAGCGCAGCGGCACGTAGTCCCGATGCAGGCGGATGAAGTCGCCCGCCACCGCCGATCCTGCCACCAGGTCTGAAACCGGGCGCCCTTCCAGGTCACGTACCACGTAACCATAGATCTGCGCTGCAGCCGGGTTGCTGCGCAGGATGCGCAGCGTGCTGCAGTCGACCATCAGCATGGCTTCAGCGGCGGCGTCGAAAATGTTCTCCACCTCCTCACGCGCCTCGTGGGCAACCATGAGGGCCTGCCCCAATGCCTGGTCAGCACGCATGGAAACGGACTCGTCAGCCCAGATCAGCAACCAGCCTGCACGCGCCGGGTCGTAGCGACCGCGAACGCGCAGGTAACGTCCGTTGTCGCCGCCCTGGGTCAGGATCAGGTCGATATCGCCCGTAGTCGTGGCCAAGGCAGAACGCAGGCGCCCAGCGCCGGGCGCATCGAACAGTTCCAGCCAAGCAGCGGAGGCCGCCTGCGCGGGTGCCAGCAACGCGGACCAGTCGTGGTTGGCCTGACACAGAGCCCCATCCACCGCCACGCGCGCCGCCGGCACGGGGAGCCCGGCAAGATCGCCGGCCGGCGCCCCCCACTCGGCGGCGGGCTCCGGCATCGCCACGCTCAGACTCGCCTGCCGGGCCATGCGGCACTCACTTCCCTATGGGCCCGGCCCCACATGATCAGGCTGGAACAACGAGGACGAAGGCCGATTGACCGTGGGTACGACAACACCGCGCGGTCACGGAACGACCTTCCAGGACGATCCCCGCCAGCGTGTGCTCGCTGCCGTCGGCCAGGGCCTGCTCGACGGCGGGCCAATCGAGCATCCGGAAGACGTCCGCCGCGGCGCTACCCGGCGCCATGCCGGATAGCTGCCCGCGCCCCAGCTCACCCACCAGGCGTACCAGATCGCCCCCGGCATCGAACTCAAGGAGGAGCGCCATGGGCAGGGAGGCGAGGGCGTCCCTGAGAAAGGACTCACGCTGGATGAGGCAGGCCTCCCGGCGCTTGCGTTCAGTGATGTCGGTGCTCTTGGTGCACAGCCCAGCCACTACACCATCGTCGGACAGCAGGACAAAGCGCAGGACGATGAAGGTGTGTTCTCCGCCGGCAAGCATCAGGGTCTCCTCGCTCTCGACGCTCTGACCGCTAGCCAGCACGGCCAGGTCGCGCTCACGGATCTGGCTGGCTTGCCCGTCGGGCAGGAGCTGGAAGTCGGTACGCCCGATCAACTCGTTGGCGGTTGTGCCGAAGTACTCCTGAAAACGGCAATTGACGTACTCGTAGCGCCCCAGGGTGTCCTTTACGGAAATCAGGGCAAAGGCATTCTCCATGATCGACGTCATGCGCTTTTCGCTGTTGCGCAGCTGCCGCTGGGTTTCCAGGAGATGGGTCTCGTCGATCAGCGTGATGACCGCCCCCCCGCGCTCGGTGCTTCGGGCAACAGCTCTTGGCGAGACGCGCATCAGGTAATGGCGCAGGGCGTCGCTGACCTGGCGTTCAACGGGGCGTCTGTCGGTGACAACCTGTTCGATCAGGTCGGTGTGGGCATCGAGCTTCTGTTGGGCCAGGATGATGCGCACATGCTCACCGGCCGCGCTGTCATTGAGGCCAAAGTAGCGGGCGGCCACTTCATTGAAGCGCAGCAGGCGCATCTGTTCGCTGACTACCAGCAGGGAGAAACCGAAGCTGTTCTGGACGTTCTCCAGATCGGCATTGGCATCCGCCAGCTCGGCCGACTTGATCTGAAGCTCTTCGTTGACGGTGGTCAGCTCTTCGTTGGTGGATTGCAGCTCCTCGTTGGCCGCCTGCAGTTCCTCGTTGGCCGCCTGCAACTCTTCATTGGAGGCCTGCAGCTCCTCGTTGAGGGCCTGGGTCTCTTCATTGGAGGTTTCGAGCTCTTCGACAACTGTCTGAAGGTGCTCCCGGGTGGCGATAAGCTCTTCCTCGAGATCCCGGGAGGCCATGTTGAGCTCGCCAGGGAGGCCGTCTGAAGCCGACGGGACCTCGACTACGTTCTCGAAGGAAACGATCGCGGCATCCCCGTCGGTCTCGACACTGACGGGCCTGAGCTGCATGCGCAACTGCTGAGGGGAGCCACCCGGCAGATCAAGCAACCGGGGCCTGCCGCTGATCGGCGCGCCCTTCTGGCGAACCTGGTGCAACAGGGTCTGCAGCTCGGTGCGAAACTCGCGGCGGATGAGTCCCAGCAGGTTGAAATCAGGGCGCCCGGAGGGGATGCCGATCACCCGGTTCACCTCCCCGAAAACGTGGAGGATCTCGAAGCTCTGATTCACCAGGAGGCTCGGCGGCGCGTAGGCCTCCGCCAACGCCTCCAGCAGCACTTCGGCAGGGTTGCGCCGCTCCCGCTCCGGTGTGCGACTGCGCAAAGGCTGGCGCATGGGTCCCAGGGGTGCCCGGGCCGCCACTCCGCTGCGACGAAAGATCTTTGCGTCCCGATTGACTGTGTCGAAGAGATCCTCGTGCTGGAAAACACTTTCGGACTTGCCCAGGAACATCAGGCCGGCCGGGGCCAGGGCATAGTGGAAGGTGCCCAGAACCCTTTCCTGGAGCGGGTTCTGGAAGTAGATCAGCACATTGCGGCAACTCACCAGATCGAGGCGGACAAAGGGTGGGTCCTGGACCAGATCCTGGCGGGCGAACACCACGAGCTCCCGCAGGGGCTTGACCACTTCATAGGCATCGCCGGCGGTGATGAAGTATTTCTGGACGATGGCGGCATCCACTTCACCCAGACTGGCCGCCGAGTACACACCGCGCCGGGCAATTGCCATGGCACTCATATCGATGTCGGTGGCAAAGATCTGCACCGTGAACTCGGAGATGGCGGCGCCCAGATACTCGGAGATCAGGATGGCGATCGCGTAGGCCTCTTCACCGGTCGCGCACCCCGGCACCCAGACGCGGATCTCGTCGCCCGGCCGCTTGAGGGCAAGGCGCTCGCACAGGGCCGTTGCCAGCCCATCGAAAGCGTCCCGGTCGCGGAAGAAGGACGTTACCGAGATGAGGATTTCCTTGCTCAGTTGGCCGAGCTCCTCGGGATTGCGCTCGGTGAGGTCGATGTAGTCCTGCAGGGACTCGACCCGGTTGGTCGCCATCCGCCGCAAAATGCGCCGCCAGACGGTGTTTTCCTTGTATCCGGAGAAATCGATGCGGGTGTAACGCTGCACCCGGTTCAGCAGTGACTGGATGGTGCCCGGGGCATCACGCAATTTCTCGGGCGGAACCACCAGCCCCTGGGTCCGCACGATCAGGGAGATCTCCCGGGCGATCGCGTCCGGGGGCAGCACCCAGTCTACGCAGTCGGTCTCAATGGCCGACTGGGGCATGCCTGCGTACTTGGCGGACCCTGGATCCTGGGCGAAGACGAGCCCGCCGCCGGCCTTGATGGCCCGCACGCCGCCAGCTCCGTCGGAGCCGGTGCCCGACAGGATCACGCCGATCACGTCCTCGCCACGTTCCGCGGCGATGGAATAGAAGAAGCTGTTGACAGACGGCTTGGGCCGTACGTTGGGGCCCGGCTCGACCAACTCGAAACGACCGTCCCGATACAGCAGGTTGCGATTGGGCGGGGTGATGTAAACCGTGTCAGGGCGCGGGGATTCGTGCTGCTCGACCTCCTTGACCTCCATCGCCGTCTCGCGGCCGATCAACTGGACCAGCATGCTGCGATAGGTGGGAGACAGATGCTGGACAACCACGTAGGCCGCGCCCAGATCGGTGGGGAGACTGGAGAACAGCCCCGAAAGCGCTTCGAGGCCACCCGCAGAGGCGCCGACGCACACGACGTATTTGCGCATCAGGGGTGGCGTTTCCAGGCCCATGCCTTCCGGAGGATCCTGCGGAAGTTCTCCGTCATCCCCCCCCAGCGCCCCGCTCCCCTCCGAACTTTCAGCCATTCCCACCTCCGCAGCCGGAACGCCCGGCACTACGCACCACAATAAAGACTGACACTAGCCAAAACGCAAGCGCAGGTGCAGCATCAGCGCAGGCCGCCCCCCGGCATCAGGCCCTTCATGGCGCGCATCATCTTCTGCATGCCGCCCTTGGAGAACTGCTTCATCATCTTCTGGGTCTGTTCGAACTGGCCGAGAAGACGGTTGACCTCCTGCACCGTCACCCCGGCACCGGCCGCAATGCGCCGCTTGCGGGAGGCCTTGAGGATCTCCGGCTTGGCCCGCTCGGCGGGGGTCATGGAGTTGATGATGCCCTCGATGCGCTTGACCGCCTTCTCCTCGACACCACCCTGCAGTTGGCCCGCCGCCTGGGCGAACTGCGCCGGCAGCTTGTCCATCAGGCTGGAGAGGCCGCCCATCTTCTTCATCTGGCCGAGCTGATCCTTGAAGTCGTTGAGGTCGAAGCCCTTGCCGCTCTTGAGCTTCTGGGCAAACTCCTTGGCCTTCTCCTCATCCACGCCGCGCCGGGCATCTTCCACCAGGGACAGGATGTCACCCATGCCGAGGATGCGGCTGGCCATCCGCTCGGGATGGAACTCTTCGAGGCCGCCGAGCTTTTCGCCGACACCTGCGAACTTGAGGGGCTTGCCGGTGACATGACGCACCGACAGGGCCGCACCACCGCGGGCGTCACCGTCCAGCTTGGTCAGGACCACGCCGGTCAGGGGCAGAGCCTCATTGAAGGCGCGCGCGGTATTGACCGCATCCTGACCGAGCATCGCATCGACGACGAACAGGGTTTCGATGGGATTGACCGCCGCATGCAGGGCCTGGATCTCCTCCATCATGACCTGGTCGATGGCCAGCCGGCCGGCCGTATCGACCAGCAGCACGTCCATGTAGTGACGGCGGGCGTAATCCACCGCGGCACGGGCGATGTCCACCGGCTTCTGGTCGGGCGTGGACGGGAAGAATTCGATGCCGGCCTGCTGGGACACGGTCTGCAACTGGGCAATGGCCGCCGGACGATAAACGTCGGTGGACACCGCCAGCACCTTCTTCTTCATGCGCTCGACAAGCATCTTGCCGAGTTTGCCGGTGGTGGTGGTCTTGCCCGCGCCCTGCAGGCCCGCCATGAGGATGATGGCCGGTGGCTGGGTTGCCAGGTTGAGGCCACTGTGGGCGCCGCCCATCAGCTCGGTCAGCTCCTGGTGCACCACGCCCACCAGGGCCTGGCCCGGGGTCAGGGAGCTCAGCACCTCGGTGCCGACCGCCTTTTCCTTGACGCGGGCGATGAGATCCTTGACCACCGGCAGGGCCACGTCGGCCTCGAGGAGCGCCATGCGGACTTCGCGGAGGGCGTCCTGAATGTTTTCTTCGGTAAGGCGCGCCTGACCCCGGAGGGTCTTGACGACTTTAGCCAGGCGGGTTGTGAGGTTATCCAGCATGATGGTTCGTGACCGAGGCCTTGGAGTAAACTTGAGGAATGGCCGCGATTCTACTTCATCTCCTCCCCGCCTCCCTGTATGCCATCCTCGGCGTGCATTTCTGGCATAGCCGCTGGCTGGCACCAACCCGGGCACCCCGTCAGGGCCTGCTACCCTGGGAGCGGCTCGTGATGCTGGCGGCCCTGGTGGCCCACGGCTTCGCACTTCATGGCGTGTTCTTCTCGTCCGACGGCATTCACTTCGGTTTCAGCCTGGCCCTGTCACTGATGCTGTGGCTGGCCATGCTGTTCTACTGGATCGAAAGTCTGTATGCCCGGCTTGAAGGCCTGCAGACGCTGGCAATGCCCGCTGCTGCCGTGTGCGCGCTGCTGCCGGCCTTCTTTCCGGACCAGCATCTGCTGACCAACGCCAACTCGCCGCTGTTCCGCGCGCACTTTGTTGTCGCCATGCTGGCCTACAGCCTGTTCACGTTGGCGGCCCTCCACGCCACGCTGATGGCCGTTGCCGAGAAGCGCCTCCACGGCGCTCGCCTGACCCGCGCCTTCGCCTCCCTGCCACCGCTGCTGACCATGGAAACCTTGCTGTTCCGGCTCATCGGCATCGCCTTCGTACTGCTCACCCTGACTTTGGGTTCGGGCATCCTGTTTTCCGAGGCCCTGTTTGGCAAGGCCTTCCGGCTGGACCACAAAACGGTGTTCGCCATCGTGTCGTGGTGCATTTTTGCGAGTCTGCTGGTCGGGCGGCATGCCTGGGGCTGGCGCGGCAAGAAGGCCTTGTACTGGACGCTATCCGGCTTCGTTGCCCTGATGCTCGCCTACGTGGGCAGCCGTTTCGTGGCGGAAGTCCTGCTCTCCCGCCCGGCTTGACAAGCACAGACCCGGCCTCAATACTGGCCTGAAGTCACCCACGCCGCGCCCCTTGAACAGCATCCCCCTCTCCGCCCAGCTGACGATCCTGGTCACGCTGCTCGCCTTGTCCGGCTTTTTCTCCATGGCCGAAACGGCCATGATGGCGGCAAATCGCTATCGCCTGCGCTCCGCGGCCAATCTCGGCTCCCGGGGAGCCCGTCTGGCCCTGGAGCTTCTTGGCAAGACGGACAAGCTGCTCGGCATCATCCTGCTGTGCAATAACCTGGTGAATGCGGCCGCAGCCACCCTGGTGAGCGTCATCACCATTCAGCTCTTCGGCAGTGAGGAATGGGTGCTCGGCGTCAGCACCCTCGTTGTTACCTTCCTGATCCTGGTGTTCTCGGAGATCACCCCCAAGGTCATCGGCGCCAACCATGCCAACCGCCTTGCCTGCATTGTCAGCTACCCCTTGTCGGCGCTGCTCAAGGGGCTGTATTTCATCGTCTGGTTCGTGAATCTCTTCGTTGCCGGCCTGCTGCGCCTGCTGCGCCTGCGCAACGGTAACGACCAAGAGGCCCACAGCCTGTCCACCGAGGAGTTGCGCACCATGGTGCTGGAGTCCGGGGCCTTCATTCCACCCAAGCACCGCAGCATCCTGCTCAACCTCTTCGAGCTTGAAGACATCACCGTCGAAGACGTGATGACGCCGCGCAACCAGATCGAAGCCGTCGACATTTCAGACCCGATCGATGTGATCCAGGGCCACCTGGCCACCTGCTACCACACGCGCTTGCCGGTCTTCGACGGAGAGATGAATGCGGTCATCGGACTCCTTCACGTACGCCGGATTGTCGGCCAGACCCTGGATCGCAGCCTTGAGACAGGCGACATCCGGGACATGCTGACCAAGCCCTACTTCATTCCGGCCAGCACGCCGATCTATTCCCAGCTGCACTTCTTCCAGGAAAACCGCGAACGCCTCGGGCTGGTGGTGGACGAATACGGCGAGCTCCTGGGCCTGGTCACCCTGGAGGACATCATCGAGGAGCTGATCGGCAAGTTCACCACCAGTGCCCCGGACTCCTCCGAAAAACTGTGCTGGGACAAAAACGGCTGCGTGATCGCTGATGGGAGCCAGCATCTGCGCGCCCTCAACCGCAAGCTCGGCCTCGACCTGCCCGTCGACGGGCCCAAGACCCTCAACGGACTCGTGCTCGAACACTTCCAGGACATTCCCGAGTCCGGGGTGTCGGTGAAGATCGCCGGCGTACCGATCGAGGTGGTCCAGGCCGAAGACCGACGCATCAAGACGGTACGCATCTTCCGCCCCGCGGGCGCCCGATAAGCCATAGAGTGTTTCGCGGCTTTACAAGCCCTCCGCCTGACGGCATGATCCAGACGCATTTCAGGCCGATCCCTTCTATCCACGCTCCGGCATGTCCTCTCCCTCCCAAGCCGCCCTGAGCGGTCTCGCCCGCGCTTTCGTCCAGCATGGCAGGCTCCTAGAGGCCGAGGCCCTCGCCTGCTCGTCGCCGTCCGCGAACCCCAACGACTTCCTCGTGGAGGTCATCAATCGCGGCCTGATGAGCGCCTCCGACATTGCCCTGTTTGCCGCAGAGACCTTCGGCTCGCCCACTCTTGACCTGGCGGCCTTCGATACCGCCCACCTGCCCACCGACGCCATCGACCGCAAGCTGATGATCAAACATCAGGTGGTGGCCTTGGGGCGCCGGGGCAACCGGCTCAGCCTTGCCCTGTCCGACCCGTCCAATCTGCGCATTCTCGACGAGATCCGCTTCCAGACCGGTCTGGCGGTCGATCCGGTGGTGGTCGAGGTGCCCAAGCTGATGGCCCTGGTCGAACATCTATCCGAATCAGCCGCGACGACGCTGAAGGAGCTGACCGGCGAAGAGTTCGACATGGACCTCCTCGGCCAGGAAGGTGGAGGAGAGCAGGCGGCCACCCCTGACGAAGCCGCATCGGAAGTAGACGACGCACCGGTGGTGCGCTTCATCCAGAAACTCCTGATTGACGCCATCAACGAAGGCGCCTCTGACATCCATTTCGAGCCCTACGAAAAGTACTATCGTATCCGCTTCCGCACCGACGGCATCCTGCGCGAGATCGCTCAGCCGCCCCTGGTGCTGAAGGAAAAGATTGCCGCCCGCATCAAGGTCATCTCTCGCTTGGACATTTCCGAGAAACGCGTTCCCCAGGACGGGCGGATGAAGCTTGTGCTGTCGAAGAACAAGGCCATCGACTTCCGCGTCTCCACGCTGCCGACCCTCTACGGCGAGAAGATCGTGATGCGGATTCTCGACCCCTCATCGGCCATGCTCGGCGTTGACGCCCTGGGCTACGAGCCCGACCAGCGGGCCGTACTGATGGACGCAGTACAGCGCCCCTACGGCATGATTCTCGTCACGGGCCCGACCGGCAGCGGCAAGACAGTCTCGCTCTACACCTGCCTCAACATCCTCAACAAGCCGGGTGTCAATATCAGCACCGCGGAAGACCCCGCGGAAATCAATCTCCCGGGCATCAACCAGGTCAACGTCAACGAAAAGGCCGGCCTGACCTTCGCCTTCGCCTTGCGGGCCTTCCTGCGCCAGGATCCGGACGTCATCATGGTGGGTGAAATCCGCGACCTGGAGACCGCCGAAATCTCGGTCAAGGCAGCCCAGACCGGCCACCTGGTGCTGTCCACCCTGCACACCAACGACGCCCCCTCGACCCTTGAGCGCCTCAAGAACATGGGCGTGGCGCCGTTTAACATTGCATCGTCGGTCATCATGATCACCGCCCAGCGGCTCGCCCGCCGCTTGTGCTCATGCAAAAAGCCCATCGACATCCCGATTGAGGCGCTGATGTCCGCCGGATTCACCGAGAGCGACCTGGACGGCACCTGGCAGCCTTACGGCCCCGTTGGCTGCGAACGCTGCAAGGGCAGTGGGTACAAGGGACGACTCGGCATTTACCAGGTGATGCCGATCTCCGAGGAGATCGCACGTATAATCATGACGAACGGCAACTCGATGGACATTGCTGCCCAGGCCCAGCTCGAAGGCGTCCGTGACCTTCGCCAGTCCGGCCTGCTCAAGGTGAAGCAGGGTGTCACCTCCCTGACAGAAGTGCTCGCCTGCACCAACGAGTGATTGCTTCACGCGGAAACGATTGATGGCCACAGCATCCAACAAGAAAACCCCATCCCGCACAGCCAATACTGCGCGTGAATACCTTTTCATCTGGGAAGGCAAGGACAAGACCGGCAAGATCATCCGCGGTGAAATGCGTGCAGCAACCGAAACCGTTGTGCAGACGGTGCTGCGCCGCCAGGGCATCCTGGCCCAGAAGATCCGCAAGCAGACCTTTTCCCGCGGCCGCAAGATCACCGACAAGGACATCGCGCTGTTTACCCGCCAGCTGTCCACGATGATGCGTGCCGGTGTCCCCCTGCTGCAGTCCTTTGACATCGCCATCAAGGGCTGCGGCAATCCTTCGCTCGCCCGCCTGCTCAATGACGTGCGGGCCAACGTGGAAACCGGCAGCAACCTGTCCCAGGCCTTCCGGCGCCACCCGGTCCATTTCGACGCCCTCTTCTGCAACCTCGTCGCTGCAGGTGAGCAAGCCGGTATCCTCGACTCCCTGCTCGACCGCCTGGCCACTTACAAGGAAAAAATTCTCGCCATCAAGGGCAAGATCAAGTCGGCCATGTTCTACCCCATCGCCGTGGTGGTCGTGGCGGCTCTGGTGGTGTCGGTGATGATGCTGTTCGTGGTTCCGGAGTTCAAGAAGGTCTTCTCGAGCTTTGGCGCCGAGCTGCCCGCCCCGACCCTGTTCGTCATCGCCATTTCCGACTTCTTCGTCGCCTACTGGTATCTGGCCTTCGGGATCATCGCCGGCGCGGTGATCGGGATCGGGGCGTCCTACAGGCGGTCGACTGCGATGCAGGCCGCCGTCGACCGGATGATCCTGCAGTTCCCGGTCATCGGCGAAGTGATCCGCAAGGCCACCATCGCCCGCTGGACCCGCACCTTGTCAACCATGTTCGCTGCAGGTGTCCCCTTGGTGGAAGCCCTCGACTCCGTGGGAGGCGCCGCCGGCAATGTGGTGTACAAAAACGCCACACGGCAGATCCAGTCCGACGTCAGCACCGGCACCAGCCTGACTGTTGCCATGCAGAACGCACTGGTCTTTCCGACCATGGTCGTGCAAATGGTGTCTATCGGTGAGGAATCCGGCCAGCTCGACTCCATGCTAAGCAAGGTCGCCGACTTCTTCGAGCAGGAAGTAGACGACGCTGTTGCCGGTCTGAGCCAGTTGCTGGAGCCCATCATCATGGTCTTTCTCGGCGTGGTGATCGGCGGTCTGGTTGTCGCCATGTATCTCCCGATCTTCAAGCTCGGCGCCGTCGTCGGCTAACACTCTGCCCCAGCCCGATGGAAGCATTCAAGGATCCTCTCGTCTTCACTGCGGCCTGCGCCTTGATCGGCCTGTTCGTGGGCAGCTTTCTCAATGTGGTGATTCACCGCCTTCCGCTCATGATGGAGCGGGAGTGGCAGGCGGAGGCTGCGGCCCTGCGCGGTGAAGAACCAAGCCCCCAGGCGCAGCGCTTCAATCTCGCCACACCTGGCTCGCGCTGCCCCCATTGCGGCCATCCAATCGGCGCCCTCGAGAACCTGCCCATTCTCAGCTACATGCTGCAGAGGGGGCGCTGTCGCCATTGCAGCGGGCCGATCAGCGTCCGCTATCCACTCATCGAGCTCCTCTGCGCAGCCCTTTCCGGCTTTACGGCATGGCATTTCGGCTTCGGAATGGCCGGTGCCGCTGCCCTGCTCTTCCTGTGGGCCCTCATCGCCCTGTGCTTCATTGATCTGGATACGCAGTTGCTGCCCGATAGCATCACCCTGCCCCTGCTGTGGGCCGGACTGCTGCTCAATCTCTCCGGCACGTTCACAGACATTTCCAGCGCAGTGGTGGGCGCCGCCGCCGGCTACCTCACCCTTTGGTCGGTTTTCTGGCTGTTCAAGCTCACCACCGGCAAGGAAGGCATGGGCTACGGCGACTTCAAGCTGCTGGCAGCTATCGGCGCCTGGCTGGGCTGGCAGATCCTGCCTCTCACCATCCTGCTGTCGTCGCTGGTCGGCGCCATCGTCGGCATTGCCCTGATTGTTTTCCGCCGCCATGGTCGCGAGATCCCCATCCCATTCGGCCCTTACCTGGCCGCCGCCGGGCTGCTCGCCCTCTATTGGGGCCCGTCCCTGACCCAGGCGTATCTGGGCATGCTCTGAGTCGTGCAGCTTGAAATGCCGGCTTCCGCCCCCAACTGGGCAGAAGAGGGTCAGTTTCGCCCGATGTTGCGATGCGCTAAACTTCGTCCATTGACTTCCCGGAGCTCGTCATGCCCATCTACGAGTATCACTGTGCCGCCTGCGGCCACCAGAAAGACCACCTTCAGAAAATGAGCGACCCCGCGCTCACCACCTGCCCGGCTTGCGGAGCAGAAAGCTACGCGAAGCAGATCTCAGCCGCCGGCTTCCAGCTCAAGGGTAGCGGATGGTACGCCACCGACTTCAAGGGTGGCAGCAGTGCCAGCCCGCGCTCGGAGCCGGCCAAGACGGAAACACCGGCAGCCGCAGCCACACCCTGCGGCGGCAGTTGCGCGTGCCACTGAGGACGACGCGCGCGTAAACTGCTGAATGAAAAAATACTTCGTAACCGGACTGCTGATCTGGATTCCGCTGGTCATCACCTTCGTGGTGCTGGCCTGGATCGTCAATACCCTTGACCAGATCCTTCTCCTTGTCCCGGCCACAGTCCGGCCGGAAGCCTTCTTCGGCTTCCATGTCCCGGGGATTGGCGTTCTCGTCTCGCTGCTGCTCATCCTGATTACCGGTCTGGCCGCGGCCAACTTCGTTGGCCAGCGGATGGTCGGCTTCTGGGAAAGCCTGCTGTCGCGGATCCCGGTGGTCAAATCGATCTACTACAGCGTCAAGCAGGTCTCCGACACCCTGCTATCCAGCAACGGCCAGGCCTTTCGCAAGGCCCTCCTGATCCAGTACCCGCGGGAAGGCATGTGGACCATCGGCTTTCAGACTGGCGCACCTGGGGGTGACGCAGCCCATCACCTGGGCAATGACTTCGTCAGCGTCTATGTGCCGACCACGCCCAACCCCACCTCCGGTTTCTTTCTGATGCTGCCGCGCAAGGACGCCATCGAGCTCGACATGAGCGTCGATGAGGCCCTCAAGTACATCATCTCCATGGGCGTCGTGGCCCCTCCTCCCCACCGGACCACGGCCCCCCGGCCCGCTGCGGCCCTTCTGAATCAATAAACGCGGTTGTTTCCAGCCGCGTTCCGTTTTTTCCAGGAATAAAGACTCCACCATGCGAACTCAATACTGCGGCCTTGTTTCGGCCGCCTATCTCGACCAGATCGTCACCCTGTGCGGCTGGGTTCACCGTCGGCGCGACCACGGTGGCGTGATCTTCATCGATCTGCGTGACCGGGAAGGTCTGGTCCAGGTGGTCTGCGATCCCGATCGGGCCGACATGTTCCACGTGGCCGAGACCATCCGCGGCGAGTTCGTGCTGAAGATCACCGGCAAGGTGCGCCGCCGTCCGGCCGGTACCGAGAATGCCAA
>Ga0075152_10000794_pt1 | contig 22975 bp, 15 predicted proteins | sample JI61114C2DNA_FD_70964 | JGI IMG/M metagenome (GOLD analysis project Ga0075152, IMG submission 70964) | Wastewater effluent complex algal communities from Wisconsin, to seasonally profile nutrient transformation and Carbon sequestration -... | ecosystem: Engineered > WWTP > Effluent > Algae...
ACCGGCGCAGGAATTGCGTTTTAATGACGACGGATATTCGACAGGCCATCCGTGTCTTTCGAAGGATGGACAAACAATGTACATTGTGAGCACACGCCCTGGTGGAATTGGAGGCTCAGATCTCTATCAATGTTTGCGCGTAGGTAATAACTGGACAGAGCCTATCAACCTTGGGCCCAACGTGAACTCTGAAGGCAATGAAATGTTCCCCTTCGTAGGTGAAGATGGTTATCTCTACTTCACCTCAGATGGACATGCGGGTCTTGGTGGTTTGGATATATTCAGATCATTAAATAAAAACGAAGTGTGGCAATCACCTTCAAACCTCGGGGCGCCAATCAATTCTCAAATGGATGATTTTGCTCTAGTCTATGATAAAGAATCTGACAACGGATATTTCTGTTCTAACAGATCTGGAAATGGCGACGACAATCTCTATTTCTACAAACATATTTTAATTGATAAAATGATTGTTGCTGGAACAATCAAAGCAACTGCGCCAAACATTTCCCTGGCAGGTGAGCGCATTTTAATTAAGAAATTGAATACAGGAATTACTACAACTCAGCGATTAGACGAGTTTGAACGATTCGAATTTGAAGCAAATGCCGGTGAAAAAGTAGAAATCACTTTTGTCAATGCTGAATACTTTGATGAGAATAAAACGGTTGTTACCTATTCAGTTCCAGAATTAATCGAAGACCCATTCGTTAACATCGGCACTAACACAGCAGAGCTAAAAAAGATTCCATCTTATACAGGCAAACTCAATTCTACACCCGAAGTTAGTCTGGCAGAAACAAAATCTAATATAATTTCATCGGGAAATACAGTCAATGGAAGCGAGAATGAAAATTCAAAAGAACTAAATGACCTAAACGATGCAAGATCGAATGCCAACGTTTCTGTAGTTGATGACAGCGCTCTGCTTACTAAGAAAAAACAAGAAGAAGAACTCAATCAATATTTAAGCAAGATTAAGGAGGCGGATCAATTGTTCGCACAAAACAAATTGATTGAAGCACGCGGAATGTATCTGAGTGCATCTGCTGTGAATACAAGTGAAAAATATCCCAAAGAGATGATCTCCAAAATTGATGAATTGTCAAAAGCAGCTGAAGCAAAATCGAAGAAGGATGAATACAACAGTGTAATACAAACCGCTGATCAGCATTATGCTTCTGAAAGATTTGCAGACGCATTGAAAAACTATGAAATAGCAAGCTCGATGTTCCCTGGTGAGAATTATCCGAAGGAGCAAATTGAAAAAATCAAATCAGCGATTGCAAATGCACAAGCGGAGCAAGCACTTACAAAAAACGAAGTGGCAGTCAAAAAAATATCCGAATTTGAAAAAGCTGTTCCTGTGATTGACCTTGTTGGGATGAGCATTGATAACGTCACGTTCGACTACAACAAATCATTCATACGCGATGAGGATAAAGCGACATTGGATAAACTTTGCACAGTTATGAAGGAAAATCCTTCGACTACACTTTTCATTCGTGCACACTGCGATTCGCGCGGAAGTTTGGCTTACAACCAGAGTCTGTCTATGTCAAGAGCGATGGCAGTTCAAGGTTATTTAATGCAGAAAGGAATTCGTCGTGATCGAATCTATAGCGAATGGTATGGTGAACAAAGACCACTTAACGGATGTCTTGATAATGTGCCATGTGAAGAGCAACAATATGAAGTCAATCGCCGCGCAGAATTCAAACTGGTAGCTAAAAAGTAATGTGAAGTATACAACATAAAAAAAGCCCCGAAATCGGGGCTTTTTTCATTTTATAGTGTCCTAATTAAACTCTACTTAATTTGATCATATTGGTCATTCCCTGCTCAGCAATAGGCATTGAAGCCAAGTGAATAATAAAATCACCCTCATTCGTATAGTTGTTCTTCTTCAAGAAAAATCTGATATCAGCAATCGTTTGATCGGTGCTTACCATTTTGTCGTAATAAAAAGCTTTGACACCCCAAACAAGATTCATTTGAGTCAAAATATTTTTGTTACTAGTAAAAACAAAAATGATCGTGTTTGGCCTCCAACTTGAAAGACGATATCCAGTGTAACCACTAAAAGACATTGTCACCAGTCCTGTTGCCTTAACACGAGCCGCCAAACGGCAAGCGCTGTAACAAACACTATCTGTCATAAAACGATCTTCATCCAACTCAGTAGGCATCTCTTCCTGATAATACAAATCCTCGTATTTCTCTGCCTCTTCTATGATACTGTCCATAATACGAATTGCTTCCACCGGATATTTACCAACGGATGTTTCACCACTCAACATCACAGCATCAGCGCCGTCTAGTACTGCATTCGCAACATCAGTAACCTCAGCTCTGGTTGGCGTCACATTGGTAATCATACTTTCCATCATCTGTGTTGCAACGATCACCGGTCTTGCCATACTCACGCATTTTTTTACGATCATTTTCTGAATAAGCGGAACACTTTGCAACGGAATTTCAACACCAAGATCACCACGCGCGACCATCACAGCGTCCGTCACGCGAATGATTTCGTCAATCTGCTCGACGGCTTCGGGCTTTTCAATTTTCGCTACAACTTTGGCGTGTTTGTTTGACTTTGCAATCAACTCTTTCAAAGCAACGACATCTGCAGCGTTGCGAACGAATGACAAACCAATCCAATCAACATCATGCTTTAGCGCAAAATCAAGGTCTTGCAAGTCCTTTTCCGACAGTGAAGGCAAAGAAACTTTTGTGTTTGGCAAATTCAATCCTTTTCTGGAAGACAGAGGTCCGCCTTGAATAATTTCACATTCCACAGTGTCTTTGCTGTTCGTTGAAATAATTTTTAGCATCAGTTTTCCATCATCAAGTAAAACGGTTTCACCAGCCTTTACATCTTGAGCAAACTCCCTATAATTCGTGTAAATCAATTTCGATGTACCAATTTGTTTGGTGGTGGAAATAACAATCTTTTCTCCGGCGATCAGCTCGACAGAACCATTTTCCATTTCACCAACACGGAGTTTCGGACCTTGCAAGTCAGCAAGCAATGATGTGTTCTTGCCCAATTCCAAATTTATTTCCCGCACATAATCCACGACCTTTTTATGGTCGGCGTAATCACCATGCGAAAAATTCAATCGTGCAACATCAAGACCTTGCTGAATCATTTGTTTGAGTACTTCTTTGCTGCTACTGGCCGGACCAATCGTTGCAACAATTTTTGTTTTAGTCATCACCTTTTCCATCTGTTACCTGTATTCGTATAATAGATTTTGTTTCGTTTTCAATTTGTCAATTTGCAGCACAAAAGCGGTCAACACAAAAGGTGTTGACCTCAATTTTTTATAGAATGCATCATCACAATTTTTGCGTTCACCTTCGATCTTGAGCAAATAATCGAATTGCTGCAACTCTTGCATAAAATAACCATCCTGCGTTTTGTTGTCAATCAAAGTAATTACTGTCTGTTCAATCGGATGTTCAAATCTGAACTGCCCGTGCAAAGACGTAACATCTTTTTGTGACACGCTGATCTCAGCAATTCGTGCCATTCTCCAAAGCATACGCTTATTCATCGCCCATACCAGACGATAATCCTTTTCATGACTGCTGATTCCAATGAGATCAAAGTCATAATTATCTTCTATTTCGAGTGTGTAGATTGGCACTTAGTGTGCATTTGACACTTAGCAAAAGTAGTCATTGTTGCAGTGTCAAAAGTGATACAAGCCAAGCAATGCCCACAAGAAGATAAAAAACTTATTACAGCATCAATGTTGGAAGGTTAGGATTAACTCATCATTACCCTTTCGTAATTGAGAATTCATACCCAGATAAAACGCACGATTGTCATTCAAGTGCCCGGCTGGGAAACCATCAACCACTGCAATTCCGAGCTCTTTGCAATAGTTGACGATAATTTCATTGGCGTTCAAACCCCAAGGGTTGTCCTTCGGAAATCCGAACTCGACCGTATTATCACGCATCTGAGTTAAGCCGCCGAGAATTACATACTTAACATTTTTAAAAAATGAAGCTCGTTTCAACCCCATCATCATGCGATCTATGTGATAATGCATTTCGTCGACATCTTCCAGGAAAAGAGCCAAATCACCTTTATTTGCAAGTGACTCACTTCCAAGCAAACTATACAAGACCGATAAATTACCTCCAACCAATGGCAGCGAACCATACAAATGAAGAAGCGGAATGGATGACTTAAAGCTGACCTCTTTAAGATCCCCTAGCAATGCCAACCGCAAATTTTCCAAAGCCGCATCTGTAGCATTGGCAAAAGAAACAGGCATTGTAGAGTGAATGGTTGCATAACCCTTTGAATTCAGATGCGCATGTAAAACGGTGATGTCACTGTAGCCACAAATCCATTTTGGCGAGCTATAAAACCTTGAAAAATCGAGTTGATCAATGAGATGAACGGTGCCATACCCACCGCGTGCAATGAGAATGGCTTTACTTTCTGGATCATCAAGCGCTACCTGCATATCGGAAGTCCTTTGTTCCAAAGTACCAGCCAATTGAAAACTCACAGTATGGAGGTGCTTTCCCAATTTCACCCTAAATCCCCATTTCTCCAACAAAGAAGTGGCAAACAACAGGTCGTGCGGGTCTATCCAGCGTGCCGTAGCAACAATGCTGACTAAGTCGCCCTTTTTCAGAAAAGAAGGAATGATGGCATTCATCTCAAAACTATCTTGCGCCCACAAATCTCACATAAGCATGCATTCAATTTTCGAAATATGAATCAACTTATACACGACGAGATTGGAAATCATTTTTATGAGTGAACCAAAGAGATACCTTGTTACGTCCGCCTTGCCTTATGCAAATGGACCACTGCACATTGGACACATAGCAGGTGCATATCTGAATGCAGATATTTTCGTCCGCTACTTGCGATTAAACCAAAAAGATGTTGCATTCATTTGCGGCAGCGATGAACATGGCGCAGCGATCACACTACGTGCAAAAAAAGAGAATAAGACGCCGCGTGAAATTGTAGACTTCTACCATGGACTGATGAAGAAGGCATTTTACGACTTCGGCATTTCATTCGATGAATATCACCGCACTTCCTCCCCGGAACATAAAGAAATGTCGCAGCAGATATTTCTCAATTTGGAAAAAAAGGGCAGTTTTGAAATTGAAACATCACAACAATACTATGATCAGGAAGCTGGTCAGTTTTTAGCCGATAGGTACATCACTGGCACATGTCCAAAATGTGCAAATGACAAAGCCTACGGAGATCAATGCGAAAAATGTGGTAGCACCTTGAGTCCACTTGATCTAATCGATCCAAAATCAACATTGAGTGGAAGTAAACCAGTACTAAAAGAAACTTCGCACTGGTATTTGCCTATGGCCCAACATGAGGGGTGGATTCGCGACTATATAAAGGATGGAAAACTTGATGGAAAACAACATCACTTATCAACTGAATGGAAGTCACATGTAATTGGCCAATGCATGAGCTGGGTGGATGGTGGATTGCAGAGCAGAGCCATGACGCGTGATTTAGAATGGGGAGTGCCCGTTCCACTTGCCGGAGCAGAGGGAAAAGTTCTCTATGTCTGGTTGGATGCTCCGATTGGATATATCACCAACACAAAAGTATGGGCGGAGAAAAATGGTAAAAACTGGGAAGACTATTGGAAAAGCGATGATTGCAGATTGATCCATTTTATAGGTAAGGACAATATTGTTTTTCATTGCATCATATTTCCGATTATTCTAAAAGAACATGGTGAATTCGTTTTGCCATACAATGTTCCCGCGAATGAATTCATGAATCTTGAAGGAGATAAAATATCAACTTCGCGCAACTGGGCAGTATGGTTACATGAATATCTTAATGATTTTCCTGGCAAACAAGATGAAATGCGATACGTTTTGTGTTCGATTATGCCAGAGCAAAAGGACAGTGAGTTTACATGGACGGATTATAAAGACAGGGTGAATAATGAACTTGCGGACATCCTTGGAAATTTCGTCAATCGTGTATTTGTGCTCACACATAAATTTTACAACGGAATAGTTCCTGAAAGCATCGGTGAAGAAACAAACGCAGAAAAGCAAGCGGGAGCAGATGCCTTTGAAGCGTATAACACAGTTGGAAAAAAAATCCAGGATTATCGCTTCCGGGAAGCACTTGCAGAGGCGATGAACATAGCTCGTGCAGGCAACAAATTGCTCACGGAAACGGAACCGTGGAAGCTTATAAAAACAGATCCTGAAGCTACGGCGCGCATTATGCACAAGTGCATCAATTTTGTGGCTGATGCGGCCTTCACGTTACAGCCCTTCCTGCCATTCACCTCGGAAAAAATCAGAAAAGCTCTGAACATTGAATGGTGTTCCTGGGAAGAACTGGGCAAGATTCCATTAATGCATCATGGGCATGAAATCGGCCAGTTGCCTATACTTTTCGAAAAAATCACTGATGAAGTTGTGGCAGCTCAAGTAGCAAAACTTGACGCAAGTCGAATTTCAAATCAAATAGCAGAGTCGAAACCAATCAAAGAAAATATTGATTTTGAAACATTTCAAAAATTGGACATTCGACTCGTGAAGGTATTGGAGGCAGAAGCGGTGCCTAAAACGAAAAAGCTTCTCAAACTAAAAGTAGATACAGGCACAGATCAACGTATCGTCATTTCAGGAATTGCAGAACATTACACCCCTGAGGATATCATCGGAAAGACAGTTTTATTCCTTGCGAATCTTGCGTCACGCGAAATTAAAGGAATCAAAAGCGAAGGAATGATTCTCATGGCAGAAAATGCAGCGGGCACGCTATCCATATTGTCACCTGAAAAAGAGATGATTGCGGGAGATGCTGTAAAATGATCGAACACTGATAAAAATTAAAAAAAAGAGGCCTTTGAGCTAGTTTTTTTTAAATCGCTCTCATGACCTTATTTTTTTGAACCAGCAACGTAATCGTAGCAAATTTTAGAAAGGTCGGCAACACATGTCTGAAGCGAATCAATTTGATTGCCTTCTGTCATTACTACAATGAGATACGATCGATCATCTAAAAACACAATTCCCGATTCATGAAATTGCACCAATTCAGATTCTGTAAATCGTTCACCGAACTTGTGAGCAACTTGCGCATTGGCCGGCAAATACTTCAACAGCCCTTCGCGGTATTCCGATTTAACTAAAAGATTCAAAGCAAGCTCTGACAGCGGGCGCACAAGGAAAGAAGAATCATATAATATTCGATAAAACTTCCCAAAATCGGAAGCAGAAATCGTATAAAACCAATCCTCAATTTTATCCAGAGGCAATCCCAGATCATTGTAAAGTCGCTCTGTGACTTTGTAGTCAGTAATTTCCATTAACAAACTAGTCGCATCATTATCGCTTCGAATGATCATTGCTTCAATCAATTGTTTCACAGAATACATTTGACCAGTGACAAGTTTTTTGGTTGGATCTATAACCACACCCAAATCAACGTTTTTCTTCAACAAAAGCATTTTATCCAAAATCAAGGGATTGATTTCAGCCTGCTTTAAAATATTGAGCATGATTGTCAACTTCAACATACTTCCCGGATAATACACTTCCGCACCGTTCACTTCAATCCAGCGGTTGGTTTGCAATTCTTTAAAATAAACAGAAGAACGAGTGACTGCCTTTTTCGATTGCAAAAACAAAATTTTCTCTTGTAATTTTCCTTTCAAATCCGCGAGCTCTTTACTCTCGCAATATTTTTCAGTAATGAGAATCGGTTTAATGTATTTGTACTTATTCTCTCGCATCACCGTTAAATCACAATCGTCCACAATTTCGACTGCACCACGCGCAGGATTATGACCCTGGGTTTCAGCGGGCTTGGCGGCAATGGCACTAACAGTATAGTAATATGTGACATATGCAGTTAAACACATGACCACCAACAAAGACAAAACAAACAACTTCCACTTCATGCTACTATTTCTTATTGAAAAAAAGGATATTTTGAAAAAATGCAAACTAGTCGAGCGCTAGAATTTACAAACTGACATGATCAAATTGAACAAAGCGACAAAGGCAAGTCAACACAATCACCAGCAAAAAAGACCAATGGTCGAATCTGAACGAATCCAAGAATCAAATTCTTAAATGCAATTGAAGTTTGTGTGAATAATTAAAGATTCCCTTCTAGCGTTAGTTGTTCATTGAACAGAGGGATCAAAAATTTACGATGAAGATTTGACAAATTCTTCACTTTTCGAAATACTGAAAATAGTTTCGGTTTCATTAGAATGCGATTTTTGTGATGTGCAACGAGGAATTAAGACATATTCCTTGACTCAATAATGAATAGAATCCCCTGGGAAAAATTGGGGACGTTTTTGAAAGCGGAAAAACACTGTTATCCAGCCTTTCAATCTAGTCAAATCATGAGTTAGCCTAAATCAAAACAACACGTTGCCAATTCTGAAGACCACAAACTTAACTACACGGCTTAAAAAACCATGGCAAATCACATGGTATCATAGGACTGCTACAAGCGACTTGTAAAAATCGTTTCCACACAAAGCAAGTGAATTCTGAATCCCAAGTAGCAAGTCCAATGGAGTGTGTAAAAAACCTATTCCGATGGATTAAGACATTTTTAATACACGTTAAAAACCGGAATGCGTGACAAAATTTTGTTCCCTTATTATGAAACAGTGTTTAGAATCTTCATCCGAATCAAGAGTTCAGCAATTTGAACGGCATTGGTAGCAGCGCCTTTGCGCAGATTATCACTTACAACCCAGCAGTTGATTGTATTTGGCTGCGACTCATCCATGCGAATTCTACCAACAAATACCTCATCGCTATTATGAGCATGAATAAGTGGCATTGGATATTCCAACCTACCTGGCTGATCCAGCACTGTAACCCCTGGAAATGAACTTAAGGCTTTCTTTGTGATCTCTATGTCGGGCTCTCTTTCGAATTCAAAATTGCACGACTCGCTATGCCCACCCATGACAGGCACACGCACGCATGTTGGCGTAACCTTGATGTTCTCATCACGCAAAATCTTTTTGGTTTCTTCCACCATTTTCATTTCTTCTTTGGTGTACCCATTCGGCATAAAAACGTCGATTTGCGGAATAAGATTCATATCGATTGTATAAGGATAAGCCATAGGACCATTGATGCCAGATCTTTCATTCATCAATTGATCCACGGCCTTTTTACCAGTGCCAGTGACACTTTGGTATGTACTAACAACTACACGTTTCACTTTGTATAAATCGTGAAGAGGTTTCAGAACCATGACCATCTGAATTGTAGAACAATTTGGATTGGCGATAATTCTGTCATTTGATGTAAGGACATCTCCATTCACCTCCGGCACAATCAACTTTTTAGTTGGATCCATTCTCCACGCAGAAGAATTGTCGATTACAATGGTGCCAACTTCTTCAAATTTCGGAGCCCATTCCAAACTGACTGAACCACCGGCGCTGAACAACGCAAGATCCGGTCTCAATGCAATTGCGGTTTCCATATCGACAACCTTCCAGTTTTTTCCAGACCATAGAAGCTGCTGTCCAACAGACTTTTCAGAAGCAACCGGAATAAGTTCAGACACAGGAAAACCTCGTTCAGCTAAGACTTCCAGCATTTTTGTTCCCACCAGACCAGTGGCACCGACAACAGCAACTTTCATGATTTTTATTACTATCTCGCAAAACTAAATAAAGCCATACAATCTGAAGAGGATTAATATCGAATCAATCTCAAAAATCAATAACACAGAATTGAAGTTCATTGGAAGTTGGCAAAATCCAAAATACGCTTAAGTTTGAAACATGATTGATTTCAATAAAATCCTTCCCTCATCTCGACTAACAGCGTTGTTTGTGATGTTCTTCCATTTGTTGTCGCATGAACAACATGCTCAGCTAATAGAAAACTTTAGTGATGGAGAGTTTGGATCCAACCCAACATGGAATGGCAATCCAGAAAACTTTATAGTGAACTCAGATTTCGAATTGCAACTCAACGATTTGGATCCATTGTTAACTCAGTCTTACCTCAGCGTTTCCAATACTCAGCCAACATTAAACGATATTGAATGGCGCGTCAAAATCAAACAAACTTTTGCTGGAAGTGATGCAAATCAGTCACGAGTTTATCTTACTTCAGATCAGCCCATTTTCGGCTACTCCGGAAATAATTCCGCAGGAGTTTCTGGCTATTTTTTAAAACTTGGAGAAGGGCTTTCGGGCGATGTCGTTCGGTTTTATAAAGATGATGGGTTGAACGCAACATTGATTGCTTCATGCACCACAAATATTTCTGCATCTTTCGAAATCAGCTTAAAAATCAATCGAGACAATGGAGGCAATTGGACGATTGCTATTGATCCAAGTGCCGGCGAAAACTATGCAGTAGAAGCGAGTTTTGTCGAAAGTGCATACAACACTGCTGAATACTTTGGTATAGTTTGCACTTACACGACATCGAATGCCACCAAATTTTATTTTGACGACATTTATTGTGGCGCTCCAATAGTTGATGTTGCGCCGCCGATTGTTCTTTCTGCAACAGCTACGTCGGAAACAACCGTGGATGTATTATTTGATGAAGCTGTTGATCTCACTACATCACAAACGAATACTTCCTATAACGCAGCGACAATAGGCGCTCCAATCAATGCGCAGCGCGATGCTTCCAACACATCATTGGTACATTTGACATTCGGAACAAGTTTCAATCTGAATCAAGAATATGAATTGAACATTGCGGGAGTTGCAGATGAAAACGGCAACATTATGCTGACCAACGAGCAAGAAACATTTATGTGGTACATACTTGGTTTTGCCTTACCACGAGATGTTGTGTTCAATGAGATATTTGCGGATCCAACACCATCAGTATCCCTGCCTGAGGTCGAGTTTGTTGAAATATTAAACACACATGCGACTTCCAGTTTTAATCTGAATAATTGGGCATTTGTAAACAGTAGCACCGCAAAATTTTTACCTGCGTATTTGTTGCCTCCAGGCGGACATTTAATCCTGTGCGACGAGCAAGACATAGCGTTGTTTGAATCGTATGGCGCAGTTTTAGGCATCCCATCTTTTCCGGCACTTACCAATTCAGGAGATAGCCTTACGCTGATAAACCCGGGTGATGTAATAATTGACGTTGTAGTTTATTCCAGTGCATGGTACAACACAGAAGAAGGACTTGATGGTGGCTATTCATTGGAGTTGATCAACCCTGAGATACCTTGCCAAGCAGTTTCCAATTGGACAGAATCAACCTCATTAAACGGAGGCACACCAGGGGTACAAAACTCAGTGTATGATTTGACACCAGACACAACACCTCCAACGGTGAGTTCTTTTGAAGTCACAACCTCTACATCGATAGTGATTCAATTCAATGAGGCAATGGACACAACTGGAAACACTATACCACAATGGGACATTATTCCATTCATTAGCATTGTCAATGCCACCTGGAATTCCACTCTAGACAGAGTTACCTTAATACCATCATTCCCTGTGGTGCCTCCGAACACATATCAGATTACCATCTTTGGTATTGCAGACTGCAGTGGAAATTCAATCATCACATTGCCAATCGAGTTTACGCTTGGGTTTGAGCCCACGCCCGGTGATTTGATCATCAATGAAATCATGGCAGACGAAGATCCTGCCATTGGAATGCCTGACGCCGAGTATATTGAACTTCGGAATAACAGTAATAATTTGTTAGATCTGAGCAATGTTCGCCTGAATAGCGGCTACTTCACCGGGCAAATATTATTAGAACCGGATAGTCTTTTGGTCGTAGCAAACATCAACAATGCAGGACTTTTTGCAAGCATAGAGAATGCCGCTTTCATGACATCGTTTCCAGGACTTACCAACTCAGGTGCTTCGCTGGATCTGACAAACGAAGCAGAACAAACAATTGACTTCGTTGATTACAATCTCAATTGGTATAACGACAATACAAAAACCGAAGGAGGATGGTCCATGGAAAGAATCAATCCAAATGCCATCTGCAGCGGAAGATACAATTGGAGAGCAAGCATTGATCCGAGAGGTGGAACAGCCGGAGAAGAAAACTCCGTCTACAGCTTGACACCCAATGGCGCACCTCAAGTAACAGACTTTGGATTTTTTAATGCGACACAGATCTACATTCGATTCAACGAATCCATGGATATCAATTCAACTTCCGACATGAGTTTTGTCTTCAATCCTGGCAACTCAGTTGAAACACCAGTTTGGAATTCAGACAAAGATCAAGTCATTTTCAATATGGCATTTCCAATAATCGAAGAAGTAACGTATGAGTTAAGTCTAATTGGACTTAAAGATTGCGATGGCAATCAGGTTACTTTAACCACAGTGAATTTTATTATTGGTCTTGAACCACAACAAGGTGATCTTATCATCAATGAGATTCTGGCTGATGGAACATCCGATCAACACATTGCGAGTCCACGTCTTGATTTTGTGGAATTGCATAACCGCACCTCGCATATCCTTGAACTCACAGAGATACATATCAATGATGGATTTTTCGAAGAACAGGTGATCATTTATCCCGACTCCTTCATCATTGTGACAGATTCGGACAATCCAGCAATCAACTTTTTCGCATTTCCGAATACTGTTTTTATGCAAGACTTTCCTTCACTCACAGAAGACGGAACAGACATCAGTCTAACGGGTAATGGAGGCGAATTAGATTTTGTGCGCTATTCAAAATCATATTACAACAATCCAGAAGTGGAAGACGGAGGATATTCAATGGAGTTGATCAATCCCGAAGATCCTTGCAGCTCTTCCGACAATTGGCGCGCTTGCACTTTTGGCAATGGAACGTCAGCCGGGCGAAAAAATTCCGTGTTTGACTTAACGCCAGATACGCAAGCCCCTGAGCTATTATTTATTGTTGGCGAAAATGAAAACGCCATCCTTCTTTATTTCAATGAGCCACTAGATGCTGCCAGCGCTGATAATTTAACATGGGTTGTAAATGATGTTGTGCAAACCGACTTCAATCCCAACGTAATTGGTGACGATAACAACGCATTAATTTTATACTATGAGGACATGGTGCCGGGGGTCATTTATAAGTTTGAGTTAACGGGCGTTTCAGATTGTTGGGGAAATCTAACGGCAACATTGCTAGATCAATTTGGACTTTCCGAACCAGCACAAGTTGGTGATCTCATCATCAATGAAGTATTGTACAATCCAAAAGATGGCGGTTCAGACTTTGTAGAAATTTACAATCGATCACCTCGTATTATCTCTTTAAAAGACTGGGCAATATCCGATGCCACCAATGGTGAAATGAACACATCAGATAAACTCGCACTCACAAAAACGTTATTGTTTCCCGGCGAGTATCTTGTGATTACAAAAGAGTCAAGTACATTGGCAGGTATTTATCCAGAGACAAAAACAGAACGATTGTGGGAAGTAAAAGGAATACCGGACTTCAGTTCGGAAGATGAAGTGTACCTTCTTACTCCTGACAGCTTGATCAGCGACCATTTCATTTATGATGAAAGCTTGCAGTTTCCATTGCTCACAACATCCGATGGTGTATCACTCGAAAGAATCGCATTTGACAGATCAAGTGAAGATGTCACTAATTGGCATAGTGCGGCAGAATCGGTTGGTTATGCTACACCCGGTTATCTCAATTCACAAAGCGCAACAAGTGAAGGAACAGAAGAAAAATTTGCAGTTGAAACGGAAATATTTTCTCCCGACAATGATGGCTATAAGGATGTGGCATTGTTTAGCTATAAAATGGATGAACCAGGATATGTCGGAGATATACGCATCTATGATAGTGAAGGAAGATTCATAAGACATCTCATGAAAAATGAATTACTTGGTATAAGTGGAAGTATTTCATGGGATGGATTTACGGATGAACAGCAGAAAGCGACTATTGGAATTTACATTGTACTTTTTGAGGCATTCAATCCGTCGGGCAATACAACAAAAAGCAAAAAAACGTGTGTATTAGCGCACGCCTTGAATTAATGTATTTAGTCAAAACTCCATCCATTGTAAAACCCTTAGCCAAAGAATTTCTTTGGAGCATCTCAACTAGTGAAAAAGAAATTTACCTCACCTTTGACGATGGACCGACACCCGGCGTGACAAATAAAGTGCTCGACTTGTTGAAGTCCTTTTCAGCACATGGGACATTTTTTTGTTTAGGAAAAAATGTACTGGCATATCCGGATATCTATCAGCGCATTCGTTCAGAAGGCCATTCAGTCGGCAACCACACATGGGATCATCCGGATGGATGGAAAACGAACGACTATACCTATCTAAAAAATATTGCACGAGCAAGAAAAGTAATTGACACTGCACTTTTCCGTCCGCCTTATGGACGAATTACACCTTCACAAGTACGCGCGATAAAAAACAAATTCCAGCTTGTGATGTGGTCGGTCCTTAGCGCGGATTTTGACAAAACTATCAGCAAAGAACAATGCCTTTCAAATGTTCTAAACAATACTGAGAACGGCAGTATCATAGTATTTCACGACAGTGAAAAAGCGAAAGAGAATATGCTGTATGCATTAGAAGAGTGTCTTGAATTTTTCACAAACGAAGGCTATACCTTGCGGGCCATTACCCAAAGATGATAGTCAAACCTAAAAAAGCACTTGGTCAACATTTTCTTAAAAATGATGACATATGCAAACGCATAGCAGAATCGCTCACCTTGCATGGCAGCTACAAAAAAGTTCTAGAAGTTGGGCCCGGTATGGGAGCGCTGACTAAACATTTACTTGCCAGATCGGAATTTGAAACCGCAGTAGTTGAGATCGATAATGAAAGCGTTGATTATCTAAATGTTCATTTTTCTGCTCTTCGAGGAAAAATTTTCCCATTGGATTTTTTGCGCATGAATCTGGAAGAACTGTATCATGAACCATTCGCAGTTGCCGGGAACTACCCATACAATATCTCTTCCCAAATTGTCTTTAAGATTCTTGACTACAAAGAATTCGTGCCTGAAATGGTTGGCATGTTCCAACGGGAAGTAGCGCTTCGGTTTGCAAGTGGCCCCGGCACAAAAGACTATGGCATCACATCGGTATTGGCTCAAGCGTATTACAACATTGAATATTTATTTGACGTTGAGCCGGAAGAATTTATACCGCCACCAAAAGTGCGCAGTGGTGTTATACGCATGACGCGCAAGTTTGGAATTGAATTAGGTTGCGACGAAAAACTTTTTAAAACGATTGTAAAAACTGCGTTTAATCAAAGACGAAAAACATTGCGCAATTCATTGAAAAGTATTGATGCAGGAGACATGGACAAAACGGATAGTCTATTTAATAAACGACCGGAGCAATTGTCCGTAGCTGAGTTTGTATCACTTACAAATCTCTATCAATCGCATACGGTAAAATAGCTTTAAAGCGCTATTACAATTTCACGAACTCAACACGGCGATTGTTTGCTTTTCCAGCTGCAGTATCATTTCCACCCGATGGCATAGATTCACCCTTTCCGTCCGTTTCCATGCGTGAACTATCGATAGCAAACTCTTTGGAAAGAGCTTCCTTCACCGCTTGTGAGCGCTTCTTAGAAAGTTCCATGTTTGCACTATCATCACCATCGCTATCCGTATGTCCAATAATTTTCACTTTTACAGTGGGATTTTCAATGAGCACATTGGCAATATCCTTTAGAGCTCCATACGATTCTGCTTTCAATTTATCGCTGCCGCTATCAAATAAAATTCCATGTGTGACAAACCTGCCTTCGGTTATTAATTTGTTGCGTGTATCTGGAGCACCAACTGCAAGGCGAATATTGCTGATGAGAATTCTATCCTGCGCCTGGTGCATTCCACCACCACCAATCACGAGTGTATTGTATTTCGCCGTTGCGTCAAACGCTCGAGGAATGTCCAAGACTTTTTCTTCGTTGAAATAAACACGCAAACGCTGCTTTTGACGCCAAATAGAAACACGCGTATGATTTTTAGATTTCGCACTAAACTGTGTTGTTGAAACTTCATTCTGCACAATTGAATTTCGTTCACTATCCCAAGTGTCAATATGCGCTCTGCCATCACCACCGCCAGCACTAGTTGGATGCATGCCCACTCTTACGCCTCTATCTGGCTTCGAAAATCTGCCGAAATCACCAAGTTTCTGTCTATTTGCTGTTGCAACAAAAGTAGCTGTGAAAATATCTGAGTAATAGCTGTAGTCTTCATTGCAAATGACGTCATATTGCAATGTGAAGTTCTCTGGAAGATCCGTTATATAATCCGGAATAAAAACACCTTCTTTAGAAATAGCAAGCCATTTTCCTTCCATGCCATCAACCGTGACAATTTCGCCACCGCTATTTGTATTCCAATCCGCTGGAAAATCGCCCAATTCCACTTGTGAAAAATTGTCTTCAACGATCACTCTTTCACCCGGCACGAAATCGAATTTTCCATAGGTCTTTAACGAAGGCTTCGCAGCGCCTGCACTGCCTGTGTTTTCTGATTCTACAGGACCATCAGCACTATCATTCCCCTGTTTGTTTGTTGGCTTTTTCTCTTTGGAACCACCTTTGGCAGCATCCTTCGCACCTTGTTCGGTTTCATCCAGCGCCTTGTCAATTGCTTGGTCCGTTTTGCGTTCAATGCGTTGATTCACCTTGTTCTTCACTTTGCCGCCAATATCAATTTGTGCGAAAATGTTGGATGAAATCAAAGAAAAAACAAGTGCTAAATATGTGACTTTCATGAGCTAGAAATAAGCAGTTTGGGATGTCAAAAATAGCCATTCAAAGTATATGAACACAAAATGTTCCTATTGCCTTATAAATCAACTTCAGGTGTATCTTCGCGGCCATGAGTAGTATCGTCACCTTGAGTGAATTTATTATGGAGCGTCAAGCAGATTTCCCATATGCATCCGGAGATTTGTCGCGTCTTCTTGCTGATATAGGAATCGCCTCCAAAATTGTGAATCACAAAGTGAACAAGGCCGGATTGCAGGACATTATTGGCGCTATGGAAAGCACCAACATTCAAGGAGAAACACAACAAAAGCTGGATGTCTTTGCGGACCAAGCCTTCATGAATGCAGTGCGGTGGGGCGGACAAGTATGTGGCGCAGCAAGTGAAGAAAATGAACGCTACTTCCCATTCGATTCAGAGATTTGTAAAAAGTCAAAATACGTCATTTTGTTCGATCCATTGGATGGCTCATCAAACATTGATGTGAATGTGAGCATTGGAACCATTTTTAGCGTATTTCGCAGAAAAAGCAGTGTTGGTGATTTAGCCAATGTGAATGATTTTCTTCAGCGCGGTTCAGAGCAAGTAGCAGCAGGTTACGTGATCTATGGCTCAAGTACGATGCTGGTTTACACGACTGGTCATGGTGTTAACGGGTTCACGTTAGAGCCAAGTATCGGTGAATTCTGTTTGTCGCATGAAAACATGAAAACACCCGATAGCGGAAGTATATATAGCATCAATGAAGGCAATCTTTTCAGCAGTGGGAAAGGGGTGCAGGATTATATCCACTGGTGTAAACAAACAGATAAAAAAACGAGTCGCCCATATAGTGCACGTTACATTGGCTCACTGGTGGCTGATTTTCATCGCAATTTGATCAAAGGCGGCATATACATTTATCCTGGTACTGAAAAAAATCCAGAAGGAAAACTTCGATTGCAATATGAATGCAATCCGCTGGCATTTCTAGTAGAACAGGCTGGCGGTAAAGCAACAGATGGCAAACGTAGAATTATGGATATTCAACCGAAAGACCTTCATGAACGCACCCCATTTTTTATTGGAAGCAAAAACATGGTTGAACAAGTTGAAAAACTAATTGCTCAATACGAAACACAGATCGCCGAATAGCCTCAACACAAACTGAAAATTTTCCTTCGTGTCAGACAGCCTCGTCATCATACCAACTTACAACGAAAAAGAAAACGTAGAGCGCATGCTTCGTACTGTTTTCGCATTGCCAAAGTCATTTCATGTATTGATCGTGGATGATGGATCTCCAGATGGCACTGCAGAAATTGTAAAGACACTGCAGTCTGAATTTCCAAGTCAACTTCACATTCTTCAACGTGCGGGGAAACAAGGGCTTGGAACAGCATACATCGCCGGATTTCGATGGGCACTAGCGCGTGATTACGGATTCATCTTCGAAATGGACTGTGATTTTTCTCACAACCCCAAAGATCTCGTTAGGCTTTACGAAGGTTGCACAAAGGGCGGTGGAGACATGTCTGTTGGCTCCAGATACACCAAAGGCGGTGGCGTACAAAATTGGCCATTCAAACGTTTGGCAATGAGTTTCTGTGCATCCATTTATGTCAACACCGTTCTATGGCTTGGTGTTCGCGACAGCACAGCAGGTTTTGTTTGTTACACCCGGAAAGTGCTTGAGACAATTGATCTCGACAGCATCAAGTTTATCGGTTATGCATTTCAAATTGAAATGAAATACAACACGATTCGACTTGGATTTAAGATCGTAGAAGTCCCAATAATTTTTATAGACAGGGAATTCGGAACTAGTAAAATGAATCTCAATATTTTCAATGAAGCAGTTCTTGGTGTTATGAAAATGAGATTCAGAAGAGTTTCCAGAAAAGGTTTGAAAAAATGAGTTCGATACTTATCAAAAACACCGCTGTTGTCAACGAAGGCAAAATCATAGCCGCAGATGTTTGCATAGAGGACGGCAAATTCAAAACAATAGTAGCTTCAGGCACTTTTTCTGGCAGCGCCGACCGCGTTATTGATGGCACCAACCTTCATCTTTTACCTGGACTAATTGATGACCAAGTGCACTTTCGAGAGCCAGGCCTAACTTCCAAAGGAGATTTGTTTACCGAATCAAGAGCGGCAGTTGCGGGCGGAATAACTTCATATATGGAGATGCCGAACACGAATCCTCCGGCTACTACACGAGAATTACTTGAAGCAAAATACCAGCGTGCATCAGAAGTATCTTTAGCGAACTATTCGTTTTTCATGGGAACCACGAATACGAATCTTCAAGAGTTGTTGAGCATCGACCCAAAAGAAGTCTGCGGTGTGAAAATATTTATGGGCTCAAGCACTGGAGATATGTTAGTGGATGATCCCATTGCACTTGAAAACATTTTCGCACAGGTCAAAACATTGATTGCCGTTCATTGTGAGGTTGATCCAATGATCAAGGCGAACGCAGAAAAATACAGACAAGAATATGGTGAAGATGTGCCACTAAAATATCATCATCTCATTCGTTCGGAAGAGGCATGTTATGCGTCTTCATCTTTTGCAGTAAATCTTGCAACAAAACACAATTCTCGACTTCACATTTTGCACATAAGCACTGCAAAAGAACTTTCGCTTTTTAGAAATGATATACCACTGAAGGAAAAAAGAATCACATCAGAAGCATGTGTTCATCACCTTTGGTTTACAAATGCTGATTACGAAACACGCGGATCCAAGATCAAATGGAATCCGGCTATCAAAACATTAAATGATCGAACTGCAATTCGCGCAGCAGTGAATGAAAACCTCATTGATGTAATAGCCACCGATCATGCGCCGCATACCATCGAAGAAAAAAGCCAAAGCTATTTTAAGTGTCCAAGTGGCGGTCCTTTGGTTCAGCATGCACTAGTTGCACTGCTAGAAATGTATCACCAGGGTGTATTTTCATTAGAAAAAATAGTAGAAAAAACGTCACACAATGTCGCTGACATGTTTCAAATAGCCAATCGTGGATATATCAAAGAAGGATTTGCGGCAGATTGTGTGCTTGTGAATCTGCGTGATCCCTGGCAAGTAAAAAAAGAAAATTTGCTATACAAATGTGGTTGGTCACCTTTTGAAGATCAGACTTTTCAAAGCAAAGTCATCAAGACGTTTGTAAATGGTCATGTCGTTTATGAAGATGGAAAAATTATTGATCAATCACGCGGCGAAAGATTGACATTTAATAGATGAAGAAATTATACGTCATAGTCATTGTGTTTCTTTTCACTGCTTGTCAGCAAACTGAGTCGACGCCGCCACCTGCAGATCTTTTACCACAAGCAAAATTCGCACAAGTGCACAAAGAGGTTCGGTTGCTGGAAGGAGCTTATGCTGCGAGATACACCAAAGTAGACGCTTCTGCCTATACAATCGAATCTTATTACAAAAAGCTTTTTCTGGATCAAGGAGTCACAGCGGATCAGTACAAATCCAGCTTTAGTTATTACAGTAAAAATCCGATCATAATGATGGCTATTGAGAATGAACTATTGACTCAATTGACCGCCATGCAGACAGAACAAGATTCAATAAATCGATTGCGGAATGAATCCGTATTGGATTCCCTGGAAGCAAAAAAGTCTCAATGATTATTTGACACTAAAAATCTTGCTGTTTCTTTCACAGCGAGCAACACAGGTTGAAAAGTTCTGTCAAGACATTTCGACGCCTTATCATTTTCATAATAAAACCGAATCGATGCATTCTTAACGCTTTCTTTTGTCACAAGAGCTTTTCGTCCAGAGAAAAATTCCTTCATGGCTTCCGCCATTCTGACCAAAGTTAAAATCATGGGAGTGGCTTCTTTTGTAGGAAGCGGTTTTCCAAGTGCAAGTGATATTTGACAAAAAACTTCTTTCATCGACAAGTTCTCCGAAACCAACACATAACGTTCACCACCAGAGGACTTTTTCATGAGGTCGATCATGGCTTTCGCACAATCTACAACACCAATAAACCCTGTTCCTCCGGGCGGGTAATAACTCAAACCCTGATTCAGTTTTTTAAATAAGCTAGGGCTACTTCGATCAAAACTGCCGGGGCCAATAATGAGTCCAGGATTAACTACAATGGCATCAAGACCTTCCTGAATACCACGCCACACTTCCATTTCGGAAAGAAATTTTGTAATCCCGTAATGCGTATTGTAAGATGAATCAGACCAGACGGCCATTTCATTCACCACCTCGCCAGGTTTTGATTTCCCAAGAGCCGCAATCGAACTCACAAAACACAATCGCGAAATGTTCTCACTTAGGGCAACGTTCACAACGTTTGCAGTTCCTTCAACATTGATCAAATACATATTGTCTCGATCTTTGGCGTGATAGGATACCACAGCCGCGCAGTGATAAACGAAATCACACCCATTCATAGCAAGTTGCAATGCATCCACATCCAATACGTCTCCTTCGCACCATTCAATGCTTTCAAACAACGTTTCCCCTTTGGGATAAAAATCAAAAACGGATTTTACAATTTCGAGATTGCTATTCGCTCGTTTCATGCCACGCACTTTTTCACCTCTTGAAAGCAGATCAAGCATAAGATGTGTACCCAGAAGGCCGGTGGCACCGGTAACAAGATTCATTTTGCGAATGTAAGTGACAACCGTATCAGACAAAATAAACCAAAAATGATATAAGAAAAATGCCGAAGGACAGTGAAAAGAATTTCGCTGTTGTTAATTTGCAACACTTGTGAGCACACCAGAAACACTTGAAAGTACAATTAAGATTCTTCCGCACAAACCGGGAGTCTATCAATACTATGACAGAGATGGTGTTGTCATTTATGTCGGAAAAGCAAAAGATCTGAAAAACCGTGTCGGTAGTTATTTCAACAAACAACAATACGAAAGCGGGAAAACAAAATTACTTGTTCGGAAAATAACGGAGATCAAGTACATCGTAGTTGAAACAGAGTTGGATGCCTTGTTGCTGGAAAATTCGCTGATTAAAAAGTACAAACCGCGCTACAACATTTTGCTCAAGGACGACAAGACGTATCCAAGTATTGTCATCAAAAAGGAAGAATATCCGCGTGTTTTTCCGACGAGACAAATCATCAAAGACGGCTCAGAATATTATGGGCCGTATGCATCAGTTCGCACCATGCACCTGGTTTTGGAACTTGTACGAAAGCTTTATCCAATCCGAACATGTTCACTTCAATTGAATGAAAAAAATATTGAATCGGGCAAATTCAAAGTGTGTCTTGAATATCATTTGAAAAATTGCAAAGGACCATGCGAAGGAAAACAAAGCGCCGCCGATTACAATGAAAGCGTCGATAGTATCCGAAAGATTCTCAAAGGGAATTATTCGGAACTTATTCGTGAAATGAAAATGCGGATGACTTCACACGCGGAAAACTATGCATTTGAAAAAGCACAGGAATTCAAAACAAAAATTGAGTTACTCGAAAATTTTCAGGCAAAAAGCACCATTGTAAATCCAGGTATCCACAATGTTGATGTATTCAGCATTGCCAGTGATAGCCATGCAGGATATGTGAATTACATGAAAATCAGTAATGGCGTAATTGTGCAGGGATACACTTGTGAGTTAAAGAAAAAAATGGAGGAAACAGATATTGAATTACTCGAATACGCAGTCATTGAAATTCGTGAGAGATTTCAAAGTTCATCAAACGAAATCTATCTGCCATTTTCCATTGACATTTCAATACCGAATGTTGAAATTCACATACCTCAGCGTGGCGACAAGAAAAAATTAATGGACTTATCCATGCGCAACAGCACGCATTTCATGCAAGATGCGCAAAAACAACTTGAATTGGTAGATCCCGAAAGGCATGTTAATCGCATCATGGAAACAATGCAGAAAGATTTACATCTCAAAGAATTACCTGTTCACATTGAATGCTTTGACAACTCCAATATTCAGGGTACAAATCCTGTGAGTGCATGTGTTGTATTTAAAAATGCGAAACCAAGTAAAGCTGATTATCGCATTTTTAATCCAAAAACTGTCGTCGGACCAGATGACTTCGGAACTATGAAAGAAGTGGTTTTTCGCAGATATCGCCGACTGATTGATGAAAATGAAAGTTTGCCACAACTCATCATCATCGATGGTGGAAAAGGCCAACTAAGCGCAGCGCTTGAAAGTTTAATAGAACTCGACTTGCATGGCAAATTGGCCATCATTGG
>Ga0075152_10000797_pt1 | contig 22934 bp, 18 predicted proteins | sample JI61114C2DNA_FD_70964 | JGI IMG/M metagenome (GOLD analysis project Ga0075152, IMG submission 70964) | Wastewater effluent complex algal communities from Wisconsin, to seasonally profile nutrient transformation and Carbon sequestration -... | ecosystem: Engineered > WWTP > Effluent > Algae...
GAATCCTAGTTGACGCAGATTTGAATGATACTGTAGAAGCGAAGTAACTGTTAAAAGAAGATTTTTATACCATAAAGGGCATGCTTAATCGCTGCCCTTTATTATTTTACAGAAGCATGCGTTTTAAATTTATTTTATTACTGATCATGGTTGTATTGGCCTTGCGGGCCGATGCGGAAAAAGTGTATGATTTCAATAGCACTTGCCAACAAGCATTTCAAGAAATTACCAAACTCAAACTTGCTCGTGGTATAGCCTTGGTAGAAAAAGCAAAACAACAGAATCCAGACAATTTGATTCCCGTTTTACTAGAAGATTATATAGACTTTTTCATCTTGTTTTTTAATGAAGACCCAACTGAATTTAAAAACAGAAACCCTCATTTTGCAGAAAGAATTGCTATACTGGAAAATGGACCAAAAAATTCGCCCTTCTATCATTTCTGTTTGAGTACAGTAAGAATCCATAAGGCTGCAGTGGCTATAAAATTTGGACAAACATGGTCTGCTGGATGGGATTTTAGAAAAGCCTTCTTACTCTTAAAAGAGAATCAAAAAAAACATCCCGACTTTTTACCCAACCAGTTAATGTCAGGCGCATTAATTGCTGCTATTGGAACAATCCCTTCTAGTTATAAATGGATAGTTAGTCTGTTTGGTATGAAAGGCTCCATTACTGAAGGAATGTCTCTTGTGCGCAATTTTACTTATAGCAATGACCCTTGGGCCAAAATCTATGCCAACGAATCTGCTTTTGTATACGGTTATTTAATGTTCTATATTGAGAACAAAAAAGACGAAGCCTTAGCTTTTGTACAACAAAGAAAACTAGACCTAGTACACAACCACTTGCTTTGTTTTATGGCGGCCAATCTTGCCATCAATAATAAACAAACAGCTATTGCAGGTTCCTGGATACAAAACAGAGATAAGAGTCCAGAATATTTGACCACACCTGTTTGGGATTTTGAAATGGGTTTTGTAAAACTCTATCATCTTGAACTTCCAGAAGCCATCAAACATTTAGAACAGTATCAGAAAGATTTCAAGGGTAGGTTCTATGTAAAAGACGCGTATAACAAATTGAGTTTAGCCTATTATTTACAAGGTAATCAAGCAGCTGCTACTGCCACCAGAAATAAGATATTGAAAAATGGCGCTTTAGATACAGACGCAGATAAAAAAGCACAGAAAGACGCCAAGACTTATAATTGGCCAAATCCCCTTTTATTAAAAGCCAGATTATTAAGTGATGGTGGTTATCACAAAGAAGCATTGAGTATCTTATATGGAAAATCAATAGAACAATTTAACACGGAAGAGGATAGACTAGAATTTACCTATCGCGTAGCAAGAATCTATGACGACCTTGGCCGTAAAGACGATGCTATTAAGTATTATCAAACCGCCATAGTCTTGGGTGAACACAGAAAAGAATATTATGCTTCCAGGGCTGCTTTACAGATTGCGCAGATCTATGAAGAGCGGGGGCAAAAAGCATTGGCCATTTCTTATTATCAGAAATGTCTTGACATGGATGATCACGAATACAAGGATTCTTTAGATCAACGCGCCAAATCAGGCATTAGTAGGTGTAAGGGAGAATAAAATGTTTACAGTTCTAGCATTTACCAAGGGATTGATTTGCTCAACCGTTAGAGCTTCTATAAATTGCAGGACTTAGTTGCTAAAAAGAATCTTCATGCTTCGGAAATTACAGATTCAACATTATGCCATTATTGATGCCATTGAGATTGATTTCTCTGGTCAACTCAATATCATCACTGGTGAAACTGGTGCGGGTAAGAGTATCCTGATGGGCGCCTTGAGCTTGATTTTGGGAGACCGAGCAGACAGTTCTGTGTTAATGTATCCAGACAAGAAATGTGTGATTGAAGGCTATTTTAGTGCTGGGCATAAAACGGCTGTATTGGATTTTTTAAAGGCCAATGATTTTGATGTAGAAGAGGAATTGGTGCTGAGAAGAGAAATAGCACCCAACGGAAAGTCTAGGGCCTTTATCAATGATACCCCAACTACCTTACAACAAATTAGAGAACTAGCTTCATTGTTGGTAGATCTTCACCAACAGTTTGATACCTTAAGTTTGGGTGATGCTGGCTTTCAGCGCAATGTGATTGACGCATTAGCCGCTAACCAAGACAGGCTGCAGGCCTATCAAATTCTTTATCAGGAATGGCAGCAAAACCAGAAGCGCTTAGAAGCCCTTATTCAACAAAAGCAAGATTTTCAAAAAGACAGGGACTATCATCAATTTCAATTAGACGAGCTGGTAGAACTTTCTTTAAAAGAAAATGAACTTGAGGAATTGGATACAGAATTACAATTGCTCTCACACGCCGAAGGCATTAAAACGGCTTTGAGCAAAGTGCAATTTGAATTAGAAGAATCGGACCAACCCGTTCTGCCTTTGTTCAAACAATGGATCAATCAATTACAATCTTATAGCGGCTATCATGCTTCTTTACAAAGCATCATTGATAGGCTGCATAGTAGCCAAGTAGAATTACAAGATATAGCTGACGAGATTGGTAGCTTGAATGGAAAAGTGCATTTTGATGAAAAAAGAATTGAATGGATCAATGAGCGTTTGGCTGTGGGTTATCGCTTGTTAAAAAAACACGGCGTAAAAACCACCCAAGAACTTTTAACCATTCAAGAAAGTTTAGCAACTAGATTAGAAGCTGTTTTACAAATTGATGATACCATTACTGCAATTACCCTAGCAGTTGAAGCCCTTGCCAAAAAAGCGGTTCATGCAGCCAATGAATTAAGTGTTGCAAGAAAGGCGCAACAAGAACCATTGGCAGCAAAAGTAAATGCATTGTTGCATCAAGTAGGCATGCCCAATGCTAGATTAAAAATTACCATAGATCCAACGCAACAACTTCAGGCGTTTGGACATGATCAAATAGAGTTCTTATTTGACGCTAACAAGAGCAATAGATTTGAACCCATTAGAAAAGTGGCTAGCGGTGGTGAATTAAGTAGGCTCATGCTTTGCATTAAATCTTTGGTGGCTGAATCTATTGACCTAGCCACATTAATCTTTGACGAAATTGATACGGGTATTTCTGGTGAGGCGGCCAAACAAGTTGGATTGATCATGAAAGACCTGTCTAAGAAAAGACAGATTATTTGTATTACCCATCAACCACAAATTGCAGGCAAAGCATCGGCGCATTTTTACGTGTATAAAGAAAACCAAGGCAATAGGATTAAAACCAATCTCAAGCTTTTGGAAAAAGACGAGTCCATGCATGCCATTGCTAGAATGTTAGGAGGTGAAACCCCTTCTGCAGCGGCCATTGAACACGCAAAAGAAATGATGCTGGATCAATCATTAAATTAAATCAAGTACTATGAACTGGGATCAAATCATTGAATGGGTTGGACTATTTGGAGCTTTTTTGAGCTCCGTCACTTTTATACCACAGGTATGGTTGGCTTGGAAAACAAAAAGTGTGGGAGACTTGAGTTTGGGTATGCTATTGATTGTGTTTACTAGTGTGATTGTTTGGTTGGTCTATGGCATCTATTTAAAATTACTACCAGTGATCATTGCCAATAGTATCATCTTTATATTATCATTGGTACTACTCTATTTCAAATTCACTTTCCCCAAAAAGAGTAGTTAGCAGTTCAACATACTTACATGCAAGAAGCCACTCCAAAGGAATGGCTTCTTGCATTGACTATGGTCTATACCCAGGGGTTTAGTATTCGTCTTCGTTGAACATGAAATCTTCTTGACTTGGATAGTCAGGCCAGATGTCTTCAATGCTCTCGTACACTTCTCCCTCGTCTTCCAATTCTTGCAGGTTTTCTACCACTTCAATGGGTGCACCGCTACGAATTGAATAGTCAATCAATTCATCTTTGGTAGCAGGCCAGGGAGCTTCTTCCAGATAACTTGCTAATTCTAATGTCCAGAACATGTCTTTAAAATTTTTGCAAATGTAACCGTATAAACTAAACAACCCAACCCAAGTTTTCAAGGATGTGCAAATAAATCCCCAAATTTGGTCTGAGATGGTCTTGCTTTTGTAGGTTTGCATATATAACCTATACTGAATCAAATGCTTAAAGCGCATCATATTACCAAGTCCTATGGCCAACTTTCTGTATTAAAGGGGGTGGACATTTCTGTTAATAGGGGTGAAATAGTCAGTATTTTGGGTTCTTCCGGTGCTGGCAAGAGCAGTTTGCTCCATATTTTGGGCACTTTAGACAGGGCCGATACAGGAACTATTAGCATCAACGGACAGTCTGTTGAGAAGCTAAAAGGAAAGGAATTGGCCGCTTTTAGAAACAAGCATATTGGATTTGTATTTCAGTTTCACCATTTGTTACCCGAATTTTCTGCCCTAGAAAATGTTTGTATTCCCGGATGGATAGCTGGTAGAAAAAGAAAAGAAGTGGAAGAACAAGCCGCCGCTTTACTGGAAAAAATGGGACTGGGCAACAGAAAAGAGCACAAACCACAGGAGCTTTCTGGTGGTGAACAACAAAGGGTGGCCGTTGCCAGGGCCTTGATTAATCAACCCGTAATTGTATTTGCTGACGAACCTACCGGTAATTTAGATAGTAAGAACGCCAAAGAATTGCATGATTTATTTGTGTCATTGAGAAACGAATTCCAACAAACTTTTTTGATTGTGACCCACAATGAAGAACTAGCCGCTATGAGTGACCGCAGCTTATTTATGAAAGATGGGTTAATCTTAGAACCCTAGTAATCATTGATTGTTTAAGACAATCTTGGTCTCCATGGCTTTTCTGGCACTTGTAGTAAATGCCCAATATATCTGCTTAGTTGGAATAAATAATCGCTCAAGCGATTTAAATATTTAATCACCAGCGGATCTACAAACAATTCGTGTTCCATCATATTTACACAACACCTTTCTGACCTTCTGCAAACACAACGAGCCACATGCGCGGTTGAAATAGCGGGATGACCTCCTGGAAGAATAAAAAATTTCATAGCAGGCAAAAGCTCATTCATGCTATCAATTTCTTTTTCCAAAAACAGGATATCCGATTCCTTTAAATCTGGAATCTTCATCATGGGCTCTTTTTCGGGATCACAGGCCAAGGAAGAACCAATGGTAAACAAGCGGTCCTGCACTTCTGTAAGGGTTGTTTTGGAACGAGCATCTGTTAAATGGTCACCTAATAAGCCAATATAAGAGTTGAGCTCATCAATTGTTCCGTAAGTATCAATCCGAATATGGCTTTTGGCCACTTTGGTTCCACCAATCAAACTGGTTTTACCCAAGTCACCGGTTTTGGTATAAATCTTCATTGCCATATTGTCCATGTATTTATCTCTACCCTACCTAACAAAAGTAATTTTTAAAGGTTCAGAAATAAAAAAGGAGAGAATCACTTCTCTCCACAATTTCTCTACTTTTTGGTATTAATGACTAAGATGCGTTACCATGTCTTCAGATTTGACCCTATCACTTTCAATTAAACCATCTCTTAATCGGACAATTCTATGAGCATAACCAGCAATATCTTCTTCGTGGGTAACCAATACTACGGTATTACCCGCTTCTTGAATTTTTCCAAAAATGCGCATTACCTCTACAGAAGTCTTGGAATCCAAGTTACCCGTAGGTTCATCGGCCAATAAAAGGGAAGGATTGTTCACCAAGGCCCTGGCAATGGCCACACGCTGAATCTGACCACCAGACAACTCATTTGATTTGTGGTGGCTTCTCTCTGCCAAATCCACTTTTTTCAAAGCTTCCATGGCGCGTTCTGTTCTTTCTTTCTTATTAATCCCTGCATAAATTAAAGGAAGGGCCACATTTTCAACTGCGGTTAACCTTGGTAGCAAATTGAATTGTTGGAATACAAATCCAATTTCCACATTGCGCACACCAGCCAAATCATCATCGGCCATTTTGCTAACATCTTTACCATTCAAAATATACTTACCACCTGTAGGAGAATCCAAGCAACCCAAGATATTCATCAGGGTACTCTTTCCACTACCTGAGGGTCCCATTAGGGCCACATATTCATTTTTAAAAATGTCTAAGGATATGCCTTTCAGCACTGGAATGGCCTGATTACCCATAAAATAGCTTTTCTCAATTCCTTCCAGTTTAATAATTGCGTCGCTCATATATTGCTTTTGAATGGGTTATTTATTTTTTAATAACGGTAGGAACTTTAAAAAATGCTTCATCTGCTAAAGGCGCATTTAACAAAGCTTCTTCTCTTTGAATGGAGCCCTGAACCTGGTCTTGTCTAAGAATATTTACAGCATCACCCATATGCAACAAGGGCTCAACGCCATTGGTATCAACGGTTTGCAACTGTTCAATAAATCCTACCATTTTTTGAAGATCATTTCTAATTTCTGATCTAGCCTCTGTATCAAAACTCAATTTGGAGAGGTTGGCAAGATTGTCTACTAATTCATTGGTAATTTCCATCAGAACAAAAATAATTGAAACCCTCGCAAATCAAGGGAGTTATTGTTGAAAGGCAATTTTATCAAAATAATGGTTAAAATAAAGGATATGCAATTTGAAAGCCTGAAATCTATGTATTTGGCAAAGCTACTAAAAGTCATTGTTTAGCTTTTATTGTGAGATCTCCTTGAGATTATCAACATTTTTTCCTGATTAGATGTAAAATTTACATTTATTAAAAAAATTAACATTAGAAAAAAGAAATCTATATATAATATTATTAAATTGTAACTACAAAATCCCCCCGATTATGTTAGTTTATGTACTACTTGCAATTTACCTAGTATGCTTGTATGTGGCGTACAAAGGTGCTGCAACTTCGGAAAACTGAAATCTGAAAGGATTCAGCAGAGTAAGAAATTGCTAAAAACCTCAGTAATACCCAATACTGAGGTTTTTTTGTGTCAAATATTTTCCATTATCTTCGGGTAATTAGTTGCATAACTAACTAATTTTGACGATCCTTAAATTGCTAATATGAAACGTTCAATCAAAAAAGTTGCCGTATTGGGTAGCGGGGTAATGGGATCCCGTATTGCTTGTCATTTTGCTGGTATTGGTCTACAGGTCTTATTACTAGACATGATTCCAAAAGGAGCAGAAGAAAGTACAAAACCAGCTGAGAGAAATAAATTGGTTAATGATGCATTAACTGCTGCTATTAAGAGCAATCCCTCTCCTGTTTATAATAAAGACGTAGTTAAGAAAATCCGTACTGGCAACTTCACAGACAATATGAAAGATATTGCTACGGTGGATTGGATTATTGAAGTAGTAGTAGAGAGATTAGATATCAAGCAATTGATCTATACCCAAGTGGAGCAATTTAGAAAACCAGGCACACTGGTTAGTTCTAATACTTCTGGTATTCCCATTCACTTAATGGCAGAAGGAAGATCAGAAGATTTTAAAAAGCATTTTTGCGGTACCCACTTCTTTAATCCTCCAAGGTATTTGCGCTTATTAGAAATTATTCCTACACCCTATACGGATCCTGAAATTGTCAATTTCTTAATGCTGTATGGCGATTTGTTTTTGGGTAAGACCACGGTGCTTTGTAAGGATACGCCTGCATTTATTGCCAACAGGGTTGGGGTATTTAGCATCATGAGCATTTTCCATATCATGAACAAATTGGGTCTAAGCATTGATGAAGTAGATGCACTTACAGGACCCATTATTGGTAGACCCAAATCAGCCACTTTTAGAACAGCAGATGTAGTAGGGATTGATACCTTGGTTAAAGTAGCCAAGGGCGTGGCCGATAACTGCCCAACAGATGAAGCAAAAGCCATTTTTCAAATACCCGAATGGTTAGATAAAGTAGTAGCCAATAATTGGCTGGGCGATAAAACAGGTCAAGGATTTTTCAAGAAGACCAAGTCTGAAGCAGGAAAAGAGATCCTGACTTTGAACCTGAGCACCATGGAATATGGTCCCAGAAACAAACCCAAATTTGCCAGCATTGAAGCTGCCAAACCCATTGAAGATTTAAAACAGCGGATTAAAATGTTGAGTGCAGCTCCTGATAAAGCGGGAGAATTTTACAGGGCATTCCACTTTTCATTGTTCTCATATATCTCACACCGAATTCCTGAAATCAGTGACGAGACCTATAGACTGGACGATGCCATGAAAGCGGGTTTTGGATGGGAAATAGGCGCATTTGAAAGCTGGGATACAGTAGGTGTTGCCAAGACCGTAGCTGCCATGAAAACGGCTGGATATGCTGTTGCTCCATGGGTAGAAGAAATGCTAGCCACGGGTGCTCAAACCTTCTTTAAAGTAGCAGACGGAAAAAGAATGTATTACGATCTTGCCAGCAAGTCTTATTTGGCCATGCCTGGTGGAGAAGCATTCCTGATTCTAAATAACCATTCAGACAAGTTGGTTTGGAAAAACTCTGCTTGCAAAATGTATGATATTGGAGATGGTGTAGCTGGTTTTGAATGGAGCACCAAAATGAATAGTATTGGTGGTGAAGTATTGGAGGGTTTGAATAAAGCCATCGGCATTGCCGAAGAAAAATTCAAGGGATTGGTCATTGCCAATGAGGGTGCCAATTTTAGCGCTGGTGCCAATGTGGGCATGATCTTTATGTTGGCCATTGAGCAAGAATATGATGAACTGGATATGGCTATTAGAATGTTCCAAAATAGCATGATGCGTTTGCGCTATTCTAGTATTCCAGTGGTTACTGCTCCTCATGGTTTAACACTTGGTGGTGGTTGTGAAATGAACCTACACGCAGACAAGGTTTGTGCCGCTGCAGAAACCTATATTGGTTTGGTAGAATTGGGCGTTGGTCTGATTCCAGGTGGTGGAGGAACCAAGGAATTTGCTATGCGCGCGGGCGATGAATTACACGAGGACGAACCAGAAACTGTGACTTTAAAAAACAGGTTCTTTTCTATTGCTACCGCAAAAGTGGCCACATCTGCCAAAGAAGGATTTGATATGGGCATTTTGCGTAAGGGTCAAGATGAACTAGTCATGAATATTGGCCGCAGAATTGCCGAAGCCAAAAAATCAGTCATTGAAATTTATGACCAAGGTTATACCATGCCTACCCAAAGAACAGACGTTAAAGTTATGGGTAAAGCGGGTCTTGGCGCCATGCTTGCGGGAATCAATGGTATGTGGCGTGGCGGTTATGCTACAGACCACGATGCATTAGTTGCGCGCAAATTGGCCTATGTTCTTTGCGGTGGCGATTTGAGTGAACAGAGCCTGGTGTCTGAGCAATACTTACTTGACCTTGAAAGAGAAGCTTTCTTGAGCTTATGCGGAGAGAAAAAGTCTTTGGAAAGGATTCAGGCGGTGTTGAAAACGGGAAGACCAATCAGGAATTAGAAGTGAAGAGTGAAGAGAGGAAGGAAAAGTTATAAGTGAAAAATAGACAGACTATTTGAATTTTTATTTTCGAATTGGAATAAAAAGGGTAGAATTTTAAATTCTACCCTTTTCGTTTATTATTCATTCAACTTTTTGAATATTGACTTATTCTATTTGATAAATAGCCCAGTTGGATGTTTGATACATGAGAAGGGTGCGCAAATTTTTAGAAACTTTCATCTGTTGTAAGTTATAGTCATTCAATACAGTCTGATTGTGCATTTCGTTATCCCTTTTTGCAATTAACATGTATTTAGCGGCTACAGCCGGATTTTCAACAATTGTAACAAAGGATTTTTGGTGTGGCAAGATAAGACCGTTTAAATTTCCTTTGTGCACTACAATACCATATGCAGATGCATCATCAATTAGCATTTTATCTTTATCCGAAACTATACTTGTTATATAATTAGCTACCAACTCGGACTCACTTAAAACCCTAGGCCCCTTCCAATTATCTAATATTCCTTTCATTTCAGTTTCAAATTGGAATTCTTCATCATTATCAGAGTGAATAAAGAAATAGAATCCCATTCCTATTGTTAAGATAGTAGCAACACTAAAAATCCAAGAGGAAGATCTGATACTATACTTTGAAGTCCCGTAATAACAAATGGCTAACAAACCAATAGGAATAAAGAGTAAGTAATAACCCAATGTAAGTGTGTGCTTATAATCTAACAACATCAAGGAATAGTAAAATAACATAGCCAAGATGGTGAACAATTCATAGAGCTTTCCCTTGAATAGCACCAAAGCTGCCACAAAAATGGGGGTTAGAAATAAAATGAAACCCTGAATCACAATCTGTGACTGATAAATAAAATTATTTCTGGTAGCAGAAGAAAGCAGATTAGTCATAGTCCTGTTTCCCGTAATACGCCAGTTGGCATATTGGCTGTCTAAGAAGTAGGTGGGAGATCCCGCGTACTGGGCATTCAGACCTCGGAACAAGATCACGGCCATCAAGGGCAATAAGAATAATACCAAGTAAATAGAAGCCGTTCTATTAGCCAGCTTACGCCTTTGTGAACGATTGTTTAGGGCTTCAAAATATTGGAAAAGTGGAGAGTCGTCTTTGTTTATTTTAATTCCGTCTAAGGAGATCAAAAAGATAAATGGGAAAAAGGCCAGAACCAACCAGATAAACTCATAGTTGGTAAAAATAAAACAGGCAATAAAGATACTGGCCAGTGATAAGTGATAGGTTACCGGTTGTTTATAATACCTAAATAATGACCTAAATATTAAATAAGCCACCAAGGCAACAATGGCATTTCTTCTTCCGGTTACCGCTGCAAATACAAACATGGGATGCAGGGTGAATAACAAGAAAATAAGTGGGGTGTATAATTTCCAAGAGAATTCTGACTTTTTAAACTCTTCCAATAATTGGTAAAACAATGCTGCAATCATCACAATACTGGCAGCTACCGGGGCATACAAATAACCTAGTGGCACAAAGGCTAATCCAGACATAAAAACCAAAGAAGGAAATGTAAACCCAAGTGTCAAGATGGTGTTAGAATCTGTATTAAATAACAACATCAATTTTTCAGAATAAAACAAACCTGAAGAATGCTCAAAGCCATGCCTTCTCAACAACCACGATATAATCACGTAGAAGAAGATCAGAAAAATGGTTAATATTTTATTCAGGTTCTTTGGCATGTTCACTAGTGTGCTGCAGCAGGTTCAGCAGCGTGTGCCGCATTGGCACTGCTACTAACCTTGGTTAATCCATGGTTGGTTTTTTCCCAATAAAACGGTTTGTATATCAATTGCCATAATCCTTTGTAAGCTGCAATACTGTGCATAATCCAATACAATGGGTTTAAAGCAGCAAATAAAATGAGTTCATAATACCTTCTTTTGAATACGCTCAACATATTTACATAAATCATTAAAGTATTTCCTGCCACCAAGTTAAATGTGGCTATGTACAAAATCCAATCTGGGAAAATGGCTGTTACAAATGTTAGTTTTACAATACTATAAAGCAATAGGAAACTCAACAATACCGGATACAGCAAGAAGGTAATAGAAGTACCGGCAATAAAGAAGTTAAATCCAAGAAAACCTCTCCAGCCAATCCTTCTAATCAAACGTGCGGGGTTGCGCATGTGTACCAAGGTAGTTTGCATATAACCTTTGATCCATCTAGAACGCTGTCTAATCCAGTTAAAGGGTTCGTTATTGGCTTCTTCTAAAGTGGTACTATTTACTACCCCTACTTTAAATCCTTTTTCAAATACACGCACACCCAAATCCGCGTCTTCTGTTACGTTAAAGGGATCCCATCCGCCCAACTCCATGAGTTTGTCAAACTTAAAGTGGTTACTAGTTCCTCCAAGTGGAATTGGAATATCCAAAGACATGAGACCTGGTAACATATAATCAAACCAATAAGTATATTCTAAGGTAAACATGCGGGTTAGCATGTTCTCATTCTTATTAAAATAGTTTAAGGCTCCCTGTAATACCACAAACTCATCCGGTAATTTACGGAAGAGCACCACACATTTTTTTAATTGATCTGAATCCGGAACGTCTTCCGCATCATAGATGGCCAAGTATTCCCCCTTACAAAAAAATAGCCCATAGTTACAAGCTTTGGGTTTGGTTTTGGGCATGTGAAAGGGTACCACAATGGTTTCAAAATTGGCCGGAAAGTCCAAGTTTCTTACCGCATTCAAAGTCTTATCATCGTCTTCCTCAATCAAGAGTTTTACGTCTAGTTTACCCCTTGGATAGTCCAAGCTTCTCAGGTTCCAAATAAGTTTACGAATCAGTTTATCTTCTTTATACACCGGTAATAAAATGGTGTATACGGGTAGGGTATTTTCAGGAAGCGCTTTTACTTCTTCTTTGTTCACCATTTCATTCATCTCTGCCATGGAACCCTTTAAAGAGAGATATAGTTTGAATAGGATGGTAAAGAAAAAGGCCACGCTAAACAATACATTTGAGTACATGGCCGTCTTTACAAAATTGATAAAAAGCAAAGAAACAAAAATGGCTATTGCCCCAAAAATGACTATTAGCTGAGGATCTGTAAAAGTAACCAGACCTGACTGTTCTGGGTCTTTACGCATGAGCGAGAATACGGATTCTTTTACATAGTATTCCCCTCGCTTAATGTGCACCAGCCAGGTAATATCCAGATCAGACGCAGCCACAAACTGAATGGGCATCTGAAAACGAACTGATAAAAGGGTCTTTAGTTTCTCATCCTGTGGATCGGCAGCGGCTACCAATAAACGACCGTCATTTAATTTGCGTAAAGGCGCATAAAGCAAGGCATTCAATTCTAACAAGTCACACTGTTCAATATAGGACTCGTCCATTTCCTCATCCCTAACCGCAACCAATTCAAAACCCTCTTCCTCTAAAAATGAAACATATTTTTTCCGGGTCAGGAATCCAAAGTTCAGTGCGGTCTTTATATAACAATAGCCGAACTCAGTTGAAATGACTTCAATCTCCCTAAGCTTGTTTTTTTCAAACAAACCAACGGAAACCATGTTTTCTAATACTGATACTGGCATATTGGGTATTGACCGCTTTACAGCCCTGCATACAACAGGGATTTAATCTTAAAAATTCCATTGCCGATAGTTGAAACCGGCAATGGAACAATCTTATTATACAATCTCCTGAGACTTCTTAACGCGTTTGCGTACAAAGAAGAAGCTAAATACAATAAGTAACAGGAAGATGATTAGGATAAAGTATTTGTATTTCTCCCAAAGTTCTAACAAGGTATTCTTGTCTCCTTTGTAGGTTACTAGTTTCTCGTCTTCTCTTAATTTAAAGAAGAAGCTACTCTTACCATCACTGGTAGTAATACACACATTACTCTGAATGGCTGATACCTGACCACCAAAGCTCTTGATTACACTTTGGAAGGCATCTTTTTGGGTACTATCTCCCAAAGAAGACACCAACAAGATAGTACTATTTGCTTGCCGGAAAATCTGCGCTATACCAGAATTGGAGAAGTCATTAAAGGAATAGGATGTTTCTCCATCTAAGTCTTTATAGAGCTGAAAGTCTCTATTAAACTGAATAGGCATATTGCTGAAGTTCTTGACAAAAGGATCAGCTCTTTGCAAGAGTGCAATCACATTAAATCCTTTCAAGTCATTCATGGTGGTTTTATCAGAAGGAACCAATTGTGGTAGAATCATGGCAGCGTTTAACAAAGAAGCTGCATTAATTTGGTAAATCAATTCACCCACGGCAGAAGTAGTATGTTGGTTCAATTGAGGAGATACCATGATTTTTAGTGGCCGCTTTCTAAACTCTCCTGGATAGTTAAAGAAGTTATAGAACTCGGTTGATTGCTCACCAGAGAAAGTAATGGTAGAAGTTCGGCTATTGATAAATCCAAAGAAGCTAGCAAAACCGTCTTTACATACACTATTGCTAGGGTGAAAACGCATTTCTACCACCAGTGAGTTTACCTTGGTTAGCAAATAAGGTGGCAGGTCAATATCATTATTGAAATTGTTCAAATCCGCCAATGAGGTAGTATATACCAGGTTATCATTTAAGTATACGTTTAAGAAACCACGGTCATTCTCACGCAGTTTTGAGAACAATGCTTCTAAGTGAAGGGTTAGTTTTTTAGGAATAGCATTGTAATCAATTAGGTTAAACGGATAGTTAGTGTTCAAAGCCAATACCCCTTCCATTAACGCAGAAGGAATACCCAATTGTTCAAGGGTCAATACCTGTGGCAATACACTGTTCTCGGCTGTTTTGACTACGGTATTATCAACAACTAATTTTTGAGAAAAAGTACTATTTAAGATGGTATAATTACTCAGTACATTAATGGCTTTTTTGTACCCTTCTTGATCTGCACCAGTAACCACAAGCACTTGGTTACCCTCAGGCCCCAAAGCTATGATCAAACCCTCTCCTTTTTTCAAGGCAGGTAATTGACGCTTGATGGCTTCAGGTAATTTGTTTTGCAAACCAACTACCAAGGTATTATTCAAAGAATCATTGGCATTGTACAAAGTGGTACCCACTTTCAATTCCTTGTTATTCTGTTTTACCAAAGAATATAATATACCACCGGCTAGTACATCATCTAAATCAGAATTGGCAGCTGTAGCAATGGTTCCAAATTCTTGAATGGTTTCTTTCATACTTCTTTGGTAAGAAAGAAAGGGTTGTTTGTTGGCAGCAAAATAAGAGGTATTTCTAATGTTGATCCAAACCGCTGGGTTATCAATATCCTTACAGATCTGGTCATCAATACTCATTTTAACCACCATCTTCAACTTCACAAATCGTCCGTCTGGCTGCACGTATTTTTTACTCATGGGCAGGATAATGGTAATCAAAGAGTCCATTGACTGACCAATAATCCTTTGGGTATACACAGGTGCGTCTTTCAAAGAAATAGTAATGGTAGAAGTGTTGGGGTTCAACACCTGAGAAGGTCTGATATACAGTACCAGCTTACTATTCTCCATATCGTCATCAGGCTTCACCTTCACGAAGTAGGTGATAGATCCCGTGATACCGTAGATGGATTGGTCTCGGTATCCCATGTCTTCGAATGTCCTTTGCACGGTCTGGGACCATGCTAGTGAGCAGGCCATCAGGAACAGGGCGGAGAGTAGGATTCTTTGCTTCATAACGTTGTATTTTATACTAAGCCAGTTTGAACTTGATTTTAAAATAGTTTCCATAGGTATCGTTGCTATTATAGGTGAGTTCACCACCCATGTCTTCAATCATTTTCTTAGAAACAGAAAAGCCCAGACCGGATTGGTTGGTGGCCGAATCATGGCTATTGGGATTCTGTAACTTGTTAAAATATTCTGTGAGCTGAGCCATTCCAATGGGTTTGCCCATATTGATAAATTCAATGACACAATAGTTTTCAGACTCAGAAGTATGAATACTAATGACCGTAGATTTTTGAACAAATCGGATAACATTACTCAATAACTTAAAGAGAATATGTCTGATGAAAATTCGGTCAAGGTTTACCACCAATGGATTAGGAGAGAGGTTTACCTGCAAGCTAATCTGCTTCATGCTTGCTGCATCTACCAAGCTAATGGCTGCTTTTTCTACTTCTGGAATAATATCAAAGTCTTCAAGGTTAAAAGTTACTTTACCCGTATCGGCATCAGCAGAATCTGATAGCTTTTGAGAGAGGTAATGTAGTTTTTCATTACCCATGGTGATATAACTCAAAATCTCCTTCTGATCCATGGTTAGGTTAGAAGAAGTTCTATTAATCAGGTCTATGGAAATCTGGTTGGACCCAATAAAGTTTTTCAGGTCATGGATCATGATATTCAAGGTATTCTGCCTATAGTCACTCAATTGTTTTAATCGCCTATTGGCTTCTTCAATTACCTGGTGCTGGTCATTGATCATTTCATTTTGTTCCAGCAAGCGTTTGTTAGATTCTTCAATGATCAGGTTTTTCTGAATCTCTCTTCTTACAATTAAATAACGGTTATGAGCAATCAAACAAGAGAAAGAAGAAATTAAAAAATAAACGCCTCCCCCATTTCTAATCAGACCCGCATAACCATCATCCCTACCCGTAATGGAATACAATAAAAGAATGACCACATAGGTAAGTCCTACGTGCATCATGCTATAAATGGGTTTCCAGAAAATGGTGGTATTCAGCAAAAGCACCATTACAGATGCCAACATATAATAAGGCATGGAAGCCGAAGCCGGTAAAATACCACAGGAGAAGGCTGCCAACCCCAAGTTCACTGCAACAATCAAATTCAATGAAAGCAAATAGTTCCAACGCTGTTTGTTACCAAACCAGTAGATCAAATAAGAAACAGCAAAACAGACCACCCTTAGAAACATGTAGTTAACCCACTGTGGTTTAGAGAACAGCAGATCAAGCACCCAGAAAAGCGGTAGGGAGAAGAGCATGGTCCAGATGGCTACGTTGGCATAGAACGTACCATTCTTTTCCATTTCCTCCTCAAACTGCTCAGGAGCAATGTTTACATAAGGGATTTTATGATAATTGATCATTTTTTGCTTAGGGTACCCAACGGTTAACGGATGATCAACTGGTCTAAGGGCCCCAAATTGACCGCTATTTTCCAACATGGCTGGTTGTAGCTTACACATAACGCTCAAATAAGGGCAGATATTAGAAAATGCGAAAATTTTTTTATACGGTACGCCAACTTTCAGGTATGTTTCTATCTTCACCCTACAATTTATACTATGCAAGAAGTGCTAAACATCAACGGAATTTCCAAATCCTATGGCCCAATTAAGGCATTGCAAAATGTTAGTTTTCAGGTGCCACAGGGGGCTGTATTTGGATTATTGGGGCCAAATGGAAGTGGTAAAACCACGCTTTTGAGTATCATATTAGACATACTAAAGGCCGATTCTGGTAGTTTTGCCTGGTTTGGACATCCTGGATCTCCTGCCACCCGCAAACAAATTGGCTCCTTATTGGAAACCCCCAATTTTTATCATTATCTCTCTGCAACGGACAATTTAAAAATCACCCAGGCCATTAGTGGCAGGGGCGATGCGGCTTCTATAGATACGGCCCTAAAAATTGTAAAATTGTATGAACGGAAAAATAGCAAGTTTAGCACCTATAGTTTGGGAATGAAACAAAGACTAGCCATCGGCGCAGCCTTATTGGGCAACCCCGATGTATTGTTGTTTGACGAACCCACCAATGGTTTGGACCCTGTGGGGATAGCCGAAATTAGAGAACTGATTAGGGAGTTAGCTGTTCAAGGCAAGACCATTATCATGGCCAGCCACTTGTTGGATGAGGTTGAAAAAGTTTGTACCCATGTGGCCATTATGAAAAGAGGGAATCTCTTAACAGCGGGTCCTGTTGATGAAGTGTTGGCCAATGAAGATATTGTAGAATTGGGCAGCCAAGACTTGGGCGTACTGGAAAATATTCTACAACAATACCATGGAATCACGCAGATTAAAACTACGGACCATCAATCTTTACAAGCTTTCTTTCCTGTTGGAACCGCCAGCATGGAAGCCATTAATCAGCATTGCTTTGAACAAGGCGTGGTGCTGAACCAATTGACTTTGAAAAAGAAAAGCCTTGAAACCAAATTCTTTGAATTGACCAACGACTAACACTAGCAATATGAATTTATTAGCACTTGTAAAAATAGAATGGCTGAAGATTAAAAAATACCCAGCATTCTGGTGGATGTTTGGTATAGTGGCTCTTACCTATCCTGGAACCAATATGATGTTTTACTATGGATATAGTGAAGGCACCAAGGGTAAAGAAGTAGCCAGTAACGTAGCCAAAATGTTATTGGGCAATCCCTTTGCCTTTCCTGAAACCTGGCATACCGTTGCATTTTTGTCTTCTGTATTTATCATGATCCCAGCCATTTTGGTCATCATGTTGGTGACCAATGAATACAATTACAAAACCCATAGACAAAACATCATTGATGGTTGGAGCAGGGGTCAGTTTGTTACCAGCAAATTATTTGATGTAGTAATTATTTCAGCAGTATCCACCGTATTATATGCTGTTGTGGCATTTAGTTTTGGGGCCTGGGCCGACTATGACAATATTGGCAGATGGGCAGAGCAATTACAATATATTCCGCTCTTCTTCTTGCAAACCTTTGCCCAATTATCCATTGCTTTTCTTTTGGGATTCTTGATCAAGAAAGCATTTATTGCTTTGGGAATTTTCTTTTTCTACAATTTGATTTTGGAAAATATTGCCGTGGCTTATGCCAAAATTAAATTAGACGATATAGGTAAATTCTTACCCTTTGAAATTTCTGACAGGATCATTCCATCGCCTGCATTTATGTCTAGGTTTGGCAAAGACATGAAAGCTGCTTATGAAAAAGCATTGGATGCCATTCCCATGCACATTGCACTAACACTGCTTTTAACTGCCGCTATTTGGGCATTTTGCTATTGGAAGCATAAACGCAGGGACCTCTAAAAGGGTCGGTTGATTTTTGCTTGAGACCTATTTACTTGATTGAACCAGCTCTTCCAAAGCTTGGTCAACGGTGGGGTATGCGTATTTGAATCCAGCGCTTTGAACTTTGAAACTATTCACTTTGGCACTTTTCAATACTTCAATACTCATTTCACCAAGCATCAATTTTAGTAAGAAAGCTGGTACATGAAATGGCAGAAAAAAACTGCCTTTCATTTTCTTGGCTAGGGTCAACATAAATTCTTTGTTGGTGACAGTTTCAGGAGCAACCGCATTATAGATCCCATTAAAATGTTGATCATCCAATGATTGAATCAGCAGGTTACAGAGGTCATTGATATGGATCCAACTTATAACTTGTTTACCCGAACCAAGAATGGTAGCAATACCAAATTTTACAGGCTTTTTAAATTCTATCATAGCCCCACCATCATTGCTTAAAACAATACCAAATCTAAAAATCACCAATTTTTTTCCTAGTGCTTCAACGGGTGCTATTGCTTTTTCCCAAAGCCTACAAGTCTCTCCTAAAAAGGCGGTGTCTGCAGGAGCGTCTTCCATAAATCCTTTTTCCAAACTCTTTGCGGTATCTGGTCCATACCAACCAATACCAGAAGCAGAGACCAAGGACTGTACTTTGTTGGGAATGGTTTTCAATGCATGAATCAAGAGTTCACCGGACTGCACCCTGCTATCTAAAATTTCTTTTTTACGTGCTTTGTTCCAGCGCTTATCTGCCACGCCAGCTCCTGCTAAATGGATAATATAATCTGCTTGACCAATGGCCTGCGGGTCAATGGTTCCATTGGGAATATCCCATTGGCAATAACTGATATTGGGATTGTCAGAACTTTTTGGGTTCCTGGTTAAAATGACTACTTGATGCCCTTTTGCAATAAGCACTTGGGTAAGCGCGCGGCCCACCATTCCTGTTCCACCTGTGATTAGAATATTTGCCATGCTGCAAGTTAAACTGGTTTTACAGAACTAAAACAAAAAACCCCCGAAAGCTATTCCGGGGGTTCACAACTAAATCACCATGTTGAGATCAAAGCTAGCAATCGTTAATCTGGCTTTTTTCCATCCAGAAAGGTATTGATGGTAGAGAGTTGGGTTTGGTTATTGGCATCTTTACCAACGGTTACCTTACTATAGAAATTCTCTACAGAAGTTAAGGTATTACCAAACAACTCCATATTCCTGCGGATATACGCAGGTACCGAATCAAATTCATTGTTGGGGTCGGTAGTGTTCATGTTAAAAGACAGGTTACGCAGTTTTTGAATGCGTTCTGCTGCCCTTCTTTTTTGTTCTTCCGACTCGTCTAAATAAGCGTCTTCCTGTGGAATAGAAGCCTGCACGGGTGCCACTTGTGGAGCAGGTGCAACTTCTTCACGCATCACCAACTGCATGGGTTCTTCCTCTTCCATTTGAACTTGTGGAGTAGGTTGAATTACCGTTACTGCTTTTGCAGGCGCTTGTTCTTGAACTGGTGCAGCAATAACCGGTGTAACAACTGGCGCCACTTGAACAGGTGCTGGTGTTGTTACTGGTGTTTCTGCATAAATATTATTGGGTTTGCTCAAACCAGAAAATCTATTGGTATTCACCACAGCTGGTTGATCAGAAACCGTAAAATTCACTAATTCTTCTAATTCTGTTTTAGCAACTGGCTCAGCCACTACTTCCATTTCAGGAGCTTTCACTTCTACTGTTTCTGGAAGATCCAAACTCAGTTCAAAATGAAATACCTCGTGTTCTTCAGTAGCATCCAATGCCGCTGAAACAATGGGCTCCACCATATATACCGGAGCTTCCACTTCCAGAGCAGACTTATAAATAGGCATGTCTAACAGCTCGTCTGAATCCTGTAGACTTGGCTCAAAAGGGTCAATTTGAGGTTGGGGATTGGCTGGCTTTGCAGCTACTGGCATTTTAGGTTCTGCGCCAGCAACGTCTAAAGTCATGACAATTTTCTCTTCTACTGGTGCTGCTTTTTGAACAGGCACGGGTTTAGAGAATGGGTCTTTGTGTTCAAATCCAGTTGCTATTAAAGTAATGCCAATTTTCTTATCCAATGTTGGATCATAGCCCATACCCACAATTACGTCGGTGGCTTCACCAGCTTGCATGCGCAAGTAGTTATTAATGGTCTCTACCTCATCCATGGTGCATTCGTGTTCACCTTCTGCACTATTGATATTGATCAAGATCCATTTAGCTCCTTTAATATCGCTATCGTTCAACAAAGGAGAACTCAATGCTTCTTCAATGGCGCGTTGTGCCCTGTCTTCACCTTCTACTTCACTCTTACCCAAGATAGCTACACCACCATTTTTCATCACGGTGCATACATCGGCAAAATCCACAATAATATGACCACGGCTATTGATGATATCAGTGATACATTTAGCAGCAGTTGCCAATACATTATCTGCTTTGCTAAATGCTTCTTTCATTTTCAGGTTGCCATATTGCATGCGCAATTTGTCATTGCTGATCACCAGTAAAGTATCAACATAGGGTTTCAATTGACGGATTCCCTCTTCTGCTTGTTGCAAACGTCTTGGTCCTTCAAATCCAAATGGTGTGGTAACAATACCAACGGTTAAGATTCCCAAGTCTTTACAGATCTGAGAAATAATAGGAGCACCACCTGTTCCAGTTCCACCACCCATACCGGCGCAGATAAATGCCATTTTGGTATTTACTTCTAGGATCCTTTTAATTTCTTCCAAGGATTCTTCGGTAGCTTTTTTGCCTACTTCAGGATTAGCACCAGCACCCAGACCCTGGGTCAAGTGTGGTCCAAGCTGGATTTTATTAGGAACCCTGCTTTGTTCAATGGCTTTGGCATCGGTGTTGCAGATAATAAAATCTACACCCTCAATGTCTTGGGCAAACATGAAATTGACTGCATTGCTTCCTCCACCTCCAACACCAAGAACTTTGATGATAGAAGATTTCTGTTTTGGAAGATCAAAATGGATCATAAGGAAAGGTTTAGATGGACGTACTGTTTTCTCGGGGGGTACTGGATTGATGTATTAACGAAAAAAATTAATAATTATTTTATAATCTGATCTTCTTCCTCTTTGAACATGTCTATTAAGTTGTCTTTAAACATATTCCAGAACTTGTTTTTTCTTTGAGCCACATTCACAACTGGCGCTGTAGGAACTTCCATTTTCACTTCTTCTTCTTGCTTAGTAAGTGTAGATGGAACGTTCACTTTTACAAAGCTTGATTGGAAGTCTTTGTTATGGTGCTCATAGTCATTGTACCCTTTGAGGATTAAACCAATACAAGTACTGTACATAGGCTTCTTCAATTCCTCAATATGGTTGGGTGCCAAATGCTCATTGGGTAAACCAATTCTAGCATTTAGACCAGTAGTATATTCGGTTAATTGAATCAGGTGTTTTAATTGAGATCCACCACCAGTCAGGATGACACCACCGTTTAGTGCACGGCTATCTAAACCAACTTGTTTTAGGTGATAGCTTACAAAATCCAAGATCTCACTCATCCTTGCTTGGATAATCTGAGCCAGATTTTTTACGCTGATTTCTTTTGCTGGCATGCCTTTTAAACCAGGGATAGTAATATAGGCATTGGCTTTTGCTTCATCGGCCAAAGCGCTACCAAACTGAACCTTCATGGCTTCTGCTTGGCTTTTCAGCACACCCAGACCCAAACGGATATCGTTGGTAATATTCTCACCACCAAAAGGAATTACGGCAGTATGTTTTAAAATGCCTTCATAAAAAACGGCTAAGTCAGAAGTACCACCACCAATGTCTAAGATAGCAACACCGGCTTCCATGTCAATCTCACTCATTACCGCACTGGCAGAAGCCAAAGGTTGTAACACCAAGTCTTTGGTAGACAATCCGCTTCTTTCCACCGCACGGTTAATGTTGCGGATGGCGTTTCTGTCACCAGTAATAATATGGAAATTAGCACCCACTTTAACCCCGTTAAAACCAACGGGATCCTTGATGTTCTGGATATTGTCTACATGAAAATCCTGAGGAATCACGTCAATAATCTGGTCTCCTGCAGGAATAAAAGTCTTGCGTTGGTTATTCACCAATTGGTCAATCTCCCAACCCTGAATTTCATTGTCTGGCTCTTGTCTTACCATGTCGCCACGGGTTTGCAAGCTCTTGATATGGTGACCGGCAATACCTACATATACCTCTTTCACTTCTAAATCAGGATTGCTTTCATAGCAATTAGCCAAAGCCTGTTGAATGGCTTTGATGGTTTGGTCAATATTCAAAACTTGACCATGTTGAACCCCACTACTATTGGCCCTACCAAAGCCCAGGATTTCTAATTTGCCAAACTCATTTTTCCTTCCTGCGATGGCTGCAATCTTGGTGGTACCGATGTCCAGACCAACAATGATGGGCGATTCATTGAGACTCATAAAATAGCTATTTAGTTGTTAACGGATTATTGTTTGATTTATTGTTTTTAACGGGCTTTGAAGGCTTCTTTGTTTTGTTTTTATTAGAAGGCAATACTGCTTTGGGTTTTGCTGTT
>Ga0075152_10000798_pt1 | contig 22928 bp, 16 predicted proteins | sample JI61114C2DNA_FD_70964 | JGI IMG/M metagenome (GOLD analysis project Ga0075152, IMG submission 70964) | Wastewater effluent complex algal communities from Wisconsin, to seasonally profile nutrient transformation and Carbon sequestration -... | ecosystem: Engineered > WWTP > Effluent > Algae...
GCAAGCCGGCATCCCACTCCACGATGCCAATGGTTTCGCGGCGGTGAAGGCCCTCCGGAACTGGGCCAAAACGGCCGGGCACTGGCGCCCGCGCAACGACGGCTACATGCCACCAGAAGGGTCGATCGTCATCTACACGTTTAGCCACACGGGGATCCTCGTGGCCGCCGGAGAATCCTCCGACACGACGGTCGAAGGCAACACCGGCGCCGGCGCCGGCGGATCGCAGCGCGACGGCGACGGCGTCTACCGGCGAACGCGCGTCCACACCATCATCGCCGGGTACGTCGTGATCCCGGAGATCCTCGCATAATCTCCCCATGAGACAAGACTCGGTGAGGCCACGACTTCGACTTCGCGGGCCCCGGCGCGCAGCTCGGCGCGACCGGCGCGGTGCTCGGGGCAGCCGCCTCAAACGAGGTGGCGACACCCGGGAGCATAGTTACCGATCCGGTCGACTTTGACCGGACATGGCCTTTGGGCCAGATTAAATGTGGCCGCACATTCTGTCGACCCGACTTCACCTGCAAACCGGCGCGATCGACTCTCGAAGCATAGCATTGACGAAAGCGCTTCACATCAACGCCACAGCCGTCCCTCAAGCACAGCGCACCAGGATTCTCTAGGGACAGAATCGATCAGGCCAATAGCAGTTGGCACCGCCGTTGACAATCCGATGCACAAATGACGTTCCCACTCCGCGAAAACGCCGCGATCTTCGGCTGGGACCCGAGCAAGGGCTTCCAGGCCACCCATGGCATCTATCCACTCTACGATTTTATCGTCGCCGTCATCCTGCCGTTCGCCGAGTGTCTCGCGCGAAAACGCCTCTCGCAGGAACTCCGTGGAACTCTCGGAACCGCTCCACAACTTCAGCTGCGTCGGTAGCATCTCCGAGTATACATCCGGCGTCACCCAATCACGCCCCATCTCCAGATCAGCCTCGGTCGTTGTCACACACCCCCAAAAATGGCTATATGCAATCGCCTCATCGTGATAGCAAAGTGTCAATCTGGCGGCCGGCTCAGCGTTTCGCCAGCGCTCAACATCAAGGTAATCGTCTGGCAAACCAAAATCGTCTCTAGGGACCCCCTTAACCATCCTGGCAAACGATACAAACTGCCACACGCTCACCGGCCTCGTGGCCAACCAGCGCCACGAACTACGCAGCGATGGTTCTTCAGCGCGGGCTACAAGTACCAGGGTCTGAAGGCTCAGGGGGTCAAACCAAAGCTCTCCGGGGAGCGCATCTGGAAGCGACGTACTTATGTGACACTTCCGACCCTGGAAGGGGCCGCCTTCAACCACCTGCAGTCCGACCTTCTTATCCTTTTGCCCCATCATTCGCAGTAAATTTGCCGTTTCCATCTCCCCAGCTTGGGCCAGCCTCATGGCGAGCAGTTCGGCCTCGGGAGGATTTCGTCCTCGTTCAAGGTACACACGATAAGCTTCGATGATCTGTCTGGACTTCATTCGCCGTCCTCACTCTTAACTCTCGGGGTTGTCGGGGTTGTAGTACTACCTTCGAGTGGAAAAGTCTTCCCCTGGTTCGCGGAGCGACCCATCACAGCTTCCCCCCACGTCGTGGGGTAATCGCCTCTTTTGTACACCTTCCCGTCTGGTCCTGTAAACGTCTTCTTGTATTGGTAATACTGCCTCCTATTGGGCGGTATCGGGTCCGACGGTTTGTGGACATTCGCTGGAACCTCCTTGAGCCCGGCGGCTTTTGCCGCGACGATTCGTCGGTGGTCCAGAGTCGTAATAGTGCCGTCCTTCCATTTAACCATGTCTGGTTTGGGCTTACTCTGATCCCATCCGTTCTTGCGCATGTTCTCGATGACTTGCTTGAGCGAAGTGCCATCACGCATCTTACCACTCGCTGTCTTCTGCGAGTACTTGAGATCCTTGAGCTTCACCATCGTAATGGATTGACGACCAAGCTTGGCAGTGAATCTCCCCAGCGGCAGAAAGCCCATCCAATCCACGGCAATGCGCGCCCACACGGGGACTTCCGGTTCTGGAATCGCACATGCAATCACTGTATCATCAATCAGAACCGACTCGACCCCCTCGTCGATTGTCGCCCCGCAGATCAGTTTGTGGCCGATCCGCGCCATCGGTAGCCCGTTAATGTAGATATGTTCACTACCTTCAACCAGGGGAGTGGGTTCTCCTTCCTCCGAACATGCCGCCAGATCGGTCATACGCGCGGCGGGCTTGCCTGCAATTGAAACATCAGGCGACCCGGTGATGATCGGTCCAGTCTGATATCCCATCTGCGACAACGCGTCGCTTAGGCCTCCGCCTAAAAATCCAGCGGCGAAGCCGCCGGCGGCCGCCGCGCCGATGACTGCCAGAGCTGCACCCCCGGTAGCTAATGTCGCCCCGACTACCGCAGCCGCCACAACCCCGACGGCAACAGCCGCAAGGAATCCGGCGAACGCATAGGAGTGGGCAACTTGGTGGCCCACGGTCGCGGGATGGGGCCCCCCTTGGCCGATCCGATCCATTCCGACATGATCTAGGATGAATGCGATGCCATCACCTAGGTGGATCGTCTCGGCCAACCACGCGCCTGCGTACCCAGAACCGACGCCGGCTCCGTATGCGGCAACTCCGATCCATCCGCCTTTCGCCGATATTGCTAGGCCGGCGGCCATAGAGCTCCAGCGGGACACCGTCGCCAGCCGTTCACCGGAGCCAACATCGGGCGCTTGTGCTTGGACAGCTGCGATGCGCTCCTCTGCTGTTTCCTCGGTCATGGCTTCTCTTGAGAGTCGAATCCGGGCTGAAAGGACCTGAGGATCGCCAGAATCTGGGCACTTTGGGGTTGATCCATCCTGCCAGGGCATGTCCCCGCGAAGTTCAATATCCGTCGACCGTCCGATACGGTCATCAAGAGTTGATGTACCTCGCCGACGTCTCTGGACCGCCATCTAAACTCGAGCAGATGTGCTTCGCCTTTCAAAATTCCAACGCGTTCCTTGGCGATAAGCTGAAATTCTTTCAACTGTGACTCCAGACGCTGACGCTGCTCTTCGACGTATTCGCCCAGGGTTGACCCCGGAGGCAACCCGTCTCGATTGATGGTGATGCTCAGCCCGCGCTCGCCAGGCGGCTTCTCCGTATAGACATTGACTGTAGCGTCATGCCACTCGGGGGGGATCGTCAACATGCCTTCATTGATTTTCATACGATTTCGTCTTTTGCTCCGCCGACGGGTCTCTGGTCAGCAATTGATTTGCCAGCGTGAGACACGTGGAAGATGCGGTGGGTCGTGTCGAGACCGCTGCGCGAGTGGCCGACCAGATCGAAGGTTTGGCCACCAGGGTGGTCGGCGAGGATCCCGTGCACGAACCGCGGAGTCTCAACGCCTTCGATGCGCAGGTACGCCGGTTTGTCGACTAGCGCGCCCACGTCGATCTCTGGACCGGCGAGCTCGAGGCGGAACCCAGACAGGCTCGAGATGCCCTCCTGGCCGAAGAATCGCACGACGCGGAGGTGAGCGCCGCCCGCGTCGAGGGAGAACAGCGGCTGGTTGCCGAGGAGCGCACGGGTGTACGACGATATGCCTGCGAACATGCTAGAGAGCAGTGCACTGCGCCGGGGCGGCGCCACAAGCCCAAGCGCGACTGGTGGGTCCGCCTTCTTCGCGGCAAAGCATGCAATCGTGGCTGGTGGCCAGTAAGAGGGTTTTGGCTGTCCGACACGACCACTGCGATGGGTAGACTGGGTGGTGGCGGGCTTCATGGAATGCCCAGTATTCCTCGAAGTTACCGCTGGCGCGGAGCGCACGGAGCCGCAGGAGGACGGCCTCGGCGCCAGCGACGGTCCAGCGCGCGTCGGAGATGTCCATGCGGTCCTTGACGAGGTAGCGGCAGGCGCCCTCGATGACGCCCGTGGCGATCGGGAAGCCGGCGGCGAGTCTACCGTCCCGGTCTGTAGCCGTAGGGTCAGAGGTCTTTGTCCCGGATTGAGACGGGAGCGGGCAGAGTGCGAGATCATGGAAGTCCCGGAGATAAACCGGGATGGGACAGATGGTGGGCTGTGGCCGGGTCGTGATCGCCAAGATCTCGCCGGTACTCCGATCCCTTCAATCTGCATGATATCCTTTAGACTGCGCTGAGCGTGACAAGGAGCTTGAGACGAGTCAATCTTGACCAGATCAACTTCCGACGGTCGCTATTCAACGGGTTAGCTAGCAGTTGATCTTGACCATCGGGCCGCCTTGGATCTTCACATCCCCGCCCTTGCGCGCGGTGATGTCGACTGACGCACCGGTGAGGGACAGCGCTCCACCGGCGATGAGGTCCATTGCTCCGCCCGCATCGATCGTGATCTTGCCGCTCGCTTTGATCGAGACGTCGGATCCATTGATCGTGATGGTGGCGATCTTAGGGCCGTCACTGAGCTCGATGAACTGCGAGCGCATGATCAGTGTCGTCGGAGGGACCAGAAGTGAGATCGACGGGGGCAGCGGGATGAATGGGATCTCCGGGAATTTGATCACGACGGGCGGAGGCGTGGCGATGGTCACCTTGTGCTCGTTGCCGACGGTGGTCGAGTCGTTAGTGGCGACGTTGACGGTACGGTTGGCGCCCACGTTGATGGACTCGTTGCTCCCGATCGACGATGTGCGGCTGTTGCCGACCGTCTCGTTCATGAAGTTGTGGGCGAACGTGTTCAGATCTTTCTGGGCGTGGAGAAAGACCTCTTCTTTGCCCTTGTCGTCCTCGAAGCTCAGCTCATTGAAGCCTCCGCCGCCGGGTGAGCTCTCAGATCGGATCGTTGTTTTGGTCTTTCCGGCCGGCAACTCGTAGCGCGGCATATTGTCGCCAGTATGGATACGCCCGACGATGACCGGCCGGTCAGGGTCGCCCTCGATGAAGTCGATCAGCACCTCGTGGCCGATGCGTGGGATAACCATCGTGCCCCAGCTGTTGCCGGCCCACATTTGGCTGACGCGGACCCAGCACGAGCTGGTCTCGTCGAACGACTCGGCGCGGTCCCAGTGGAATTTCACCTTCACGCGGCCGTGCTCGTCGGGATAGATCTCCTCGCTCTCGGGTCCGACGACGGTAGCCGTCTGTAAGCCCTGCATATGCGGCTTTGGCGTCGTCTGCTCGGCGCGAAACGGCTGGGATCTCTCGGACACCCCGAACTCGTTGCTGTAGCTGAATTCCCCCGAGGCATCCTGGTCGAGCACCTGGGGCTGGTTGCCCGCGTGGCTTACGTGAAGGATGCGGTACTCGGTGTCGAGCTCGGGGCGCGGGTGGCCGAGCAGGCTCATCGTATGCCCCGCGGTGATGCGCGGGCAGTCGCTGCTGCCGGCACCGGTGCGACGGTGGGCCTGCAGCGCCTCGAGACGCAGCTTCGCCAGCGACTGGCCGTGGTGCGGCGCGCCCTGGCCGGGGTCTTGGTACCGGCCAGGGTAGCTGTAGACCTCGAGCTCGGCGCGGACCTTGGCGGCGTCGGCGGCCTCCATCGGTAACCCGGGTTTGTGCATGTTGAAGTCGCGCATCGACACCTTGCCCGGCCGCACGCGCTCACCGAAGCGAAACTGCTGCACATGCTCACGCTCGGCGACCATGCCGCCCGGCGGGTTGAACCACAGCACGGGTGTACCGGGGATGGGTCGGTGTGCGCCGGGGTGGTCGGCCATCACCAGCACGTGCTTGTCGGCGCTGTGTTCGAAGTAGTAGTAGATGCCACTCTCCTCCATGAGCCGACTGATGAACGAGAGATCGGACTCGCGGTATTGCACACAGTAGTTGCGCGGGGCGTATGTGCCAAGCAGGTCAAAGCGAAAACCCTCGCTCGAAAGCCCCGCACCGGTGAGTACCTCTTTCAAGATATCGGGCGTGCTCTTGTCCTGGAAGATGCGGCAGTCGTGGCGGTGTTGCAGCCGCCAGACCCATGGCACCAGCTGGGCCTCGTAGAGTTGGAGATGACGCGAGTGCCCGACGTACTCGAAGGCCGCGAAGATGCCCGAGACGTAGCGCGGCGCCTCGATCCCTTCGATCTTTAGAACCGCCGGCGTGTCGACCATGGCGGCGAGGTCCACCTCGCCGCCCGCGAGCTCGAGGTGAAACTCGAACAGGCTCGACAGGCCCTCGCGGCCGAAGAAGCGGACGACCCGGAGCTCATCGCCGGCCGGAGTCTTCAGCGTGAAGAGCGGGCTGTTGCCCAGCATAGCGAGAAGAGACGAAATGAGGCTCATGCGATGTCCCAGCCCGGCACGACCGGGTACGGCACGCATGCAAGCACCGCGGCGGCGCTCAAGCAAGCCCCAACACGAGTTGCATCGCGGCTGCAGGCGAGGCAACCCAACCAACGTTGGTGGTTGGCGCGCCGCAGAAAATCCGTAAGGTGCAGAGTGACGCGCCGTCCGGTGCCGACACGATGCCCTCTTTGCGGATCACGGTGACCAATCATCAGACGCGGCGCGTCGTGTGTGAGCGGCTATTCGACGTATTCCCGGTCCGCGTTGGCCGTGACGCGGGCAACGACGTGGTCTTGCCCTTCGGCTTCGTCTCGGCGTGGCACGCCGAGCTCCGCGCGGATGGCGAGACCCTGCGCCTATGCGACCTCGGCGCGACCAACGGCCTGTCCATCGGCCAGCACCGCATCCCCGCCGGCGGCGCGGTGCCCGTGACTACCCGCCTGATCGCCACCGTCGGCGCGCTCGAGCTGTGCCTCGATCCCGTTCTCCGTACCGCGCCCCCTCCCGAGATGGCCGCGGACGAAGGCCCTGATCTCCCTGGAGCCACCCCATCCCGTAGCGCTGCCGCGACCTCCGGCACCCTGGATGACGCCCTACCCATCTTCGCCGTCGACGACTCGGCCTTCGCCGCCCGGCTCGCCCATCTGCAGACCGCGCTCCACGAGCTCCGCCCGCGTCATCTCCAGCTGGAGACCGCCCGGCGCGCCTGGGACGAACACCTCGCCCGCAGCGTCCGCACCTTCGAGGCCAGCGGCGACCGCCAGGCCGTCAACATGCTCCTGCGCGAATTCCCGGCCCGCGACCGCGGCGGCTTCGCCATCGTCGGCGCGAACGACCCGTTCGCGGCGGCCGAGGAGGAGCGCGGCGCCATCGTGCAGGCCGCCAGCGAATTGCTGCCGGGTCTGCGAGCGCCCACCGGCGAGGACGAGTCGCGCCGATTCCTGGCGCGCATCATCGACGTGCTGCGGGTGTTCGCGGCGTGCATGCTCGAGCTACAGCACGTGCGCGCGCTCCAGGCCGAGGAGCTCGGCGTCGCCTGGACCGACCCCGGCGACCCGGTGACGGCGCTCGAGACCGCGGACGACGTCCTGCGCTACCTGCTCGACTGGCGCGACACCGGCGAGAACCGCAGCGAGGAGCTGGTCCGCGTGTTCGCTGGGCTGGTCGATCACCATCGTGCCTACCTACGTGGGGCCTTGGCGGCGACGCGCAGCGCCCTGGGTTCACTCGCACCGGCGGAGATCGAGCGCGGCGCAATCACGAGCTGGTCGAACCGCGCAGCCGGCCTGTGGCGGCACTACGAGTCGGTCTACGCCGCGCTGCACAGCGAGACCCACGACCACTTGACTCCCTTGTTCCGCGCGACCCTGCAGCGCGCCTACACCCAGGCCCTCGCGCGGGCTGGGGTCGCCTTCGACGCCAAGAACCGCCAGGACACACCATGATCCACCGAAACGCTCGGAGTCTCTCCATCGTGGCCCTGCTCGTGCTGGGCTGCCGCCCGGGCGGCTCGATGCCTGTATGCCCGGCCACGCTCGTCAGCAGCGAGCGCGCGAGTGAGGCGGACACGCGAATGCTCCCGCCCGCGCTGTGGCTGAGCCTGCTGGTCCGCAGTTTCGACCGCACGACGCTGACCGTGCCAGAGCAGCCGCGCGAATGCAGCGGCCAGCGGATCACCGTCGAGTGGCCCGATGAGCAGAGCGCCGCCGCCGACCCGAGGTCAGGCGCGAAAGCCCTGCCGCGACGGCCACTGACCGACGCGGACCTGACCTTTGGGGAAGGTCCGGACGGGCAGCTCCTCGTCTGGGCTCGTATTGAGCACTTTGACGACGGCACCGCGATGGGCCCGGTCGCGCTCGCGCGTTGGGTCGAACGCGGGGTCGAGATCCGCGGCATCGGCACCCTGTGGGCGCCGCAGCGCCGCGCCCGACTGCGCATCGAACCGCTCGGAGAGAACGCCCAGCTGCTCGTCGCCGACGGTGAACGCTGCACCAGCGAAGATCTGCGCAGCTGCAGCCACGAGATCTACCTGCTGCCCCTCGTCGAGCAACGCTTCGTCCAGGCCAGCCTGGTCGAGGAGGATGGCGGCACCGGTCCCGCCCGCGTCGCAACTCTCGAGCGGCGCGACACCCCACAGCCCGATGGCTGGGTCCAGCGCTCCGAGGTCCAGCGCCGCCTGCGACTGAACGGCGATCAGACCGTCATCAGCGAGGCCATCCGCATCCGTCTCTGCGACCCAACCGCCCAGCCGGAGCTGTGCCAGGAGCAGTTCAAGGCCGAGGAAAACCGCCCACTGGCGTGGCAAGACGGCCGTTTCACCACCACGCGAAGCGCCTGGCAGGACACGCCATGAGCCGCGCATCCGCCGGGCCTCAGCCCACTGTCATCCCACGCGCCGGGCCCGGCTCGCGTGTCCCGTTCGCCTCACTTGGACTCGATGTCCACGCCTTCGTCCCAGCTGCGGGTCTTGCGGGTCGGTCGGAACACGTCCTTGAAGATCTGCAGGTCGATCGTCTTGGCGCGACCGGAGCGACGCAGCGCCGCCAGCACCTCGTTGGCCTCGTTCAGCGCGCGCTGCCGGGCCAGACGCAGGCGGTTGCGCTTCAGGCGGTTGCGACGAAACGACAGCGGGTCCTTGTAACCATCCAGTTTCGGCACCGCGACCAACGACCAGCGGTCGTACTCGGTCTGCACGAAGCCGTAAGCGCAGCCCTGGGCGTCGCACGTGCGCGAGAAGCTGACCCAGAACCGGCGCATGCCCCCGAGCGAATCCTCCGCGATCACCTTGCCCGGTTTGCTGCGCCGCAAGGTGCGAAGGTGCGGGCGCAGAGCGCCGCGGACCTTGATCTTACGGCCCGACACGTCGTAGTCCTCGGGGTCGGTCAATTGTGGATAATACGAGCGCAGCTTGCGGCTCGGGTACACCCGCAGCTCGGCCAGCTTCTTGTCTGCCTCGACGCGCGCGAGCTCCGCCGAGGCCAAATATTGCCGCCGGGTGCAGCCCATGGCCATCAGCGTCGTCAGCGCGACCATCACCACCTTCGTCCATCGTGTCGGCACTCCCGGGTGGTACCCGCAGCGCCGGACGCCGTCAAACCCAACCCGACTTGCATATTGCCAACGCGACGATTCCGCGGTGTGTATCTTCCATGAACGCGACGATCGAGGTCCGCGTGACCCTCCACGGCGAGCCGGTCGAGGCACTGGAGTTTTCGCAACCGGTGATCCGCATCGGCCGTGAGCTTGACGAGCAGGGCGCCCGAAACGACATCGTCCTGGCGAGCAAAGGCGTGTCCCGAAGCCATGCGCAGCTCATCATCAGCGAGGGCGCAGTCACCGTGATCGACCGCTCCCGCCACGGCACCTTCGTTAATGGTGACCGGCTGCGTGAGCCGAGGCAGCTCGGCCCGGGCGATGTGATCGAGATCGACGCCTATTCGCTGTATTGCGAGCTCGCCGGCGCAGAGGCCTCCAAGCCCGTGGGACATCGTCCACCGCCCGCACCCGCCCCCGAACCGACTGCTCCCGAGCTCGACCTCGTACCCCCCGACGACGAGCTGCCCAGCTTCGACGCGCTCGAGGAACTGACGCCGGCCAGCTCGCACGCGCCGGCGGGGCCGCGAGCGACGGCCCCGCCCCGGCGCACGTCTGGTGACGTGCCTAGCGAGTCGCTACCGATGCCCGCATCGATGCCGATGCCCGCATCGCCGCCAAACGTCGCCGAACTGGCGGAGTCGACCGCGGCCCCTGAGCACTCGCTGCTAGCGATCGTCTATCGCGAGCTCGCAGCACTGCACGGCGCGGCCAGCTGGGGCCAGCCGACCCGTCTCGATCGCGCCGACCTCCCGCGCATGACGGAGACCGCGCGACGGCTCCTGGTCGGTCGCGCCCAGCAACTGCCCGCGGGTATACCCTGGCCGGAGTGGCTCGCGCGCGAGCTCTGCGGCCGCGGTCCGCTGGACGACCTTCTCGACGACGTCGCGGTCACGACCCTGACCGTCCGCGGTGCCACGGCGATCCACGTCCGCCGCGGTGAGGCCCGCGAACGCGCGGCGACCCGATTCTCGTGCGCCGAGGCGGTGCATGCAGTCGTCGAGCGATGGACCGGTCAACGCCTCGGAGATCTCGCGTGCCTCGAGATCTGTCCCGCCGAGGGTATCTCGGTGCTGGCCCTCGGTCGGAGCCTCGTGCTCGGGGGTCCAATCGTCCACGTCACCCGTGCGAGCCGAGCCGGCACACCGCGTCTCGCTGAGCTGATCGCCGAACGTGTGCTCTCGCAAGCCGCCGGGGACCTACTCGCCGAATGCATCCGACGTGGCCTCGGCATCCTTGTTCACGGCGATGCCACGGCCGATCTATCGACCCTGACGCGGGCGCTGGTCAGTGCGTGCCCGGCCGAGCGCTCGCTCGCGGTCGTGCGTCGCGCCGGCGACTGGGGCGCCGATCAGGCGCTCGTCCTCGCCGGCGAACGCCCCGGCGCCCTCGCGGCGGCCCGGCGCCTCGACGCCGACTGGCTCGTGATCGAGGAGGTCGAGGTCACCGATGCGCCCGATCTCTGTGGAGGAGCGCGGCACCCCGGTGGCGGCACCATTGTCACGCTCCGCGCGCGCTCTGCCGAGGCCGCCATTACGCGCCTGGCCGCGATGTTCGCCGCCGCCAGCGGCTGGCCAGACCAGCAGGCGGCCCGCGCTGTCGTTACCACGGGCTTCGACGTCTTCGTCGGGGTGCGTCGTGCAACCAGCGGCACCTCCGTCGTATACACGCTCGCCGAGGCCCGCCCCGGAGCCCGCGGTGAGCTCGCCGAGCTTTTTACATGGAAGCCCGATGTCGCCGCGCTCGAGCCGACCGGCGTCGAGATCCACCTGTTTCGCTGAGGTACCCCGTGCTCCGTGCTCCGCTCTTGCTCACCGTCCTCCTCGCCGCCACGCTCGCCTGCAAGCCCCGCGGTGAATGCACTGCCGCCCCGATCAATGTGCAATTTTTGGCGATCGCCCACCCGGTCCTGAACCCTAACGACAACGGCAAGTCGTGGCCGACCACTCTTCGCATCTACGAGCTCAAGCACGCCGTCGACCTCGAGCGCCTCGACTTCCATACTGTCCTCAACGAGGGTGAAAAGGCGTTTGGTGACGCCTTCATCAAGATGAACGAGCAGGTCATCTACCCCGACCGACGCAAGCGCTGGTCGCTCGCCCTCGATCCGAGCACCACCCACGTCATCACCGTCGGCCTGTTTCGCCAGCCGATCGCCGACGCGTGGTACCAGGCCTACACGACCCCGCCGGACCACGCCGGACAGCGCTGCGAGGCCGAACGCCGCGGCAAGACCTTGCCAGACCCCTGCCTATTCCTCGCCTTCGAGCGCAACGAGATCACCGGCGGTCGCTTCCCGCCTGCCGGCTTCGACATCAAGGCATTCGAGACCGCCTGCGCCCCGATCGCCGTGGCCCCCAAAAAGAAGCCCAAGAAGAAACGCCGCTCCTGGCGCATCCCCGAGCTCCCGCGCACCCCCGAGGTGCCCCAGACCCCACAGCTGCCCCAAACCCCGCAGCTGCCCCAAACCCCTCAAGTCCCGCAGGGACCCTCCCTGCCCAGCACCCCCACCGCACCCCAGGCTCCCCGCCTGCCCGGGAGATAGCCAATGACGCTCGCAACCGCCTCACGACCGCTCTGGAGCGAGGGCATGTTGATGTGCCCGCAGCACATGCAGCAGCAGGACCTTTACCACGAGCAGCACCTGCAGACGCGCCTCCAGGCGCTATCCGCGGCCCCCTGGGGAGTGCTGAGCGTGCAGTTCGATGCGCCGGCACTTAAGTCCGGGAGCCTGCAGCTGAACAATTTCCGCGGCGTGCTACCCGACGGCACGCCGGCGAACTTTGATGCTCTCAGCTCTCAGCGCCCACCGAGCCGCGCGATCGGTCCGCACTTCCTGACCAAGGTCGAGACACTCGGCGTCTACCTCGGGCTCCCGCTTATGCGTGAAGGCGTCGCTAACTATGCCCTATCGAGCGACGCCTCTGGCGCGCAGCGCTTCCGCGGGATCATTCGCCGAGTCTTCGACCTTACCCTCGCCCGCAACGAACGCGAGCTGCAGGTCAGCGAACCCGCGCTGGTCCTGCTGTTCGAGGGCGAGCCGCACAAGGACTACGCCGCCCTGAAGATCGGCGAGATCCTGCGCGACGCGGCCGGCGGCTACACCCTGTCACAGGGCTTCATCCCGCCGGCCCTCGCCATCGCAGCCGCACCCAGCCTCGGCGCCGAGTTGCAGGACGTGCTCAGCCGCGGGCTGACGCGCCGTCGCAAGCTCGCCGAGGAGCGCCGCGGCCGCGACGGCGCCAAGATCGACCTGACGATCCGCGAACTCGAGAAGTCACTGTTCCTGCACTCGCTCGACCGCAGCCTCGGTTGGCTCAAGCACTGCAGCGACACCCCCGAGACCCACCCGCTGACCCTCTACCGCGCACTGGTCGAGCTGGCCGGGGCGCTGATGACGGTAGCGAGCGAGGGCGACCCGGCCGACTTGCCACCATTCCAGTACGGCGACCTGCGGGGCACCTTTGCGCCGCTGATCGCCGAGCTGCGCCGGCTGTTGAGCAAGGAATTCGATCCGATCTTCATCGAGGTCCCGCTGCGCACGCACCAGGCCAACTCGTGGGTCGGCGAGCTGCGAGACGATCGGCTGCTGCACTGCACGACCTTCGTGATGGTGGTCGAGGTCGAGGCCGACCTCGTGGTCGCATCGGCGGAGATCCCCGATGTCACCAAAATCGCCTCGTGGAAGCGCATCGCCGCGATCGTGCGCGTGCAGGCGCTGGGCGTGCCGATCCGGGCGACCTTCCGTCCGCCGCCGGAGATCCCCATGCAGCCGAACCAGGCCTATTTCCTCATCGACACCAACGATCCGCTTTGGCACGAGCTCGTCGCCGAGCGCAAGATCGCCATCTTCCTGCGCCCGCCCTACGACCCGCAGCGCGCCCGCGTGCGGCTGATGGCGATCCCCCGCAAGGAGCCTTGACATGCAAACGACCCGCTGGATGCGTGAGCTCGTCGCCGACTCCTTCTCGCTGATCTTCCTGCTCGAGCGGGCCGTCCGCACCGGCGGCGTCGACCCCTTCGCGCTACGCCAGGCCTTCGAGACAGCGGTCGTCCGGGTCAAGTACGACGACCGCGCGCGTGGCCTCGGCTTCACCCCCGAGCAGTTGCGCCGCGTCCGCCTCGCCCTGATCGCCACCGCCGACGAGATCACCCAGCGCCCTGGTTCGCGCGTCAACTACTCCGCCCCGGAGCCGCCCGGCCAGCCACCTCTGCTGCAACAGAAGCACTTCAACGGCACGACCATCGCGGGCCATACGTTCTTCGAGGAGCTCTCGGTCACCATCGACAGCCGCTCCGCAAGTGAGCCCGAGGCCGCCGTGCTCGAGGCCTTCGCCGTGTGCCTCGCCTTCGGCTTTCGCGGCAAATACGACGCCCACGACATTGAGGGCTACGAGGCCATGCGCGCCCGCGTCAACGACAAGCTCCGGCGCTCGCTCGCCGTCCCCGTCGAACTCCCGGTAGCGACACCCAGTCCGTGGCCGCGGGTGCGCTCCTCCAGCGCCCCACTCCTGTGGATCGGCGGGCTCTCCCTGCTGTTTGCTGCCGCCATGCTCCTCACCTATGACCTCGTGCTCTCGGCCGACGCACAGACGCTTCGCGGAGCGCTCGAGGATCTAGTACGCACGCTGCCCTCCTGAGCCCCCATGCGCAACTTCCTCGCCTTCGCCGCGCTGATCGCCGTCATCGTCGGCCTCATCGTCGGTGCGGTCCAGATGCTGGGCCTCCCGCCCATCTACGCCAAGATCGCCATCGGAATTGGCGCCGTGATCATTGCCATCCGCGTCATCGTCGACGCCCTCCAGCGGTTCGGCCCACGCGGCTCGGGCGGCGGTGGATCACCCGAAGCTGACGCCCGCCGCGCCGCCAAGTTGCTCACCCGCCAGCGGGTCAAAGACCTGCGCCGGCGCCTGCGTGGCTTTGTGCAGGCGCTGAAGGTCACCCAGGACCCCCCACGCCTGCGCTACCGCGAGCGCCGCGGCGCGCCGTGGTGGCTGATCCTTGGGCCCGAGGGGCACGGCAAGTCGGCGCTGCTCGGCGCCGCGCCAGGGGCCCGTGAGATCGAGCCGGGCGCTGTCGGCGAGCCACGTTTCTTCGTCGCCGACGACGCCGCCTTCATCGAGATGCCCGCCGAGTACCACATGCGGCCGGAGACCGGCCCCGCGCTGGCCGCCCTGCTTCGCGACCTCCGGCGTATCCGCCCCCTCCACCCGATTTCCGGTGTGCTGCTGGCCCTGCGCGCCGACCTCCTGCTCGCCGCGCCCGAGCCCGCGCTGGTCGCCCTCGACGCGACGCGCCGGCAGTACAACGCGCTGGCGCTCCCCCTCGCCGCGCAAGTTCCCGTCGACCTCATCCTGACTCAACTCGACCGTGTCGCCGGCTTCGCCGAGTTCATCACGAATCTCCCGTCGACCACCGGAACCCTCGGTATCACGCTACCTCCACGCGACGGCAAAGCATCGATCCAGGCCGCCATACGCGAGCGCCTCGCCGCCCCTGACGGTGTCCTCGACTGGGTCCGTCAACGCTGTCACGCCCTCGTCACCCGGGCCGAGCCCGGCACCAGCAAACAGCCGCGCCTCTACGGATTTTGGCAGCAGTTCGACCGTCTTGCTTCGCAGGCCGCCGGCGCCGCGGGCCGCCTCGCTGACCTCCCACTGCCCGGCGGCGACCCCCTGCGCGTGCGCGGCGTCTACTTCACCTGCGCTCAGCCCGACCCCATCGCACCGGAAGACCAGTGGATGGCCGCCCTCGCGCAGCGACTCGGCAGTTCGTTACCACCCACAGAGGTCGCGGCACCGGTCTCAGCCGCGTTCACGACGGCGCTGTTCACCGTCGAGCTACCGCGTGACGGCCAATTTGCGGATCGCCTGCGAGCCCTCCACCGCCGTCGCTTCACGGTCGCCGCGACAGCTGCCCTGGCCGCCGTCGTGTTTACGACCGTCAGCGTGCAGGGCATGACCCGTTCGGCGCAGGCCAACCTCGAGTGGATGCAGCGGACGCTGGACAGCGCGCGAGCGGTCAACTTTGTCGAGGAGCAACAGATCCCGCAGCTCGCCGAGCTCGATCACCTGCGCGCCGCGGCGCTGATCTGGCGAACCACCGCCCCCGACGAGCTCGGCTGGGGACTGTTTCGCGGCGACCGACTCGCAGACGCCACGTCCGCGGCGTTCCGGGCGGCCGTATGTCGCGGTGTGCTCACCCCGGCGGCCGAGCGCAGCGCCCGACCGCTGCGCCAATTCGTCGCTCGTTACGTCGGAGGTGGCCTCCCAAGCACGCGCGAGTACGAGAAGATGTTCGCCCACCTGCGCCAGTACCTGCTGCTGTCCACAGCGCCCGAGGCCGGTGAGCCCGACCTCTGGGCCGTGGACGCGCGCGAAGTCTGGCATGAGCAATTGATAATGGCATGGGACGAGCTCGACGGTGGCCGGCCAGACCCCCGCCGCGGGCCGATCTTGCAGGCCCACTTCGAGCTGGTGCGCGTCACCGCGGCACAACCCTTGCCGGGCAACGACGTGTGCGCGCAGACCGGCGGAGCCCGCGGCGCGGCGCGCGACGAGGCGCTCGTGACCGCCACCCGCCAATCCTTACTGCGCACCCCCCAGGACAGCGCTCTCGTCGATCAGATGATCGAGTCGATCCACCGCAACAAGAATCTCCTCGGTATCGACATCCACCAACTCACGACCGCGACGCACCTCCACGGCGACGGCGACGTTCGACCAGCATTCACCCGCCAGGGCTGGCTCGCCTTCCGCGAGGGCCTCGACGGCCTGCGCGCCCGCGGCGGCGCCGAGGATTGGGTCGTGCCGCAGCACATCGCCCAGGAGGGCCACCGTCCGCGCTGCGAGCGGTTGCGGCATCTATACGTCGAGCGCTACATCCAGGCCTGGTCCGCCTTCTTCGGGCGCCTCTATCTCGATAGCCCCGGCAACTGGGCCGAGGCCGTGGCGATCACGACGGAGCTGACGCAGCAGGAGCCGCTCAAGGTCGCGTTCCAGGCGATCGCCGAGCACACCCAGGGTCTCCCGGCGATGTCCTGCGCCGACGTGCCGATGCTCCCGCCGATGCTTGTTGCGATCGCCAGCCGATACGTGCCCCCCGAGCCGCTCAATCCGAACGCCCGCAACGCTGCCGACCTCGCCAGACGATTCGCCGCGCTGGTCGGCTTCGCTGTCCCCCCAGCGGCGCCTGCAGGCAGCCAGATCGCGCCAGCCAACTCCCGCCTGGCAAGTTACCACCAGCGTCTCGCGGAAGTGCGCGCGGCCACGGAAAAGGCCGCCGAGAATCCGGCGGAGCTCCCGGCCCTGAACAGCGCACTGAGCAATGCGCGCAGCTACGTCCACGAATTGGTCCAGCGCGCCAACCTCGGCGACTGGCAGGACCGGGTCGCCCTGCTGCTGCGACCCCCGCTCGACGGCATCGCCCTGCTGGCGGACGAGGACCGGGTCGGTACCCTCAATCGGGAGTGGTGCGACGCGATCGTCCTACCGCTGCAGCAGACGATCGCCACCAAATACCCCTTCGACTCCACTGCCCACTTCGACGCCCGCCTCGACGACCTGAAGCAGCTGTTTCACCCGGAGACCGGCGCGATCGCCAAGTTCCGGGGCGAGCACCTTCGCGGCTACGTTGACGCGCGCGGAAACACGATCCACACCCGCGACATTGGCACTGCCGCCACCCTGCATCTGAATACCCGCGTCGTCGACGCGCTCGATGCCGCCCACAAGCTCGGTCTCCTGCTCTTCCGCGACAGCGAGGTCGGCATCGACATGGGCGTGACAATGGCGTGCGAGGAGACCATCAGCAAGGTGGTTTTGACCGTCGACGACACCGAGCATCCCTACATCTGCTCCGTCGATCAAAGCCGCCAGATCCACTGGCCTGGCAAAGCTGACAAGCGGCGCGGCCTCCTTGACGCCCACGGCACCAACGGCCGCCACGACCACATCTCCCGCGACGGCGAGTTCGGCCTGTTTCGCCTGCTCGAAGCCGGCGCCCCCAAACGCCGCGCCGGCCAAAGCGCCTTTGGCTTGGCGTACGACTTCAAGCGCTACAATCTTGGCGTTCTCGAGATGGTCGTCGAACCAGCCCCATTCCGCGGAGGTGACCTCTTCTACGGCTTCGCCGGCGACCGCTTCCTCGCGGTGTTCCGCTCGTCCAGCTTCCTGTCCCCACCCCATGCATTGTTCGCCGAACACGGCTTTAGCTGCGCGCCATGACCACTCTGTGTGACGAGCTGCTCGCCGAATGTCCGCAGGACGACCATGCGCGCGCGCGTCTGGGTCTCGGCGCGGCACTGCGGGCGCTGGCGCTGGATGCCCACTCGAGCGTCATCGACGAGGTCCTGCTCGACGTGCAGATCGCCGAGTGCGATCGGCGGCTGCACGCACAGCTCGACCAGATCTTGCACCACCCGCGGGTCCAGGCGCTCGAAGCTGCGTGGCGGGGCCTGGCCCTCGTCGTCGAACGCGTCGACTTCGACGAGAACATCCGCGTCGAAGTGCTCCATTGCAGCAAGCAGGACCTGCTCGACGACTTCGCCGAGGCCTCCGAGCTCCCCCGGTCCGGCCTCTACCAGATCGTCTACGCTCGCGCGATCGGGACCTATGGCGCGGACCCCTACGGGCTCCTGTGTGCCGACTTCGACTTCGGCCCTGGCGCCGAGGACGTGAGCCTCCTGCGCCAGTGCGCCGCCGTCGCGGCCATGGCCCATGCCCCGTTCATCGCCAACGTCAATCCGGACCTGTTCCATCTCCCCGATTTCACCACCCTCCCGCGCCTTCGCGACTTCCCCGCGGCGCTCGCCGGGCCACGCCTGCGCGTATGGGATGCCCTTCGCACCAACGAGGACGCGCGCTACCTCGGGCTGTGCCTGCCCCGCGTCCTGCTCCGCCAACCGCACGACTTTCATACCGACCCGAGCACGCCGCTCCCCTACCGCGAGACCATCACGCACCACCGCGAACTCCTGTGGGGCCGACCCTCCTACGTGTTCGCCTTGCTCGCCGCCGGGTCGTTCGCCCGCCATCGCTGGTGCGTACACATCCTTGGTTCGCGTGCCGCCGCCTCCGCGGACCAGCAGCGCTGGGACTATCCCTCCCTCGGTGGCCTATGGCAACGCCCACCGCTCGAGTGCCTCATCTCCGCGCGAGTCGAGCAGGCCCTCGCCGAGGAAGGCCTCATCGGCCTCGTCTACGAGCGCAGCACCGGTCGGGCCCGCCTCGTCTCGGCCGCCTCCGCCCAGCGCCCCCGCAACACCTTCGCCACATCCGACGAGGAGCGAGCCGCCCTCGCGGGCGAGCGCCTCGGCGCCCAGCTCCCCTACATCTTCCTGGTCTCGCGTCTCGCCCACTACCTCAAGTGCGTCCAGCGCGAGCGCATTGGCACGTGGAGCGACCGTTCCGCTCTCCAGCGCGAGCTCGAGCTGTGGCTGCGTCAGTTCGTCTCCGACCAAGACGACGCGCAGTGGGAGGTCCGCGCCCGCCGCCCCCTGCGGCGCGCCTCAATCCAGGTCGAGGCCGTCGAGGGCCAGACCGGCTGGTATCGCTGCCGCCTCCAGCTTCAGCCCCACCTCACCCACAACAGCGCGTCCTTCACCCTATCTCTGTTCGGCAAGCTCGACCGTCCCGCCAACGAGTCCACAAGCTGACCTGAGAGACAGACCGCTAATCAGATGGATCTCCCGCTCACGCATCCTGACCCGAGAGACAGCTCGAGAACCCCGCCTGACGTGGACCTCCCGCCCCAGCTCGTGGCCCTGATTGATGCCATCGTCGTGGTCTCGGGCGAGCTCCGCGGGGTCACAACCGACGAACGCTACCACGACCTCCGCCAGGAGGTCGACAAGCTGAACGCGCTCGCTGGTGGCACCGTCGACTGGCGGCGGGTCGTCGCGCTCGGCGAGGTCCTGACGCGGGAGGTCGGCAAGGACCTCGGCGTCATCGCCTACATGACGCTCGCGCGCCAGCAGTTGCACGAGGTCGGCGGATTACTCGCGGGTGTGCACGCGCTCGGCCGCCTCCTGCAGGCCCCGCCGACGTTGCTCACCCCGAACAAGCCACGTGGACGCGCCAGCGCCATCGAGTGGCTACTGACCCGTCTCAACGGTGTCCTGCAGGCGCCGGGCGTACTCGACTCCGCCGCCATCGTCCCGCTCGACGCCGCAATCCGCGAACTCCGCTGCGCCTGTCGCGAGGCCCTCGGCGACCTGTCCCCGAGCTTCGGGCCTGTCATTCAGGTGCTCCAGGGCCTGCGCGACCAGGTCGGACCGAATACGTCGATCACCGCCCCAGCTGTCCCGCTCGTCTCACAAGGAGCGGTGAGTGCGGGAGCAGAGGGGCGGGAGGAGGCGAGCCCAGTGGAAGCGATCGTGAGCGCACCGGCGACCGGAACTGCGGAGCCCACGACTGCGGCCATGGTGAATGCTGACGAGCTCGCGTTGCAGCGCGCTCTTGACGGCGCAATGCCATGGCTCGCCCCCCTCGATCCAGAGCACCCCTGCGGCATCGATCCTGCGGGACGTGAGGGCTTCATCGACGCCCAGGAGGAGCTCGCCAAACTGACCAGTCCGAGCAGCGGCCCCGTCGACTGGGCCCGCGTCGAGATGGGAAGCAGCTCGGTCCTCCAGCGCTTGAGCAAGGACCTGCGCGCCGCCGTCTGGTTCACCCTGGCCCGCGCGCACCGTGGCGGCCTGACTGGGCTCTGCCTGGGCTTTGCGGTCGTCATTGGCCTGTTCGAGGGCTTCGGTGACGACATCTACCCGCGCCGCGTCCGTTCGCGCCGTGACCAGAGCGATTGGCTGATCAAGCAGTCTGCCGTCGTGCTCCTCGGCGCCGCACCAAACCTCACCCTCGAGATCCTCGCCACGCTGCGCGCCCTGAACGAGCGCCTCGCCTCCACGCTACGCGCTCGTCTCGGCGAGGAAGCGCCGAGCCTGCGCCCGCTCCGCGACGCGATCGCCCAGGCCGCAGAACTCCTCGCGGCCCGCACACCACCACCGGCCGCTCCCGGCGCAGGAGCAATGCCCGACGTTGGCGCGACGCAACCCAGCGCCTCGCCCTTCGCCGCTGCATCATCGTCGCCGGCGCCTGGTTCTCCCTCGGCGACGGTACCGACCATCGTTGCATTACCCGCATCGCCGCCCGTTTCCCCTCCCGTCGCGCCCGGCCCATCCGGCGAGACCCACAGCGCTATCCCTGTCGCCGCTGTGACCGGGCCTGCCAATACCGCCGACCTCGAGAACTTTCTATTGGCCACCGGCGAGGCACTTCAACAGACTGCACGCGCGCTGCGAGAAGCCGCCCCCTCCGACGCGCGCGCCTATCGACTGCTTCGCACTGGCCTCTGGATCCACCTCGTAGCCGCACCATCGCTTCGCCCCGACGGCAATACTTCGCTTCCGGGCCTCGAGGAGCGCGATCGAGCCCTGCTCACCGAGCTCAACGCCACCTCGCGCTGGGCCGGTCTGCTCACCCGCAGCGAGAACCTGCTCACCAGCCGTCGCCTCGCCCTCGACTTGCAGCGTTATTCAGCGGCCGCACTCGCCGGCCTGGGCCCGGACTACACCGCCGCCGGTGAGACGCTTCGCGTCGAGCTGCGTTCCCTCTTGGCCCGCCTACCCGGTCTTGCCGCACTGCGCGACCGCGATGGCCAACCGCTCGCAGACCCCGAGACCCAGCGCTGGCTCGCCGCAGAGGTGTACCCGCGGGCCGCAGCCAGCACTTACGCAACGGCCGACGATCGGCAATTCTGGACCGACCTGCGCCCCCGCCTCAACGCTGCGAGCCGCAACGACGCTCTCGCCGAGGCGCAGCGCCACATCGACGCCAGCCACAGCGAGCAGCTCCGCTTCACCCGTCGTCTGAGCCTTGCAGAGCTCTGCGCCGACATCGATCCACCACTGGCCACGATCCTGTTTGCTGCCCTCGCTGACGACCTCGAGCGCCGTGCCCTCGACAGCTGGGACCTCGCTCTGTCGACCCGTATCCTCGTCTGCCTCGCTCGCGGACATCACCGGGACCGCGACAGCCACGCCTGTCGCCGCGCGCTACACCGCCTCGCTAGCCTTGACGCCGCAGCCGCAGCTGCTCTGCTTGTCGAACTCCCGGGAGCGCCTCGATGAGCCCGACCAACCAGGCACGACAGGCGAGATCACCTCTTGCCGCGGGTGCAATGAGCCCCGATCGCACCGGAACGATCCTCAGCGGTCGATACCGCCTGACCTCGCTCATCGGCGAGGGTGGAATGGGTGTCGTCTACGCCGGGCAACACCTGAAGCTGGGCAAGCGGGTGGCCGTGAAGCTACTTCACGCGACTCTGGCCAAAGAACCCGACCATCGTCGGAGATTCCGTGCAGAGGCCTACGTGATGGCCAAGCTCGTCCACAAGAATATCGTCAGTGTCACCGACATCGATGATGACGGTGGCGTTCCATTCTTCGTGATGGACTACCTGACCGGCGAAGATCTCGCTACGACCCTGGAACGCGAGGGACGACTGCCCTGGATGCGCGCACGAGACATCGGTCGCCAGCTATGCAGCGCACTCGCGGCGACCCATGCCCATAAGATCGTCCATCGTGATCTCAAGCCATCGAATTGTTTCCGTGTCGCCGGAGATAACGACGATGACTTCATCAAGGTGCTGGACTTCGGCATCGCCAAGGTACTCGACTCGACGGATCGCCGTCATCAGGCGAACTCGCTGGAGCGTATCGACAGCCGGCACTGGCGGAATACAGCCACAGGCGAGGTCTTCGGGACGATGGCGTACATGGCGCCCGAACACGCGTTCGAGGAGCCCTGCGACCACCGAATCGACGTCTATGCGGTCGGCGTGATTCTATACGAAATGCTGACCGGTCAGACACCCTTGGCGACGGATCACATCGGACGTTTCATCGATGATCTGCGCTTCCGGGTACCGTCGGCTCCGAGTCTCGTGGCGCCTGGGGCCAGCATCCCTGCAGACATGGACTACTTGGTGCTCCGTGCACTAGCGAAGCGGCCCGATGATCGATTTGCGAGCATGACCGAGTTCGGCGCAGCACTGGCCGCAGCAAGTGAGGATCAAGTCCTGGTTCCGTTGGCTTTCCTTGACACCGATGACGTGCCGACAACTATCTGGCGGCCAACTGAAGACGCGCCGCCTCTAGTAGTCCCGGTGCCGCGGACGTCCCGGCGTGCTCTCGTGGCTAGCTTTTTTATCCTGGTCTGCCTGATACTCGCGCAGGTCACCGCAATCCTCATCCGCAGAGAACCGCGTACTTTGGACTCCGAATTGCCACTTCAACTCGCCCCACCACCATCGCCGCCGACTCCACCAGAGACAGAGAAGCAAGCGCCCGCGCCCGCTCTGCTGACTCCACCAACGCAGCAAGACACAAATATGACACCCTCCGAACCAGGAGGGTCGAAGGCTAAGGGTCGGCGCGCGGCCCAACAGTGGGCGGTGCCGCTGTGCGGCTCGCTCTCTCCATCCGAGAGACCCCTAACTGCCAACATCGCGTGAGACACAGCGCCCCCAGAGTTTACTGAGCAGGGCGAGAACACGAACCAGAGGATGAACGACGAGAAGAACACAACGACGAGCGCCAACGAGAAGCAGT